>OJDD01000155.1_pt1 | contig 22557 bp, 17 predicted proteins | sample 1592591 | NCBI WGS metagenome assembly OJDD01 (sample SAMN05416809, study PRJEB24817) | seawater metagenome | isolation source: Sea water | place: Canada:Atlantic | collected 2013-07 | reverse complement strand
CTCGTAAAACATCTGAAAAATTATAGTTGCAAACGACGACAACTACGCAATCGCTGCCTAAACACCAGTAAATTGCTGTCTGACTGGAGCCGTGCTTATGCGTCCAGCGATCTTCGGATCATCTCAGGCATCATAGCTCATAAGATCGTATTGAAGCTTGTTCGGGGCGGATGTACTAAAACTTAACCGAAATCGTCTTTGGTCTTCCTAGCCTATCGGGTAGCCACTGATTAAACTAAAAGTTATAGGATAAGCATGTAGAGCCGAGGGCGGAGTGCTTGCGGACGCGGGTTCAATTCCCGCCACCTCCACCAAAAAATAGTCCCACAAGGACTTAGAAAGACCCACAAAGCCAACAGATACAAGGCTATGTGGGTTTTTTTATGCTTATAGCTTCCTAAGAGCATCCATCAAATCCTAGGTTTTTAGTAACACTCGTAGTAACATCAAGACAAATTCAAAAACCCAGTGTTACTAAAAATGGCTAGAACAACAAAACCTCTCACCAATACAGAAGTTAAACAAGCTAAGCCTAAAGACAAAGAATTCAACCTTTCTGATGGTGACGGACTGGCTTTAAAAGTTAAGCCAAGCGGGTCAAAATTATGGTTTTTCAATTATTACCGTCCGCACTCTAAAAAGAGGGCTAACATGAGTTTTGGTTCATTCCCAGAAGTATCACTGGCACAAGCACGTGCAAAAAGATTAGATGCAAGAGAATTACTGGCTAACGAAATCGACCCGCAAGAACACCGTGATGAACAAAAACGTATCAATGGTATTGCTCATGCAAATACGCTAGAACACATCACAGCAAAATGGTTAGACGTTAAGAAAGGAAGTATATCGACTGGTCACGCTGAAGACACATGGCGCTCTTTAGAGCTTCATATCTTCCCTACTTTAGGAAACGTTCCAATTCACAAAATAAACGCCCTGAAGACAATTGACACCATCCAGCCTATTGCCGCAAAAGGTAGCTTAGAAACCGTTAAGCGCCTATGCCAAAGACTCAATGAAATTATGGTCTTTGCCGTCAACTCTGGAATTATTGAAAGCAACCCTCTAGCAGGCATTAACAAAGCATTTCAAAACCCTATCATAAAACACCTACCAACGCTAAAGCCTGATGACTTACCTTTGTTTATGACAACACTCTCTAAAGCCAGTATTAAATTAACAACACGCTGCTTAATTGAGTGGCAGCTTCACACAATGGTACGACCAAGCGAAGCCGCTGGCTCTCGATGGGAAGAAATAGATTTAACCAACCAAATATGGTCAATACCCGCAGAACGCATGAAGAGTAAGAAAGCACACACCGTACCGCTTACCCATCAAGCAATTTCATTGTTAGAACTCATAAAGCCAATAAGCAGAAATAGTGAGTTCATCTTTCCATCGGACAGAGACCCAAGAAAACACACCAACTCACAAACCGCCAATACAGCCATTAAACGTATGGGGTTTGATAAACAACTTGTCGCTCACGGCTTACGTTCTATTGCCAGCACCACTTTAAATGAAGAAGGTTTTGACCCAGATATTATTGAAGCCGCATTAGCCCATACAGGAAAAAATGAGGTTCGCAACGCATACAATCGCACTGATTATCTAAACCGAAGGAAACCAGTTATGGCATGGTGGAGTGATTATATTGATAAAGCATCCACTGGGAATACTAGCTTAACTGGCAATAAAGGTCTTACACTTGTAAACAATGGCTGACCCTACTTATAACGGTAGCCATTGACCTCACGCGCAACAATTTTAGCCATTGCTTCCATATCAAAACCTTGGTTTTCAATGCTTTTAGGGGTTCCTAGGTTTTTCAAAATCTCAGCTTGTCTCGTTGGCTGCACTTCGCCATAACTAAAAAAAGTAGTCAGCACTCCTTCATGCCCCATGTTCTGACTCCACGCCTTAAACTCTTCAGGTGTTTGGCAAACTCTTTCGCCCAATCCAACCAATGTCTTACGAAAACTGTGTGGATTAAAGTACGCCAACCCCGCCCATTCAAACGCCTCTTTAAATACCTTCCTGATAGGCGATGCAGTTTTCCAGTGCTCTTTCTTTATATCAACAGCCTCAAACGTTCTATTTTTTCCTTGCTTAACTTCGGTACTTGGAAACAAGGGGTCATCATTGCCCCATAAACGCTCATCACGGAGGTAACTAACCCAATCTCGGATAATACTTAACACCTCATCACCCACAGGGAAGAAATTAGACACGAATGTTTTGCTAAACTTAGTCTTCACCTCTCTTGCATCAAAAAACACTCTCCCCATCACAAGGTCAACATGCTTTAGCTTTAACGATGCAATTGCACTGTCTCTCCCACCCGTAGCTAAAATGAATGCTATTAAACACCTGTTTCGTTTTTCTAGTGGCGTAGCCGATGGCATTGAATTAATCACATGCTTAATTTGTTCAATCGTTGGTACAGATTGAATACGTTTAGCCGTTGCCACACGGACATCATTTTCAGATAAATTAAAATATTCAGCATCAGGATAATTAATGCGCGACTTATATCCAGCTTGCATAGACAGCCATTGGAAAAAACTCTTCAATTGTCTAAGTGTCGAGTTCAACGTTGCCTTGCTCAACTTTTCACCCGTTCGTTGATTACACTGCTTAGCTAAATGCTTTTTAAACCCGACCGCTTGTTCAAAGTGAAACGATTTAAAATCACGGAAATTGGTGTAGCTTTCAAACCTATTTACCGCTTTTGCTATGGCATCAATCGTGGCTTCTTGCTGCTGCTTAGCTTCCTTCATAAATATTAAGTATTTACGTTTAATGCGCTCATTATTTGGGTTGTGTTTACTCATGTTTTAATCTCACTTATTTAAGTCACTGTTTAGGAGGGGGTTAGTCATCTTGTTTAAGTGATTTAACGCTCTCGGCAAAGCGACATCTAATTTATCGCCTAACGCTTTAATTGAAGAAAGGTTGGCGTATTTGTTCAGCCCTCCTTCGCACTCAGGACACAGCGCAATTAAACGCCCTCTAGCTTCATTGTCAGCCACATAATCTGCCATTCCTCCAAAGGGTGTTTGAGGTTTTCTACAACGGACACAATACATCTCCCACGGCTGACAAGTCTGTTTACGTTTTGCTTTCTTCTTTTGAATAAATACACGTAAATCAGCGCCCAAAATAAGCATTGGCTTTTTATCATCACAAACCGAAAGCCCCAACTTTATCCACGCTCTAACCGTATTTTTGTGAACGCCATACAAATCAGCAACTTCTTCAACCGTATAACTACGGTGAATTTTCGCCTTATTGGGATTCATTGAATGCGTCATGCACACAACTCATTAGAATTAAGCATGTCCGTTATTTCTCAATAGACTGGCTAGATAAAATCTTTTCATCTAACCAACTTTCAATATCAGCCTCAAGCCACCCAACGGCTCGACCACCTAATGAAATAGACGACGGAAATTCGCCATTAGAAATTCTTAAATAAATAGAGCTGCGGGATAGTCCTGTTAATTCTTTTATAACAGGTAGTCTTAATATTTTATGGTTCATGCTCAAACCTCTTGAGTAGTTATCGGAAACTTCAAGAGCGAGCTTAATTTAAAGGGAAAGGTATCTGCCCGACTTAGGTTTTCATCATTCCGAATTCGGTTTATTTGCTCCTAAGCGAAACAGCAGCATCAATCTGGTTTAGTATTTTACGAATAGTATCGTCAGTCAGAGGGGAGCCGATAAGCTCAGTCATTGCAACTAAGGAGGCTGTTATACCTCGTGTCTTTGGGTCTATCCCAGCATCTTCACACAATGCACCAATGAGGACCAGTAGACTGTTTCGCTCTTTTGACGTTAATGGCTTTTCTGATAAAGGGGTATCCTCTAAGGTTTGTATAAACCGTGTGATTTCATTTGTTCGGATCACCAAAACATGGTCATGCTCGGCCAACCCACCACTCGGATAATAATCACTCTCTTTGGAGTTTTTATCTTTTTTCTTTAAATACTCATTTCTGTCTTTTTTAAATTCTTCCCTAATTTTCGTTGCTTCTTCATCACTAATTTCATTAGTAATAATATGGCGCTCAACATTTTTTTGGTGAGCCGTTGACCCTTTGTGAAACTCATTATCATCAAAACTTGTTTGAAGCTGACATACAATACCTTTTTGCTGAACGAACACCCCTTCTATGGATATAAGTGTCACTTCCAGTCCCGATGTTAACTGCTGATACCAATGCTCAATATCTAGTTTCTCAGACCCTACCATTGTTAAGTCCCATACGCCCTTTATGCACACTATAGATTCGTCTAAATAAATCCAATCATCATCAGAAACATGAAGCTCGTGGTTACTAGGGTAGGAATAAGGAGTTTCCAGCTTTTCTCCAGTAAAAAAATTATGCTCCTGCAACACAAACTCAATCTGTTCAGTCTTTACCCACTTTCCAGTTTTGCCATAAGTATGGTTCACAAAATCGATAGAAAGCTTTATATGTTCATCAAGAGCTAGGCGATACAAATCTGCCACCGTCACAGGTTCACCCAGCACGTTGGAGAGGTGATTAGCCGCTTCATCAAGAGTTAACCACTCCTTTAACTTGAACAGCTTGCTCATAAATTTAACGCTTTAATTTTTGGAGCAAATACATCAAAGAAAGACTCTGCTTGTTCTTTCAACCAACTGTTCAACTCATGACGTTGTGCTTGGCTCTTCGAATCACCACTGCGGGTCAATTTAATTCGACAATCTTGACCATCAGGCAGCTCATGCCATTCAAGTTGCCCCAGCACCGCTTCGATTTCACTTTTCTGCTGTGCCAGTTGTGCAAAAGCCTGTTTGGCACATTCACCACGAATATATATCTCACAGCCAATCTGTTTAGATTGAGTGTTTGTCGTTAAGGAGATATTAAATTTAGAACGACCAACCGCCATTGTGTACCAGTGCTGCGGTCTAGGTTGCCGAAGCTTTAGAGGCGTACCCGATTCTTCCATATAGCCTTTAAACCCATTCCAAAAACCAAGGTGTGATTTCTTGGTATCACTCAACTCCTTACTGTTTACACTACTTTTAACCACTTTTGCCCAATCATTAGGGCTTGCCACCACCTTAAACATAGGTGCAGCAACAGACTCACCAATGCGCCACAGTTCAATCTCACAGGCAAAAAAAGCAATATCCTCCCGTGTCACTTCATTAAGCCAGTCTATCGCTTGGCGGTGTTCGTCAGTCACTTGGCTGCACACCCAAATAATAATTTGTGCTTCCACACCGCTGGCATAGGTAATAATCTGCCCCAAGTGTTTGTGGTCGGTTTTTTCAAGCTGATTTTCTATTATCACGGTTCGGTTGTTACCGTCACGAGCGACAATGTCCGCCTTATATGAACCAATGGCAATTTCGACACCTTCCACTTCCAAATCGAGGTTTATTTCATCACCCAATAGCTGGATATTTTCTTCCTTCGCCAACCACGGCGTAAAGTCATACTCTTCATTTTTCCATTGGTCACGTATAGCAAGTTTTTCAACCTTACCGAGTTCCATGTTATGTCCTTTTTACATTCGTTTTGCTTCGTTACCTTTCACCGTGACTTGTCCGTTCATTAGCATGGGTAGGAGCCAGTCTCTTAGTTCTTCTAACTTTTTAGTCTCAAATATATTGTGCTTAATTTGACTGTAAAAACTTTTAGCTTTTTCTTCAAAGCTAATCGCTATTTCATAGTCTGGGATAATGGTTCTCGTTTGTTTTAGAAACTTAAAGTGCCTCGCATATCCGTAATTTGACAAGTCAATTTTTAGTAGCGAATGATAAAAAAAATATTGCGGAACATTTTCATTGTTCGATAAAAGAACTTGCGTACCATCCGCCCCACGAGCAAAGTCAAAATCCACAAGTTTTAATATCCGCGTATGGTCACCAAACACTACTCTTGGCGTGTCTGTTCTAATGCGAGCTTTTTCATCATCGGTATATCCACATATAAACTCTGTGCTTTGGTCAATAACAGGAATAGCGCCCTCAGTCTGATATAAGGTTTTTGGTAGCTTCCTAGTTCGAGGTTCTTTTGCTAGTAAATTTTCAACGTAGTCGCTACTCCACCCCTCAGGAATTTCACGTTTAAGGGTTTCGTTGTAAACCATTTTGCCGCCCGATGATTTGTAGGGCTTGCCGTTAGCATCGGGGAAGTCGAACTGCACAAACCAAAAGTCGTAAATAAGCTTCGCCATCGCTTCTAGCTCGGTATTGATTTTGTTGTTTAGTTCTATTTTTTTGTCTAAATTAGAGAGGATATTCGCTATATCTTTTTGAGTTTTTAAACTTTGAGGAAGCCTGATTTCAAAATTCTTGATGTCATTGGAATTTAAGTTTTTCCGAACACCAGATGACAAGTTTCTTAATTGTTCATATTGAGTTTTCAAAAAATAATAAACGTACTCATAATCAGCCTTATCTTCATCAATAAAAATATTACAGCAGGCTTGATTGGTTGCCATTTCACTTTTAAGAATAGAAACACGACCTCTGGTCTGACCTTCGCCATACATCGCAATAGATAAACTATTTAGAGGATTAAGTTTTAATGATGTTTGCTCCAGTGCCGCTTTCGACACTTTTTCATTAGAATCGTAAACATGTTTAATGCCAAGCTGCTCTGTTTTTACCCACGGTATATCCTGTGAGTTCCAAAAAACAGGATTTGAACGAAGAGGTGTTAAACCGCTTGAAATATGTATTGAAATATCTTTCAGCAAGGCTTTATTCATACTTAAAACCCTTCAAACCATCCTGTATAGCTAATTCTATTTGATGTGACTCTGAAAACAGCTGCTTTAAAGCTGAACCAAAGCCATTTATTTTCCCTTCAAACTCTTCCCGTGTAATATCCACATACTCAATCTTCACCTCAAAATACTGCCCCGCACTCAGCGAGTAGTTCTTCGCCTTAATATCGTCATAACTCACCACCACAGAAAAATCATCTACGGCTTCTTTGGTGTTAAAGGTGCTGATGATTTGTTCTTCTTCTGTATGGCTTAATAGGGTTTTCTGGTTTTTACCTTCTTTTACTTTTTCGCCTAAGTTTGATGCATCAATCAAAACCACATCACCTGTATTTTGTTTATCTATAAACAAGATAGATACGTTTGTGCCGGTGTTGGCAAAAATGTTTGAGGGCATACTCACGACACCTGCGAGCATTTTTTCATCTACCAGTTTTTGGCGTATTTTTTTATCTATGCCGCTTTGTGCGGTAATAAAGCCTGTGGGTACAACCACGGCTGCTTTACCGTTGGGTTTTAGTGAGTGGATGATGTGCTGTAAGAACATCAGGTATATCGCCATTGATTCTTTCTTTTTGGCGGGTATTTTAGGGATGCCTGCGAAGAAACGCTGCTGGTTTTCTTTTGTGTCTAGCTCTGCGCTGAAATCTGAAAAGTCTAATTTAAACGGGGGGTTTGAAACGATGTAGTCGAACTGCTCTAGTTCACTATTGGCTTGCTTGTGGTATGGGTCTTGTATGGTGTTGCCTTTAATGATGTTGTGTATGGAATGCACAAGGTCGTTAAGGACGAGGTTAAGGCGTAATAAGCCTGATGACTTTTGAGAAATATCTTGTGAATACAGGGTGCATTTATCCTCGCCTATTTGGTGCGCTAGGTTCATGAGTAATGTACCTGAGCCTGCTGATGGGTCGTAACAGGTGGCGTTATCAACCTTGCCTTGTTCTTCATTAGATACTAAACAACGCGCCATTATTTTTGCTACTGCATGTGGCGTAAAGTATTCGGCATATTTACCGCCGCTGTTGGTGTTGTAGTCTTTTATTAGGTATTCAAAAATGGTGGCGTAAAAATCAAACTTCTGGTGAAAGATATGCTCGAAGCTAAAGCCGACCAGTTTATTAACAATGGCTTTACAAAAGTCATCGCGCTTATCGGTAACGTATTTACTGAGGTTTTCAAATAAAACAATTTTTTCACCGCCCTCTGTTAGCACCGAGAATATATCGCTGTTATCTTTGGCAACGTCGGTTAAGGTGGTGTCGAATGTATCTGCAAAGTTAGGCTCGTTTTGCTTGGCAAATAAGGATGAAATAAAGTGGTCTGGGCTAATGATGGCGGTGCTTTCGCTTAACTGCATCGTGAGCATTTCATAGTCATCGGCACTGTAAGCGGCTAATGCTTCTTCCCAGTTATCGGCATTGGCTATATTTTCATCCAGTTGCTTTATTTCATGTACAAATTTGTCGTTAAGGAATTTATACAAGAAGACCTGTGTGATGATTTTAAATTCGTTGCCGTCGTTGCCTAAACCATAGTTAGCACAAACGCTTTTTAAGTCGTCTATCAGTGTTTTGGTTTGTTGGGTAAATTGTTGTGTGTCGTTTAGCGTTTCCGGCATGTTTCTCTCTTTAATTATGGCGGGGCTTAATAAGCTGCTCTGCCTTGATACTCATTCATGTACTCTTTAACCAGTAGGTTATTAATGCGCCGAGTAGTTGGAGCATCTAAGGGTATCTGCTGTTTGTTTTTAAATTGCTCTATGACTAAGCGTTTCATCATTTTTTCAACGAAGTTTTCATTGTCGAGCATTTTTGAGTTTTGCTCAATTTGCTTATCCACTTCTGCTTTCAAGCCACTTAGTGCTTCAAATAGTTTGCTTTCCGACTCGGTGAGCGGGTCTTTTTCCATTAGGCGTTTATGCAAACGGGCGTACTTTTCATCGTTGTCGTACTTGGCTTTTAGGAGTTGGTTTTTTCGTTCTAGTTCTTTTGATTGTGTGTAAATAGCATTTAACGCGCTAATGTTTGCTTCCATTTGTTCTTTAGATACTTCGCTTAGGTTCTTCTTTTTAAACAGCCGCTCTAGCTCTTCTTTTAGCGAAACAAACTGCGGGTCGGCTGGGTCAAAGTTACCGCCAAGGCTTTCACGCGTTTTTTGCAGCGTATCTTTTAAATGGTCGGCTAATACCATCTCTTCTTCTTTTACCTTCGTGAAGGCGAATATAACGTCTTCTAAGGCAATATTGAGCAAGCCTGTGGTATCTACATTGTTGTCTAGTGATTCTTTCATGTTTATCAATGCAAGGCGGTTGTTAGCCTCTCTTGATAAGACGGTTAGCATTTGGAAATCAAGCTTATCAAGCATGTCGTAATTACCTGATAAACGTATCAGGTTATACAGGCTTTTGGCGTTGTTTAATGCACGGGTTATTTTTAGCATTTCACCGCGCGAATTAATCTCGGTGATTTGTTGCGAGAAGGTTTCAGCGTTCTTTGTATTGAAATGAAACAGCACGTCTTTAATTTCATTTATCTCGTGTGTTATCTCTTCTTTCGATTTAAATAGGTTGCTGTAATGCTCCATTTCATCGCCCAACTCAGACTGCAATTCTTTGAAATAGTCTTTATTGGTTTGTTCAAACTCTTCTGCAATATCGGCAAAATCAACCACGTAACCGTAGCTGAATTCTTTGTAGGTTCTGTTAACGCGCGTTAATGCTTGTAATAGGTTATGCGCTTTAATCACCCTGCCTATATATAGTTTTTTAAGGCGAGGTGCGTCAAAGCCCGTTAGTAGCATGTTAAACACGAACAAGAAGTCGATTTTACCGTCTTTGAAATCATCAATCTGTTGTTTGCGTTCTTCTTTAGTCCCTATATCGTGCAGAATAACCGACGCTGTTTTGACTGCGCTTTGTGCTTTTTTGTTTGCGTTGTAACTGCCCTTCTCCTCTGCCACCATTAGTTCAATTGCAGGCTCTTGTTTGGCGTATTTATACTGGAATATCTCATACATCATTTTGGCTTGGTCGGACGAATCGCAAATCACCATGCCTCCAATGCCGTTGTTGTTCATTGCTATACGCGCCTGCTCAAAGTCTTTCACAATATAGTCGAGCATGGGTTCAACAAACTTTTCATGGGCATACACAATCTTTTTGTCTGCATTGCCTTTGAGTATCTCTATTTCCTCTAATGCTTTTTGCAATGCCAGCTTATAGCTTGTTTCAATTTCTTCACGAATTAAGCGCAGGGTATAACCATCCTTTATGGATGCGTTGTAGTAGTACTTGTGTATGTAGCCACCAAATAATGACTTGGAGTTGTAATCGTCACCCAATAATGGCGTACCTGTTAACCCGATTTTGATTGAGTCACGGTCTGACTGTTCTAAATTGGCTAAGAAGCTACCTTTAGGGTTATAACTACGGTGCACTTCATCTAAAAAGAACACTCGTTGTACGTTTAAGTTGTAATCCGTATTTGCAATAACGGCTGGGTCATCTTGGAATTTCTGAATATTAACAACGGTAATTTCCGCCTTGCCAGAATCATTATGAATGGCTGCTGTTTCTACGATGTCTCTGGCGAACGCTTGGCGCGAATCAATGTTATGAACCACTAAGTCACGGGCTTTAAACTCTTTGCTTGCTTGAATAAGTAAATCTATCCTATCAACAATAAAATAGAACTTAGCAATAACATTTTTCTTTTGGTAGTAATGCGACAGGTATTTAACGTTGTAATACGCTAACGCTGTTTTTCCGCTACCTTGCGTATGCCAAATAATGCCCTTTTTGATGCCCACATCTAGCTTCTTTTCAATGGCTTTGGTAGCAAACAGTTGTGGGTAACGCATGATGTGTTTTTGCAGACCCTTTCGTTCTTTTACATACGTTAATGCAAACTCCAATATGAAACCTAAACGCTCACGTTGGAATAGTGACGTACAAATTCTATTGGTTGGCGTATTCGTGCTTTTATTATTTAAAAACTCCTCTGATTGCTTGATGCTAAGCAGATTATTATCTTTGAGAACCAATGTTTCACCGGCATCATCAACCGTAGATAACAACGCACTTAAATCAAACCCATGTTCTTCACGAAAATAATTGAACATGGGTTTTTGATACGACGATGTTGCGTAAAAAGCACCCTCAATTGGCATTGGCGAGCCGTCGTCATATTCCATATTATTTGAGAAAACCATCAACTGAGTGATGTTCACGAATTTTCTAAACTTCTTATTTTGGAAACGTGTTTGTATGCGCTTATGTTCAGCTAATATGCCATCTTGATTATTAGGCTTTTTAACTTCAATAAAAACGAGGGGCATCCCATTAATAAGTAAGATAATGTCAGGACGAAATTCATCATCGTCTTTTTTATAAGTTAATTCGGTGACGACATTAAAGGTGTTGTTATCGAAGTTCTCAAAGTCAATTAAGCGCGTACCCGACTTATTAGTCAGTTTTTTGTAAAAGGCTTTTCCAAGGTCTTCGTTTTCGAGACTAAGTGAAACCTCATCAAAGCATTGCTTAGCTTCTATATCTGAAAGCACAGGGTTAATTCGCCTGATGCTTGCGTGAAAAATATCAGTGAAAATATTTGTTGATTCATCCCATATAAGCTTTGGGTCTTTTAACGACACGTATTCATAACCCAAGCGCATCAAATGCAATATGGTTGGGATTTTTACTCGTGAATCTTCGTTGAATTTCATTTGATAACGTCCTTGTTAATCACATCCTGACTATCATGTTAAATACTCAACAGTATCCATACTCTGATGAGGTATTCCAATAATCTCGACCTGATTGTTCTTTATAGTATAGAAGATAAGATGCATTCCTTCAGGGAAGCAATAGTACCCTTCCTTCACATCATCTCTTGGTTTACCTAGCAAGGCATTCTCAACCAACCACTCGAAACGTTTAATTAATGCTACAAGGTAAGTATCTGCTTGCGTTACGCCCCATTGCTTCTGGGTATATAACCAAATAGACTCTAGGTCATCTTGCGCAAGAGACCTTAGCCGGTATTGTGTTGTCATTTAAGGTGCTTGCTGTGCAACCCCGACATAAACTTTTTACCATTAAAGTCATCGACTAATGGACTGTCTTCACCCGCTTGTAATTTATCCCTAAGCACCTGAAGTTTCGTTTCATCTTCTTCAAGCTTACGCAGCCCTGCACGCACGACTTCACTCACTGATTGAAAACGACCCGTATTGATTTTCTCATGCACGAACTCATCAAAATGATCGCCGAGTGTTACTGATGTATTTCTTGCCATAACTTCACCTCCACAAGAGACTGTATTAAATATTAATATAGCATATAGTGCCATATTAACAAATTAACGTGAGTGGTTAGGAGTCGTAACGATAACGGGTGACTTTAAGACTTAGTAACACTGCAAGTAACACTACTACTTTTTTATATTAACACTTAACTTATATTTCAATTGGTTAGGGCCTTACTTCAATTCCCGCCACCCCAATTACCAGTCTAACACAGACCAAGAAAGTCCAAGAAACCCTGCTTCCTAGCAGGGTTTCTTGCATCTACCACCCCAACCCACCCACCTCGATCTATTCGCATCACATCTCAAATGGGGCAACATTAGGGGCAACAAGTCTTATCGAAATTGAGTTGCCCCCATATGCCATTAACCAGCATAAAAATTAAAAATACTAAACCGCGTATAAAACATGGCATAAGCACGACAACAAAAATTTGCCGTTTTTCAGGTAAAAAAGCTTACACCTTGAGGTTGGTCTGAATAGCTGTCGAAAACTTTACTAAACTACCGCTTGTGCAAAATCCGGCTACACTCCAACACCTCAATGCTCTAGTATAAACGCCTCTCCACATCTCTTTTTCGCCCTTCCCTCACCCCTACAACCTGCTAAATAAGCCTGAGTTTTCTATTTAAGTTCACTCTTAACCCTGCCTTAACCCTACTTTTGTCATACTAAACTCAACAAAACTTTAAAACATGGGAGTGTTTTATATGAATAGAGTGATTCAATCGCTCAGCCTATTCGCAGTGTCTTTGGTATTAAATGCATGTGCGAACTTAGGTAATAAACAGCTTAGCGAATCGGCTCTGAATACAACGGGGCAAATGGTGACATGGCAAGCACAGGATGCTACTGCCGAAGATGTCAGCCAATTAACAGACCTAGTCGATATTCAGGCAATACCAAACCTTACGAATTTTATTCAAGAGGCATTAAACAATAATGCCAATTTACAACAAACATTAATGACGTTACGAACGGCTCAGGTTGCTATCGATGTCGCAGAAGCAGACCAAAATGTTAATTTAAGTGCTGGAAGCAGTGCTAGCAAAGCAAAGAATGAGAATTCTGGCTATAGCAACAACCTTAATATCAGCTGGGAGCTGGACTTATGGCAAAAGATCAGCAATGGTGTCAGCGCTGCTAACTTTCAGGCAGCAAGTGCTGAAGCTGCATACCAATCAGCTCGCGACAGCTTGGTGGCCAATGTTTTACGTGAATATATTAATATTTTAAGCCGGCAACAGTTATTGAATATAGAACGCGCTCGGCTAACAGTATTTGAAAATAATGAAACGGTTATTTTAAATCGTTACCGCACCGGCTTGGGCTCATTAGATGATTTGGATACGGCCAGAACAAGCAGTGCCACCATACAGGCAACACTTGCTCAATATGAATATAACTTAGCAACGGCTAGGCGTACACTTGCGGTGTTGTTAGGTCGACAAGATCAAAGCCTAACCGAGCTAGATCAATCCTCTAGTTTTCCTGATGTACTGCTCCCTTTAGCGAACCTACCCAAGCAAAATCTATCGCGTAGACCAGATTTACAAGCGGCTTATTACACACTCAAAGCATCTGAATTTGAGGTTGATATTGCTTATAAAGCTTTATTGCCCAGTATTAACCTTTCAGCTGCATTAAGCGATAGTGCTAGTTCTGCTACTGACGCCTTATTTACTAATCCATTATGGAGTTTACTTGGGCAGATGACAGCGCCGTTGTTTCAAGGTGGAGCACTACGCGCGCAGGTGGAAATAGAAAAACTAGCCTCTGTGAACGCTTGGTGGCTATATCAAGAGTCGCTATTAAACGCGGTACAAGAAACACAAAACGCACTAGACAATGAACGGGCATTAACTGACAGAAAAAAATATACCAGCATGGCCATTGATAATGCCGAACGAAGCGTTAAAACCATTGAAGGCCAATACCGTCAAGGACTGGCCAATATTCTTGATTTAGTGTCGGTGTACAACAGCCGATTCGACTTACAAAGCCAGCTCATTCAGCTGCAAGCATCACAACTTCAAAATCGTATTAACTTAGGCCTAGCACTAGGCCTTGGAGTGCCCTATGAAAAATAAAAAACTTTTTGTCAGTTTAATTGCACTAGCAACTATTGTTATCGCCATCACTTATACCCTGATGAATATGGACGCTGGAAAAGCAAACAAGCCTCGGGGCAATCAGCCGGCAAATAAGGACAATAGCCGTGTTGAAGTTGATAGAAGCACAACTTCTGCCAAGCCGCCGCGAAACCTGCCAGCGCAAACCGAAAAAGATCGCAATAACAACGCTAGCGAAACCCAAGCTGATGCAACTAAAAGAAACAGTGATAATTCTCAAGCGCAAGTTGGTGTTTATAAAGTGTCTGCCGCTAGCTATCATGCCGTTGTTAAAGGCTATGGCGAAGTTCAACCCGTTGACAGCTTAAGCTTAATCGCTCAAGTAAATGGACAGATCGATAAAATAGCCGCTAATTTTAAAACCGGCGCTTTAGTAAAAGCAGGTGAAACACTGGCATTTATTAATAAGACTCCCTACTTAAAAGCCTTAGCAAGCGCTCAGTCAGACTATCAAGCAGCCGTTGTATCGTTGGAAGAAGAACGTTTACTTGGCATACAAGCACGTGATGAATGGAATCGTTCAGGTCTAGATGGTGACCCTGCGTCAGATCTGGTTTTAAGAGCACCACAATTAAAAGCTGCTCAGGCGGCATTAGAAAAAGCTCGGCAAAGCGTGGCATCGGCAACACGTGATGTAGCGTTAACTGAGGTCACAGCACCCTTTGATGCACTGGTTATTAGCCGAGAGGTATCACCCGGTAGTTATATTCAAACTGGAGGGGCTGTCGCAAAACTATATTCTGTCGATAGTGCCGAAATAGCCATTGGTTTATCACCTAGTCAATGGACATTGCTACCCAGTTATACCTCGCAAGCTGAACTAGACTGGCCAGTTACCTTGTTGGATGCTTCAACAAATATTCAGTGGCAGGCCAATGTATCTCGTGTAGAACTTCATCAAGATATGACCACCCGACAACGAAATGCGATTGTTAGTTTAAACAAACCACTTACCCAACAACCCCCACTCCTTTTGGGTAGTTTTGTTAGTGCTCAAATACAAGGCATTAAATTAGATAATATTTGGAAAATACCCGCTTCAGCTGTCTCTCAAAAACAAGAAGTCTGGTTTATTTCACCGAACAACAACACCTTGCAAAAATTTACCCCAAACGTGTTATTTGAAAATAAAGGTTTTGCATTTATCAGCCCATACCAACAACTTAAAAATGCGCTCATCGTTTCTCGGCCCTTAAACAGCTATTTGGCCAACACTCGGGTGCAGGCTGTTATTGAAGCAACGACTGGAGAATCAAATAATGACTGAGCACAAGGGCATTATTGCTTGGTTTACTCAAAACCCTGTTGCAGCCAATTTACTGATGGTTAGTTTAATCATTCTTGGTTTAGTCTCCATGAATGACATTCGAAAAGAAGCCTTTCCGAGTATGGAGCCTCGCTTTATTACCATCTCTATGGTCTACGATAGTGGTGATGCAGAACAAGCAGAAGAAGGCATTGCAATAAAAATTGAAAATGCCCTAGAAGCCCTCCCAGGTATCAAACGGATTACTTCAACGTCTCTTGCCAACGGATCAACGGTACAAGTTGAAAAAGAAACCGAATATGACCTCGATGTGCTTTTTACTGACATTAAGGCCGAAGTAGACAGTATTTATAATTTTCCATCCGATGCAGAAAAACCTGTTATAGAGAAAGCCCGCCGGCAACAACACGCCATCTGGGTGCAACTTTATGGTGATGTAGACCACAGCACTTTGCAATATTTAGGTGAACAACTTGAACGTGACTTACTTGCAAAGTCTGACATCAGAGACGTAAATGCCAGTATCTTTATTGACCCCATGATCTCTGTTGAAATCGACGAAGCCAAATTACAGGCTTACGGTTTATCCCTTTCTTCGGTGTCGGAGGTTATTAACCAAGAGTCTAATACCGCCCTAACCACCAGCTTGCGCAACAAAGAAAAAGTCATTCGCTTAAAAGCATCAGAACAAGCCTACTACGCGAAAGACTTTGCTGATATTCCACTGATTACCCATTCAAATGGCGTGGTACTGACGGTTGGCGATATAGCCAAAGTGACTGATATATTCGCCGATGACAGCTACAAACTATCGCGTTACAACGGCAAAAATGGTTATGGCATTCAAGTGATGATGGATGAATACGGTGACATCACCAGCATGGTAAAACAAGCCCATGAAGTGGTTGAAGCCTGGCATCAAAAAGGCTTACTACCTGAAGACGTTGAACTGGAAACTTGGTACGACAAAAGCATCATGATCACCGAGCGTTTAAGCCTGCTAACCAATAATGCTTTAATGGGAGTAGCGCTGGTTTTTATAACCCTCGCGTTATTTCTAAATTTACGTGTCGCTTTTTGGGTTGCAGCCGGTTTGCCGTTTATTTTCTTTGGCACCTTGTATTTCATGACCGGCAACTACACCGACATGACATTAAATGAAATGACCACCTTTGGCTTTATTATGGCATTAGGTATTGTCGTGGATGATGCAGTTGTTATAGGCGAAAGTGTTTACTCTACGAGAAAACAGCATGGCGACACCGTGGATAACACCATATTAGGCACCCATAAAGTTGCTATACCGACGTTATTTGGTGTGCTAACAACGGTTGCCACGTTTTTTGCCTTATCTAATGTGTCGGGTGGTTTAGGTACCTTGTATTCACAATTCGGCACGGTTGTTACCCTCTGTTTATTGTTATCGGTGGTTGAGTCAAAACTAATTTTACCGGCGCATTTAGCCCACTTGCCCACCAAACAGCAAACAAGAACCGGCTTAGCAGGCATTTGGAATAAAATACAAACAGCCGCTGACAATGGCTTACAGTGGTTTAACTATCGAGTATACAAACGACTGCTTAAGCTTACTATTGCGTATCGTTATGCGGCCATTCTATTTTTTATTGCTGTTTTTATCATTGTTATCAGCTTGCCGCTTACCGGTGCGGTACGTGTTAGCTTCTTCCCCAGCATGCAAGGTGATACCGTCACAGCCAATATGGCTTTGCACAGTGACGCGAGTTTTGGTCAAAATGAAAAGAACCTATTAACGCTAGAGCAAGCAGTATTGGAAGCTGACAAACAATTATTACAAGAAAAGAATAAATCAGGAACCGGCATTGGTAGTTTGCAAATATTGGCAAATGGCGACCAAAGTGGCAGCCTCACTATTTCGCTAGATGAATCCCAACCCTATTCTTTGGATGAACTATCCGCACGCTGGAATCAACTAGCGGGAAACTTAGAAGGCGTAAAAAGTTTAAAAATTCGCTCTCGTCGTGAAATGGTGGAAGGCTTTAAAGTTGAGCTTAAAAGCATTAATGAAGATACCCTGACGGCGGTGAACAACGCTTTTATAGAAAAGCTATCTGAAATCAATGGCGTGTATGCCATCGAAAGCTCTTTAACGCCAGGCGAAGCAATGATGCGTTTTGAGCTAACGCCTCAAGGACGCGCCATGGGGATGGACACCAGAAGCCTGTCCCAGCAGCTGCTAAAAGCATTTGGCGGTGAAGTTGTTCAACGTTACCTGCGTGATAAAAATGAAGTTAAAGTGAGGGTGCGTTACCCAGAAAAAGACCGAATGAATCCCTCTGATGTATTAACAACGCAAGTACGGTTAGCCGATGGCACGGTTGTTCCTTTAAGTGTTGTAGCCAGCATTATTCCCGATGTGCAACAAAAACAGGTGGTGCGCATTAACGGGCTACGAGCACTCACTGTAAGCGCATCGGTTGACGGCGACCTGATTACCTCTACTGAACTGGTCAACCACTTAAACGAAAGTTTTGCCCCTCAACTGGAACGACAATATCAAGATTTATCCTTGTATTTTGCCGGAGAAGCCGAAGAGCAAGCCGAAACACAAAGCTCAATGCAAAGCGTATTTATTCTCGCTTTATTGTCTATTTTTGCGCTGTTGGCTATTCCATTAAAATCATATGTGCAGCCATTAATTATAATGACCGCCATCCCCTTTGGAATAGTCGGCGCCATTATTGGTCATTGGTCTAACGGACTCATGCTAAGCATATTATCACTCAATGGCGTCTTGGCGCTAAGCGGTGTCGTGGTGAATGATAGTTTATTACTGGTTTCGCGTTTTAACACCTTACGTCAAGAAGGTTTAGCGATAGAGGCCGCTGTTATCGAAGCGTGCACAAGTCGTTTGCGCGCTGTACTGCTCACCTCTATCACCACATTTGCAGGCTTATACCCAATATTGGGTGAAACATCGATGCAGGCACAATTTTTAATCCCGGCGGCAGCATCACTGGGCTATGGCATTTTATTTGCCACGTTTATCACGCTTTTATTAACCCCCGCTTTATTGTTAATTTACGATGATATCTCTGGCGTCTTTAACCGTGCGTTATCTAACCAGCCGTTAAGCAAAATGAAGCAGCCAACTACTGAAAAAAACCATAGCTAAAACGATCAATGCACACTGGAGAGCAGATGATACGAGTATTATTGGTAGAAGATAATTTAGGCCTTGCAGGCAATATTATTGACTATTTAGAGTTGGAGGACATGGCCTGCGATCATGTCGCTAACGGTATTGCCGCTTTGAACTTAATGGATGCACAAAGATTCGACGTTATCATTCTTGATATCAACCTGCCAAAAATGGATGGGTTTCGTGTCTGCGAACATGTACGAAATCAAGGTGATGACACCCCTATCATTATGCTAACTGCCAGAGACAAGCTAGAAAGTAAACTAGAAGGCTTTCAAATGGGTGCTGATGATTACTTAGTAAAACCTTTTGAGATGGCTGAATTGGTGGCTCGCGTGATCACACTGTCGACACGACGCTCTGGACAAATAAAAAAACTCCAATTTGGTAATGTTTCTTTAGATCTAAAAGCACAAATCGCCTCTGTTAACGAGAGCCTTTTAAAGCTCAGCCCAACCACCTTTATAATACTTCAAGTACTACTTCGTGAACAGGGTAATGCCGTCAGTCGCCAGCGCCTTATCGATGCCGTTTGGAAAGATGAAGCGCCTGAAAGTAATACCTTAAAGGTGCATATTCATAACCTACGAAAATTGCTGGCTCAAGGCGACTCTAATATAGAGGTAAAAGCACTTCCAAACGCTAGTTTCTGTATTGCTTTAACAAGCACCCCATCCTCAAAGGTTGCAGACGATAATGACATTGAGCAAACCGATAACAAGCAGGAGCGCAGATAGTATGGTGAATGATTTACGACTTAGTTTACGCCGTTATATTTTGTGGTCATTATTTAGCCTTGCAGCCATTTTGATCATTCTTTTTTCAATTCAAAACAGTGATAGTTTTTTTGATGGCATGGACGGCATGCTAAAAAGAACCATGATTCGTGTTGCTGAAAGGGCTGAATTAGATACAAGCGGTAGTGCAAAAATTCTTGATTTTTACATTTCAGATCAATACAACAAGTTACCTGAAAAAATTCGCTCAAGCTTTAAACCCACCGACTTTCAGCCATACGTATTGTTAAAAAACATTAACAAACCGAATTGGTTTAAAAGACCGGAATCTGCACAGTTTGCCTTGCTGGCACGCTTACCAAATGGCGATATTCGCTATGTATCACAAGCTTTTGAGGCCCCACCCACTCGTCAAACCAGACCTTTTCATATCAATCGCATTATCTATAACATACTGCTTGGCCTAATTGCTCTGGCTTCTTTTGCGCTTGCTTTGCAGTTTCTTATGCGCAGCGTCACAAGGCCAGTAGAAAAGCTTCAACAATGGGCCGCTAAGCTTGACGAGAAACAACTCGACTCACCCATTCCTTCATTTAAATACAAAGAACTAGATGCCCTTGCACATATTATTCATAACAGTTTGCAAGATGTTCGCACGACGTTATACCGCGAAAGAGAGTTTGTTAACCATGCCAGCCATGAATTACGCACCCCTATTGCCGTTATTCGCAGCAGCAGTGAACTTTTGCAAAGAGTCGTCGATCCTGACAATATTAAAGGCAATAATGCCATTGCTCGCATTGATCACGCCTCAAAAACGATGGCCGATTTAACCGAAACACTGTTATGGCTAGGAAGGGATACAAATGAAACCCTGCCGCTAAACGCCATCAATGTTAAGACAATGATAGAACAGATCAGTGAAAATTTAATGTACCTACTGTCAGGTAAAGAAGTCACCGTTAACTGTCATTTAGAAAACTGTGAGCTAACTTTGCCTAAAACAGCCACTGAAATAATCATAGGGAATATCATCCGTAATGCATACCAACATACTTATTGTGGCTCGGTAAAGATAAACCTTAATAGTCAAATACTTACTGTTATAAATAAAGAAAAAAGTAGCCCACGTGCACCCAACTATATTGAAAAAGAAAACCTAGATGATGGCTATGGTATAGGCATTAAGCTAATCGATAAATTAGCTACAAAATTGGGCTGGTCTTATCATCATCAGGTGTTGAATAACGGTTATCAAGTGGTTCTTTCATTTTGCACAAGACAACAAGCTTCTGATCTTTAGGCCATGTAAGTACGAGATAGATTAATTAACTAAAATAGCTTCTATTTTCATATACCCAGCCTTACACATTTAATCTGTGTCTGTTAGTATCTGTAATATTTTTTTTGTTTTTTCTTCCATTAAGGCTATATCTCCACGCGACTCAACATTTAAACGCACAACCGGTTCTGTGTTCGATTGCCTTAAGTTAAAACGCCAGTTATCAAACTCTAGGCCAATGCCATCTGTTTCATCTATTTTATTTGCTTGTGCCTTAAATGCTTCAAGAACACGCTTTATTGAAGCATCTGGGTCAATTAATTGACTATTGATTTCACCCGATGATGGAAATGCGGCTATTCTTTCTGCCACCAACTCTGAGAGTTTTTTATTTTTAGTGCTTAATAAGCCAATAATCAATAACCAAGGAATCATGCCGCTATCGCAATAAGCAAAGTCTTTAAAATAATGATGTGCACTCATTTCACCACCGTACACGGCATCTTCTTTTCGCATACGTTCTTTTATGAATGCATGCCCCGTTTTGCTCATAATAGCTTCACCACCTGAGGACTTAACTATATCAATGGTGTTCCAAGTCAGGCGTGGGTCATAAATTATTTTTTCACCTGGATTATTGACTAAAAAAGCCTCCGCCAACAAACCAACAATATAATAACCTTCAACAAACTCACCATTTTCATCAAACAAAAAACACCGATCAAAATCGCCATCCCATGCTATTCCTAAGTCTGCTCCGTGCGCCTTGACTTGATTAGCCGTTGCAGGGCGGTTTTCAACCAATAAAGGGTTAGGAATTCCATTTGGAAACAGGCCATCAGGCTCGTGGTGAACCTTAATGAATTCAATTGGAATAGACGCCGCGTTAAAACGTTGCTCAAGAGCATCAATCACATGTCCAGCTGCTCCATTCCCCGCATTGACAACCAACTTTAGTGGCCTTAATTTTTCCGGCTGCACATAACTAAGCAAGTGATCAACATATGCATCCAGCGTAGAAAGTTGCTCCGAACCACCTCTTAAAGTGTAATCAATAGCAGGAAAATCATTTTCTTCTGCCATTCGTTGAATTTCTTTTAAACCTGTATCACCACTGATCGGCTTTGAGTCCTCTCGCACCAATTTCATGCCATTATAATTAATAGGGTTATGGCTCGCTGTTACTTCAACACCACCATCAACTCCTAGATACTTTGTGGCAAAATAAACCTCTTCTGTACCCACCATACCGATGTCAACAACATTGACTCCCGCATCTTTCAACCCATTTGCAATGGCTTGTTTCAGCGCTGGGCTTGTCTCACGGATATCACCACCGATAACAATCTTCTTTGCTTTCAAGAACTCACCAAATGCTCTGCCAATTCTATAAGCAATTTCTTCGTTAAGCTCTACGCCAAGTTGACCTCGAATATCGTAGGCTTTAAAACACGTTAATTTACTCGTCATTACATTTTCTTTTTATTAAAATTAAAATTACAACGTCGCTTTCTCTTATAGCATAAGTATATGCCATACACCTTTTATACCTAGTAGGCGTTAAGGCATCTAAAATGGAATTAGACCAAAGAGTATTTAGTTAGATTAATACTTTATGGGAATTTTCTTGTGACTACAGTGCCCCATAAGCCTTTTTAAAAGGGTAGTTTTTTCGTAATTCAAATAGTATCATTAGTTGATGGTTATTCGGTAGTTGTTACTAACCTCAATTTAATACGACCAATCTACCCTCCTTACTAACTCTCCACTATTTAATTTAACTAAAGGACAATCATGGAAAAAATCAAGTGCGCATTGATTGGATCTGGCAATATTGGCACAGATCTTATCTATAAAATTCAAAGAAGCCCTTA
>OJDD01000149.1_pt1 | contig 22893 bp, 18 predicted proteins | sample 1592591 | NCBI WGS metagenome assembly OJDD01 (sample SAMN05416809, study PRJEB24817) | seawater metagenome | isolation source: Sea water | place: Canada:Atlantic | collected 2013-07 | reverse complement strand
TCCGCCAGAATAACGTTGTCTGCCCACCGCTCCAGTCGTTCCATCAACTTTTAAACAGATATGCCATTTCGCCGGTTCTTGCCGGTATCAACCCTGTGTCGGCAGATCGCCGCCACAGGGCAGATCAGCCATTGGAACGGATCAGCTTTGGCCCGTGTTCCCCTGACAGACATTCAAGCAATGTCGTTAGTAAATCTAAGGAGAACTCAGATGAAACTTACAACAACGACACTTATCGCGACCCTGATGGCCACTGGCGTTTCTACTGCGGCGATGGCTCAAACTTCCGTAGGCAGCGCTGCTGATGTAAGCTCGGGTGTTAATGCAGATGTTGGTGCATCAGGTTCACTATCCACTGGTTCCACCATGAACGATGCTAAAGATACTGTCGCCAAGACCGGTAAAACGGCAAAAGAAAATTATGGTCAGTTGATCCAGGAACTGCGCGCTGGTGCAGAGACCGACACGCAAACCAAAGCCGAAATTGACGCGTTTGATACCGATGCCAAACTGGATGTCGTGACCGTGTCAGAACTGAAGGCATCCAAGCAAGGCACCACCACCGCCCTCGACGAAGCGCTGGATGCACAGGCCGAGGCTGTTGACGATATGCGCGCCTCTGTCGCTGCCAACACTGACCTGAGCGCAGACCTGGAAGCCGAAGGTTTTGCGTCCGAAGACGTTGTCGCCGTGCGCGGTAATGGCATGGGTGGGCTGACACTGATCGTTGACGACCGGAGCTAACCCGACCGACGATATGCCCCGCATTCTGCGGGAGGCATAAGGCAGAGGGGCCGGTGGGAAACCACCGGCCCCTTTCGCGTGTGGATCAGACGATGACTTTTTGCGCGGTCTGATCACCGACGCCAAAGACACGTTTGTAGCGGTCGATCTCTGACTGCGGGCCCATGGCCTTGTTCGGGTTGTCCGACAGTTTGACCGTAGGGTTCCCGTTCGCCTCGACCGCTTTGCATACCAGAGAGAACGGGGCGAGCGCGTCATCCGGCACGAGCCCGCGAAAATCATTGGTCAGCAAGGTGCCCCAGCCAAACGAGGCTTTGACCTTGCCCTCAAACTGGCGGTGCAGTTCCTTGATCTTGGCGACATCCAGACCGTCGCTGAAAATAACCCGCTTTTCACTAGGGTCTTCACCGCGGGACTTCCACCAGTCGATCGCGGTCTGTGCCGCCACCGCCGGATCACCACTATCGACGCGGATCCCGGTCCAGCCCGCCAGCCAGTCGGGCGCGTTATCTAGAAAGCCTTTCGTACCGTAAGTATCAGGCAGAATGATACGCAGGTTGCCTTCGTGTTCGTCGTGCCAGTCTTGCAGAACGTCATAGGGCGCTTGCGCAAGTGCGGCGTCGTCCTTGGCCAATGCGGCATAGACCATCGGCAGTTCATGCGCGTTGGTGCCGATCGCCTCTACCTCTCGGCTCATGGCGATTTTGCAGTTTGACGTACCAGTAAAGGCGTCGCCCAAGCCTTCCTGCATGGCCTGCACGCACCAATCCTGCCACAGGAACGAATGGCGGCGACGGGTGCCGAAATCGGCGATGGACAGATCTGGAATTTGCCGCAGGGCTTCGATCTTTTCCCAGACACGGGTCATGCCGCGCGCATAGAGCACCTGCAGTTCGAACCGGCCCATACGGTCCAACACGGCGCGGCTGCGCAGCTCCATCAAGACGGCGAGGGCGGGGATCTCCCACAGCATGACTTCGGGCCACGACCCTTCGAATGTCAGCTCGTATTGGTCGCCCTTACGCTCAAGATGATAGGGCGGCAGGCGCAGGCCCTCGAACCACTCCATAAAGTCGGGGCGGAACATCTGGCGCTTGCCGTAAAAAGTATTCCCACGCAGCCAGGTGCTTTCCCCGCGGCTGAGTGACAGCGACCGGATGTGATCAAGCTGTTCGCGCAGCTCGCCTTCGTCAATGAGATCGGCCAGCGGGATATGCTTGGAACGGTTGATCAGGCTGAATGTGACCTGTGTTTCCGGCTTGTTGCGAAAAACCGACTGGCACATCAACAGCTTATAGAAATCCGTATCAATCAGGGACCGCACGATAGGGTCGATCTTCCACTTGTGGTTCCAGACGCGGCTTGCAATGTCGACCATGTTCAAAGCTCCCTTAGGCGGTGTGTTTGTGGCCCATCCATCTTGTACGGGCAAGGGAATTGCCGCTGACACAGTGCAAAACCTGTGGTAATCCACCGACTTAACCCCCTAAGGAGCGCTGCTAGATGCTGGAATGGCCCAATCTCTTGCGAGAGTTGATTACCTTGTTTGTCGTGATCGACCCTATTGGCAGCCTTCCCGTCTTTCTTTTCGCGACAGCCAACGTCCCGCAACACCTGCACAAAAGCTTTGCGCTGCGGGCCGTACTGGTGGCCGGTCTGGTCTTGCTTGGGTTCCTCGTGGGCGGGCAATATCTGCTTGAGAACCTTGGACTGCGGCTGGGGTCGTTTCAGGTCGCGGGCGGGATTATCCTGTTCCTCTTCGCGCTCAGCATGATCTTCGGCGACCCGAAACCGACACAGGAAATCGAGGCAGCAGAGCGGGATCATCTCGCCGGTGCGGTCTTTCCGCTCGCCATGCCGTCTATCGCCTCTCCGGGGGCGATGCTGGCGATTGTAATCCTGACGGACAACCACACCAACCAGATATCAGACCAGTTGGTCACGGCAGGCCTGCTGGTTGTCGTGCTGCTGTTCACGCTTGTGCTTTTGTTGCTCGCAGGGCGGATCGGTCACCTTATGGGGACCACGGGCGCCAGCGTGATCAGCCGCGTCATGGGGATCATTCTGGCGACCGTCGCGGTGGATGCCACGCTTGGCGGGCTGGATGCGCTGGATATCCTCAACATCGCCCCCGTCGAAGACGCCCCGCTTAGCGCAGAGTAACCCCCGCCGTCGTCATCGCCTCGCGCGCGGCAAAAAGCGACCCGTCCAGGTCAATCGCACGACACAGGTCCAAACGGACCTCGACATCAAAGCCCAGCTTCGCTGCGTCCACGGCGGAAAAGTTAACGCAGAAATCAAGCGCCAGACCGACCATCGTCAGCTTGGTTATGCCGCGTGTCCGCAAATACCCTTCAAGCCCGGTAGGCGTTTTGTGGTCATTTTCGAAGAACGCAGAATAGCTGTCGATGGCGGGGTTGTACCCTTTGCGAATGGTCATGTCGGCACGGGTTTGATCCAGCCGCGGGTGGAACGCGGCCCCGTTGCTGCCTTGGACACAATGATCCGGCCACAGCACCTGCGCGCCATAGGGCATCTGCGTCACCTCGAACGGCGCCTTATCCGCATGGGACGACGCAAAGGAGGAATGGCCCGCCGGATGCCAGTCCTGCGTTAGAACCACCGCATCCGCCTGCCCCATCAGCGCGTTGATCCCGTCGACGATGGCGTCGCCGTCTGTCACCGCAAGAGCTCCGCCGGGGCAGAAATCATTTTGCACATCGATCACGATCAGGGCGTGGGTCATATCGGGTTCCTCATAGGCCAGCTTTTGCCAAGGGGCATAGCACGGCGGGTGCGGCACGGCACCCCCTTGCCTGAACCGCCGCATGGGCGTATCTCAGCGCGCATGTATACCATTGCCGCCCTCTATCATTTCAGCCGTTTTGATGCGCCTGACGCCCTGCGCCCGCCGTTGATTGCGCTTTGTGCGCAACATGACGTAAAAGGCACGCTGCTTGTCGCCGCCGAAGGCATCAACGGCACCATCGCCGGCCCCCGTGCGGGGATAGACGCGGTCATCGCGCATATCCGTGCCCTGCCCGGCTGCACCGATCTTGAGTGGAAGGAAAGCACCGCCACGACGCCGCCCTTCGGCAAGATGAAGGTCCGCCTGAAGCGCGAGATCGTGACCATGGGTCAGCCCGATGTCGATCCGCTGGCCAAGGTCGGGCATTACGTCGATCCCGCCGACTGGAACGATCTGATCGGCCGCGACGATGTTGCCGTGATCGACACGCGCAATGATTATGAGGTCGCGATCGGCACCTTCGACGGGGCCATCGACCCGGAAACCCAGAGCTTTGGCGAATTCCCCGCCTGGTGGGAGGCGAATAAGGACCGGTTCCACAACAAGAAAATCGCGATGTTCTGCACCGGCGGTATCCGGTGTGAGAAATCGACGAACTACCTGATCGGCCAAGGGGTGGAGGACGTGTTCCACCTCAAGGGGGGCATCCTCAAGTACCTTGAAGAAGTCCCCGAAGAGCAAAGCAGCTGGAAAGGCGATTGCTTTGTCTTTGATAACCGGGTCAGCGTAGGTCACGGGTTGAAAGAAGGGCCGCATATGCTGTGCCACGGTTGCCGTCGCCCGATCCTGCCCGAAGATACCGCAAAGCCCGGATACGAGGCCGGCGTCAGCTGCCCGCAGTGCGTCGATGAAACCTCTGACGCGGATAAGGCGCGGTTCCGTGAGCGCCAGCGGCAGATGACGCTTGCCAAAGCACGCGGCGAAACCCACCGCAGCTGATCACGCTGTCGGCCCGCCCTGTTCCAAGCGCGGGCCGGTGGTGCAGGTTAAGCCCCGAACCCTTCGCGCCCGATAGAGACATAGGCCGAGAAACCGGCGCGTTTGGCATCTTTGGGGCTATAGATATTCCGAAGATCTGCCATCGCAGGAGTCGTCATCCGCTTGGCCATCCGCTTGAGGTCCAGCGCGCGGAATTCATTCCACTCCGTCAGAATGACCAGCGCATCGGCATTTTGCGCGGCCTTATAGGCATCCTCCAGCCACGACACGCCCGGAAGCAAGGCTTCGCCCTCACGTTTGCCCTGCGGATCAACCACACGCACCTTGGCCCCGTTGCCTACCAGCGATGGCACAATCGTCAAGCTGGGAGAGTCGCGCATATCGTCGGTGTTGGGCTTGAACGTTACCCCCAACACCGCGATGGTCTTGCCGTTTACCGACCCGCCACAGATGTCGACCACCTTGTCGATCATCCGGCGTTTGACCTCGTCGTTCACCTTGATCACGGTTTCGGTCAGCTGCATCGGCACCGAATGATCCTGCCCCATCCGCGCCAAGGCCTGCGTGTCTTTCGGGAAGCAGCTTCCGCCGTAGCCCGGGCCCGCGTGCAGGAACTTGGACCCGATCCGGTTATCCAGCCCCATGCCCTTCGACACCATTTTCACATCCGCACCAGTGCGTTCACACAGCGCCGCGATTTCGTTGATAAAGGTAATCTTGGTCGCCAAAAACGCGTTGGCGGCGTATTTGATCATCTCTGCGCTTTCCAGATCCGTCGACATGATCGAAAACTCGCGCAGCGAGAGCGGGCGGTAGATGTCCTTCATCACCTGTTCGGCGCGTTCATTCTGCGTTCCTACAACCACGCGGTCGGGGCGCATAAAGTCGTCAATCGCGGCCCCTTCACGCAGGAATTCCGGGTTCGAGGCAACGTCGAATTCGGCCTTAGGATTGGCTTTGGCGACGACCTGTTTGACCTGACGGTTGGTGCCCACGGGCACAGTCGATTTGGTGACGATCACTGCATACCCCGTCAGGACAGAGGCGATCTCTTCTGCGGCGGCCATGACATAGGTCAGATCCGCATGGCCATCCCCGCGCCGGGTCGGCGTCCCAACCGCGATAAACACGGCATCCGCACCATCCACTGCACTGGCAAGGTCACCGGTGAAAGACAGACGCCCCGCGGCAACGTTCTTGGCCATCAAATCATCAAGACCGGGTTCGTAGATTGGGACGATGCCCTTTTCCAACTTCTCGATTTTAGACGGGTCTTTGTCGACACAGACAACTTCGTGTCCGAAATCCGAGAAACAAACACCCGAGACCAAACCGACATAGCCGGTGCCAATCATCGCAATCTTCATGAAACTTTATCCTAAATCAATTTGACAGTCAGCAAGCCAAGCCAGCCGGTGCACCCACATCTAGTGATCTGACAGCGCAAAACCAAGATAGGCAAATGGCATCAGAAGCCGACGCAAGCGCCCCAGTTCGAACTTTCGCAGTGGTTTTTGCATAACCTGAGGGTAGGGCCGGTCGATGGGTTTGCCCATCACCAGATCCGCGACCAACGCGCCCGAATAGCTGCCCATTGCAACACCATTCCCATGATAACAAAGACTTGCATAGACAGCACCGGGGTCAGGGAGCTTGCCGACAAAGGGCATTTGCGCGCGCGACAGACATACCATACCTGACCATTGGTAGGGTGTCTCAACGTCTTTCCACGCCGGGAAAAACTTTTCAAAATCGCGGCGTACACGCGCAATGGCGCGCGCCTCTGCCGCTTTGCCCGTCACCAAACCGCCGCGCATACCGAACAACATCCGGCGGTCCGGCATCAGCCTGAAATAATGCAGCAAATTGCGCGTATCTGCGGACATATAATCGCTCTTCCATCCCGCGGCATCTAGCTCTGCCTCGGTCAGGGGGCGGGTCACAAGGACCGTCGACTGCGTGGGCATATAGCGCGCAGACAGCCCCGGCACCAAATCTTCCGACGAATACCCGTTCGTGGCGACAATCACTTTCTGTGCAAGCACCCTGCCCTTGGGCGTTCGAACGTCGTGACCCTGCGTCGCCTGCCGTACCTCAAGCGCAGGCGTTCCATGGTAAATGACCGCACCCGCCTTTTCCGCCGCCGCAGCAAGGCCGGTCACGTATTTCCGCGGGTTCAGCGCAAAGCCCGCCGGAATATGCAGCGCCCCATGGAACGGCCCTGAAAGCCCATGCGCCGCGAAATCCGCGGGATCAATAAGCCGCGCTTCTAGCCCGTAGTTCTCTCGCACCTCGCGGGCGCGCGTGCGAAAATCGCCCATATCCTTGGGCCGATGCGCCAGCTCGATCTCCCCGTCGGAGTGGCGGTCAACCTCGATCCCATGCCGCGTGATCAACGCGTCAACAAAGTTGATCGCCGCCAGCTCAGCCGCGCGAAAGCGCAACCGATCCTCGCGCCCTGAAAGCTTGTCCAGCGCAGCATCACTTAGCCGTCCGCCCCCAAGGCAGCAAAAGCCCCCGTTGCGGCCCGACGCGCCCCAGCCGACGTATCGATTTTCCAGCACGACCGCAGAATACCCAGCCTCCGCAAGGCGCAACGCGGCAGAGAGCCCGGTAAAGCCGCCCCCCACAATCGCCACGTCACAGGATACGTCACCTTCCAACGCAGACCTGTCGGTAGCGGCGCAGGTTTGATCCCACCAACAATTTTCCCTAGGCGCATCTGTATAGGCAAAATCGTTAAATATTCGTTTCATGCCGCCGCTCTTTCATGCCACGGCGCGTTCCGCCGCCTGCACATCGCGTTGCGCCTTGATCGCCTTGCGCTTCGATATCAGTGACGCCGTGATAACCCCGAAAGTCACAATACCGATCATGATGGTGGATAATGCGTTAATCTCGGGCGAGACGCCAAGACGCACCGCGCTCCAGATCTTGATCGGCAGGGTTGTGGAGGACGGGCCCGTGGTAAACGAAGCGATAACAAGGTCGTCCAGCGAGAGCGTGAACGCCAGCAGCCACCCCGAGATGACAGCCGGCGCAATGATCGGCAAGGTCACCAAACGGAAGGCGTCGAAAGGCGAACACCCAAGGTCCAGCGCCGCTTCCTCCAGCGACCGGTCAAAAGTCACCAGCCGCGATGAGACGACCACTGAGACGTAGCACATCGAAAAGGTCGTGTGTGCCAGCACGATGGTCAGCGTTCCCCGGTCCAGCCCGATCCCGATAAACAGAAGCAACAGCGACAGGCCGGTAATCACCTCCGGCATGACCAGCGGCGCGTAGATCATACCCGAGAAGAGCGTACGCCCAGCAAACCGCCCCCCGCGCACAAGGATGTATGCCGCCATCGTCCCCAACACCGTTGCCAGCGTAGAGGATGCCACCGCGACCTTCAGCGTTACCATCGCAGCATTCAGAAATGCCTCATTCTGAAGCAGTTCGCCGTACCATTTGGTCGAGAAGCCGGCCCACACTGTCACCAGTTTCGAACTGTTAAAACTGTAGATGACCAACAGGATCATCGGCAGATAAAGAAAAGCAAACCCGAGGGTGAGCGACGTAATATTGAACCAGCTTGCGCGTCTCATGACTCCACCTCGGCCTGACGTTGCTGGTTGCGTTGGAACAGAACGATTGGAACGATCAGTATCAGCAGCAGGATCACCGCCACCGCGCTCGCGACGGGCCAGTCGCGGTTGTTAAAGAACTCCTCGAACAAGACCTTGCCGATCATCAACGTCCCTGAACCGCCCAACAAAGACGGGATAACGAATTCGCCCAGCGCGGGGATAAAGACCAGGAAACACCCTGCAATGATCCCGTTGCGAGACAAAGGTATCGTGACCAGCCAGAATGCCTTTAAGCGTGAACATCCCAGATCTTCGGCGGCCTCGATCAAGGATTCGTCCAACCGATCTAGCGCGGCATAGATCGGTAGAATCATGAATGGCAGATAAGTGTAAACAATCCCTATATAGACCGCGGTCGTCGTGTTCATGATCGTCAAAGGCGTATCGATGATGCCCAACCACAGCAGGAATTGATTCAAAAGCCCCTCATTACTCAGAATACCGACCCATGCGTAAACGCGGATCAGGAAACTGGTCCAAAAGGGCAAGATCACCAGCATCATGAGGGTCGGACGCCATTCCTCGGGCGCGCGGGCCATGCCGTAGGCCATGGGGTAGCCCACCAAAACCGCTAAAACTGTAGATATTAACGCAATCTTCAAACTGCTTAGGTAAGCCTTCCAGTAGAGATCGTCCGACGCAAGAAAGGTAAAGTTTTCCAAATCGAATGCCGCGAACATCGCCCAGATCCCGTCCTTCGCCGTCGGGGAGTATGGAGGAATCGACAAAGCCAGATCAGAGAGAGAGATTTTAAAAACAATGATGAAAGGAATGAGAAACAGCGCGAGCAACCAGGCATAGGGCACCGCGATAAGGAAAAAGCGACGCATATTCATCGCTCCAACAGGACGCCGGCGGTGGCGCTCCATGAAATCCAGACCTTATCCTCCCACGTGATCGTGCGGCGCGACAGCCGACGCGTGTTTGCGGTCTGTGCCTTGATCACTTGACCACCAGCCAGCTGGACATGGTAGGTGCTGAGATTGCCAAGATATGCGATGTCCAGAACGGTGCCCTGAACAGCGTTCTTCATTTCTGTCGGCTTCTCGGTAGAAATGGCGATCTTCTCCGGTCGGATCGCAAGATGAGCTTCCTGCCCATCGCTAAAGGGGCGTTCTGATGCCGCAAGCAAGGGGGCCTCATTCGCGACCCAATCAAGATGGTACATATTCTCGCCCGCGGCCTTCACCGTGCCGGAGATAATGTTCACGTCACCGATGAAGTCAGCGACGTAGACGGAATTAGGTGCTTCGTAGATACCTCCTGGCGTCGCGACCTGGATGATCTGCCCTTCATCCATCACAGCCACGCGGCTCGCGACGGTCATCGCTTCCTCTTGGTCGTGGGTAACGATAACAAAGGTGGTCCCTGTGCTTTCCTGGATATCCATCAGTTCAAACTGGGTGTCCTGACGCAGCTTTTTGTCCAGCGCGCCAAGCGGTTCGTCCAGTAGCAAAAGCTTCGGCGCTTTGGCGAGGGACCGCGCAAGCGCGACCCGTTGACGTTGCCCCCCCGAGATCTGGTGGGGTTTGCGTTTGGCAAATTTGGTAAGGCGCGTCAGCTTGAGCATCTCTTCAACGCGTGCGGCGATATCTGCCTTGGACATATCCCCTCGTTTCAACCCAAAGGCGATATTCTCCCAGACAGACAGATGTGGGAACAGGGCATAGGACTGGAACATCATGTTCACCGCCCGCTTGTTCGGCGGGATGCCCGCGATATTCTTACCCGCCAATTCGATCTTGCCCGCGCTCGGGTTTTCAAACCCGGCGAGCATGCGCATCATCGTTGTTTTACCGCAGCCCGAAGGCCCCAGCAGTGCAAAGAACTCGCTTTCATAAATACTCAAAGACAGATCATCGATCGCAACGAAATCGCCAAAACGCTTTGTCACATTCTCGAAGCGGATAAGCGGCTTTTCGTTCGGGTCATCCCACGGGGCGAAAACGGGTTGGCTCACTTTGATCTATCCTTTGCACAGCGTTTACCCCTCCGGATGGAAGGGTCCGGTAGATCGGGTCAAAACCGATAAGGCTTTGACCCGATGCGATTTTAGATACCAGATTTGATCTTCGTCCACATACGCGTGAGGACACGCTGTACCTTGGGTGAATATGAAGAAATGGTATACAGGTTTTCCAGCGTGGCTTCGTCTGGGTAAATCGCTGTGTCCCCGATCACGTCCTCGGCAAGGAACTCCTGGCTCGCCTTGTTGCCATTCGCATAGTAAACGTAGTTCGACGCGGCGGCCATATTCTTTGCGTCCATCATGAAATTCAAGAACTTATGCGCCCCATCCGGGTTTGGCGCATCCGCTGGAATAGCCATATTGTCGAACCACATCAGCGCCCCTTCCTTTGGCGCGTAATAGGCGATTTCGACACCGTTATCCGCCTCGGCGGCGCGGTCACGCGATTGCAGGATGTCACCCGACCAACCGAAGGCAACGCAGATATCACCGTTGGCCAGTGCGTTAATATACTCCGAGCTGTGGAACTTTTGAACGTGGGGGGCAACCGCCGTCAAAACAGGCTCTGCCTTCGCGATCACGTCGGGGTCCTGGGATTGAGGCTCTTCGCCCAGAAACTTCAGCGCCGCGGGGATCATTTCTGTCGGAGCGTCAAGGAAATGCACGCCACATTCGGCCAGCTTTTCCATATTCTCGGGCTTGAATACGAGGTCAAGCGAATCAACAGGGGCATCTTCGCCCAGCACTTCCTTAACCTTGGTCATGTTCACGCCAAGCCCGGTGGTGCCCCACATATAGTTAACGGCATATTCATTACCGGGGTCGTATTTCGATACGCGGTCCTCGATCACGTCCCACATGTTGGTGATGTTCGGCAGTTTGTCTTTGTCGAGCTTCTGGAAAACCCCCGCCGTGATCTGGCGTTCAAGGAAGGTACCGGTCGGGACAACCACGTCATAGCCGGACCCGCCCGCAAGCATCTTGGTTTCAAGCACTTCGTTACTGTCAAACACGTCATAGATCAGATCAATGCCGGTTTCTTTTTCAAATTTCTGCAACAGGTCTTCGTCGATGTAGTCGGACCAGTTATAGACCCGCACCTCTTCACCCAAGGCGCTGGTGGCGATCAATGCCGTTGCTGCGATTGAGCTGAGCAAGCTGTATTTCATTGTCATCTCCCGTTGTGTAGGCTCAGTTGATCCGAACCTTTCGTCAATTTGATCAAGTTTTGCGTCATGCGACAAGATCATTTATAATTTTACGCAGGTGCATGCCGTGGTTCAAAATGTGGTTGAGTACAATTTAGGCAAATTTGATGAACGTAAATTCCGCTGACCTTGCGTCGCAAAAGCCTTTGGAAAGCCCGGCCAAGGTGCCGGCCCATCAGCATGTCTATGAACGCGTGCGCAAGCTGATCCTATTCGGCGATCTTGCCCCCGGTCAGGCGGTCACCATTCAAGGCCTTGCAGAAACCCTTGATGCGGGCATGACCCCGGTGCGCGAAGCGCTGCGTCGCTTGATCGCCGAAGGCGCGCTGGTGCATCAGGGCAATCGCCGCGTATCGGTCCCTGTGCTGGACCTCGAAGGGGTTAACGAGCTGGAATTCATGCGAAAAACCCTTGAAGCAGAGCTTGCTCAACGGGCCACAAGCCGCATGTCAGAGACTGTTTTAAACGAACTTGCACAGGTGGACGACGCGCTGAACCACGCGATTGATCGTGGGGATATCGGCGAATACCTGACCCAGAACTACCGCTTTCACACCATCGTCAACACCTGTGCCGAGGCCCCCATTCTGGCCGCGACCGTCGACCGTCTATGGCTGATGTTCGGCCCGTCGCTGCGCGTGGTCTGCGGTCGGTTTGGCACGTCGAACCTGCCAGATAAACATGCCGACTTGCTGGCGGCTTTTCGCGAAGGCGATGCGGCAAAGGCTGCGCAGGCCATGGCAGAGGATGTTTCTCAGGGCATGGTCCAGATTCGCGCCTCTCTTTGATTAAAATCTGATCGGCTGATAGCCGTTTATCATCACCATAGCAGAGCGATTCGATTGACTCTGCATAATTTGATCATATTCTGAGCCCAATCTTCCCTCCCCATTCCCAGAGGTGTTCTTTATGGCCCATATCACCAACCACATGCCCACCGCCGAGCTGCAAGCACTTGACGCCGCGCATCACATGCACCCGTTCACCACCAATGACGAACTTGCCGAGAAGGGCGCGCGGATTATCACCCGTGCCAAGGGCGTCTACCTGACCGACAGCGAGGGGAACGAGATCCTTGACGGGATGGCGGGACTTTGGTGCGTCAACATCGGTTATGGCCGTCAGGAAATGGCCGACGTCGCCGCGCGCCAGATGCTCGAGCTGAACTACTACAACACTTTCTTCATGACCTCGCACGTGCCCGCCATCGCCCTTGCAAAAGAGATCGCGTCACTGGCCCCCGGCGATCTGAACCATGTGTTCTTTGCCGGGTCGGGGTCCGAAGCGAATGACACCAACATCCGGATGGTGCGCACCTATTGGGCCATGAAAGGGAAGCCAGAGAAATCCCACATCATCAGCCGCAAGAATGCCTACCACGGGTCGTCGATGGGGTCCGGCTCCCTTGGTGGCATGAGCTATATGCACGAACAGGGCGGCATGCCGATCCCCGGCATTCACCACATCAACCAGCCCGACTGGTGGGTGGAAGGGGGCGACCTCACGCCCGAGGCCTTCGGCCTTGCCCGCGCGCAAGAGCTTGAGGCCAAGATTCTTGAGCTTGGGGCAGATAATGTCGCGGCGTTCATCGGTGAACCCATTCAGGGCGCGGGCGGGGTTATCGTGCCGCCAAGCACCTACTGGCCCGAAATCCAGCGCATTTGTGACAAGTACAATGTATTGATCATCGCGGACGAGGTGATCTGTGGCTTTGGCCGGACAGGCAGTTGGTTCGGGTCCGAGACCATGGGGATCAAGCCGCATATCATGACCATCGCCAAGGGCCTAAGCTCTGGCTACCAGCCGATCGGCGGGTCCATCGTTTGTGACGAGATCGCGCAGACCATCGGGTCCGGGGAGTTCAATCATGGCTATACCTATTCGGGGCACCCCGTCTGCTCGGCTGTGGCACTGGAAAACCTGCGGATTATGCAGGACGAAAACATTCTGGATCACGTGAACAATGTTGCCGCCCCCGCCCTGAAGGAAGGGCTGGCCAAACTGGCAGAGCATCCTTTGGTCGGCACCGTCAACGTCGCGGGTCTTATGGCCTCGCTGCCGCTGTCCCCGCGCAAGGAAACGCGGTCGAAGTTCGCAGGCGATGCAGGAACCGTCGGTTATATGTGTCGTGAACGCTGCTTTGCGAATAATCTGGTGATGCGCCACGTCGGCGACCGGATGATCATCTCGCCACCGCTGGTGATCACCCCCGAAGAGATCAAAGTATTCATGACGCGCGCCACCAAAGCGCTGGATGAAACCTATACCGCGGTCAAAGAAGGCGGCCTGCTCAAGGCAGCCGAAGACCACGCGCAAGACGCTGAATCGCCGCTCGGTTAAGGCGTGACATACATTCGGGACGCGGCGCAAAACTCGCCCGTCCCGCCGCTGGAAGCCCTGCAAGGACTTGTCTGTTTGCGACATCGGCAGAGGCTGACCAGCGCTCAAAATCGCCGGGTTCGGGGCGAGCCGCTGAGCTTAACCTATGGAAGATATTAACGAATTCCCCTTATTTCAAGCAGGCTGCACAGTAATTCCGCAGGCAAAAGAACTGTTTCCTGTCAAATAACCGTCGATCTTCCCGCAATTGACGCTTTCTGCCCAAAAGTGTCGTTAATTGGTTGCAAAGCGGAAACCAGCCAGTTTTAACTTCCTGTCAACAAGGGCGCTTGAACGTCACAATAAACGGGGAGCCAGCTTTGGCAGATACTTCAGCAACGAATGCGTTCGTAGAATTTGAACGCGTGCAGAAAAGCTATGACGGCGAAAATCTCGTCGTAAAAGACCTCAACCTGTCGATGCCGAAAGGCGAGTTTCTGACAATGCTCGGGCCATCGGGGTCCGGCAAAACCACCTGCCTGATGATGCTGGCGGGTTTCGAAACGGCCACGCATGGCGACATCCGGCTTGATGGTAAATCGATCAACAACATCCCGCCGCACAAACGCGGCATTGGCATGGTGTTCCAGAACTACGCGCTTTTCCCGCATATGACCGTTGCCGAAAACCTCGCCTTCCCGCTTGAGGTGCGCAAGATCGGCAAGTCCGAGCGTGAAGAGAAAGTAAAGATCGCGCTGGACCGTGTTCAGATGGGCGACTTCGGCGGCCGCCGTCCGGCACAGCTTTCCGGTGGTCAGCAGCAACGTGTTGCCTTGGCCCGTGCTTTGGTCTTCGAACCTGAACTGGTGTTGATGGACGAACCGCTGGGGGCGTTGGACAAACAGCTGCGCGAAACATTGCAGTTCGAGATCACGCATCTGGCGCATGAACTGGGCATCACCGTGGTCTACGTGACCCACGACCAGACCGAAGCGCTGACAATGTCCGACCGCGTGGCCGTGTTTGAAAACGGCCGCATCCAGCAGTTGGCCCCGCCCGATCTGCTGTATGAAGAGCCCGAAAACAGCTTTGTTGCGCAGTTCATCGGCGAGAATAACACTCTTGAAGGCGTCGTGACCGAGATCAAGGGCGGCACTTGCCTTGTGCAGTTGGACGGCGGCGGCCTGATCGAGGCAAAGCCGATCAACGTGACCCGCGCCGGCGAACGCACCCGCGTATCGATCCGCCCCGAACGTGTCGAATTCAACAAGGACCGGATGCAGGAAGGGGCACATACCCTGAAAGCCGAAGTGCTTGAATTCGTCTATATGGGCGACATCTTCCGCACCCGCCTGCGGGTTGCCGGGACCGACAACTTTATCATCAAGACACGAAACGCACCCGATCAGGTACGTTTGAAGCCAGGCCAGCAGATCGAGATTGGCTGGTTGGCAGAAGATTGCCGCGCCCTCGACGCATAAGCGTCAGGACGCGGCCGGCCGTCCAACGTTCGACGGCGTCGCACGAGGCTGTGGTTAAGCCCGATATCACACCCTCAAGACCCTAACGGGCATATAATGGGAGACTATCTAATGAAGTTTACGACAACGCTACTCGCATCCTCCGCGATCATTGGCGCTGGCACATTGGCATTCGCCGATGCGCATGCGGACATGGCCAAAGAGATGACGCTTGTTTCCTGGGGTGGCGCTTACCAAGCCAGCCAAGACAAAGCGTATCTGCAGCCCTATCTGGAAATGCACCCTGAACTCTCTGCTGTTTGGGATGAAAGCTCCAACGAAGCCGTGGCAAAGCTGCGCGCGATGAACGAAGCCGGCAACGTGACCTGGGATCTGGTCGACGTGGTTGCCGCTGACGCCATCCGCCTGTGCGACGAAGGTCTGGCGATGGAAATCGACGCCGAGGAAATGCTGGCAGAAGCCCCCGACGGGACATCTGCCGAAGACGACTTTGGCGACCTGCTGGTCAGCGACTGCTTTATCCCGCAGATCGTGTATTCGACCACATTCGGGTATCGCACAGACATGGTTGGCGACACGCCTCCAACCAAAATCTGTGACGTCTTCGACACCGAAGCCTACCCAGGCAAGCGCGCGCTTGAAAAGCGCCCCATCAACAACATGGAATGGGCGCTGCTCTGTGACGGCGTTGCAAAGGACGAAGTCTATGACGTTCTGGCAACTCCAGAAGGTCAGGAACAGGCTCTGGCCAAGCTCGACACCATCAAGGACGACGTGATCTGGTGGTCCGCCGGTGCCGACACGCCACAGCTGCTGGCCGATGGCGAAGTCGTCATGGGTTCCACCTACAACGGCCGTCTGTTCAGCGTTATCGAAGAGCAAGACCAGCCCGTTGCAATGCTGTGGGACGCGCAGGTGTTCGACCTTGACGGTTGGATCATCCCAGCAGGTCTGCCTGAAGACCGTCTGGCGCGCGTCAAAGACTTCGTGAAATTCGCGACAGACACCCAGCGTCTGGCGGATCAATCGCAGTACATCAGCTACGGCCCTGCCCGTTTGTCCTCCGCTCCTATGGTTGGCAAGCACGCAGAACTGGGCATCGACATGGCACCACACATGCCAACCGACCCAGCCAACGCAAAGAACACGTTCCTCTACAACTACGAGTTCTGGGCTGACTACCGCGACGACATCGACGCGAAGTTCCAGGCATGGTTGGCGCAATAATCGCCTGAACCATTCGGAGGAGGCCGCTTTGGCCTCCTCCACCCCCTATTTGTTTTTCCATTTTCCCGACCTTCCAGCGACCTAACCCCATGGGGCCGATATGAGCGATACCGCCGACGCGACGAACGACACACCTGAACAGACCGGCCCGATGCTGGCCGCGGACGGCACACCGCTGAAACGCAGCCTGAACCGTGCGCTCCGTCGTCAGAAGCTCAGCGCGCTTTTGCTGATCGCCCCTCTGCTGATCTTTATCCTGATCACCTTTATCGCACCGATCGCCGATATGCTGTTCCGCTCTGTCGAGAACCAGATCGTCAGCGACACGCTGCCCCGCACCACGCAAACCCTGTCCGACTGGGACAGCGAAAGCGGTGAAACCCCCGGTGCCCCCGTCTACAAGGCGCTTTACGAAGACCTGTTCATCGCACAGGAACGCAAATTGCACACCCGTCTGGGCTCAAGGCTCAACTACGAGCTGACCGGTGCATCGTCCCTGTTCCGCAAATCCGGCCGCGGCGTGGATGACATTGGCGAAGTGTTTCAGGACCAGTTCGAGGATCTGAACGACTTCTGGAAGAAGGGGGAAAACTGGAACGCGCTGCTTGGCTCCGACGCATGGCTGGCAGAGATTTCCGACTGGAAAAAATCCTCCGGCGACGACCAGCCCGCGTTTGAAATGCGCGAAGGCATGGAAGAGCTTCTGCCCGAGACCGCCGAATACTACGAAATTTTCGCCGACTTCGTTCAGAACGACGACGAAGACAACCTGTACAAGGAAGACCCATGGGCGCTGATCTACTCGGCACTCTATGACGACCTGACAGGCCCCACGGCATCGCAAATCGCCAGCTATTCAGGCCCGGCATCAGCCGAACTGACCGAGGCAGCCGCAGCCGCCCCTGCATTCGACGCAGTCGATTACAAAACGGCCTTCACCGAGATTGACGACGATTGGGGCAAAACCCCGATCTGGAGCACAATCCGCGCCTACAGTCCCGCGCTGACCAACGGCTATTTCCTGAATGCCGTCGACATGCAGAAAACGGCTGACGGTCCCGAATTCCGCCCCGACAACGAACGCATCTACGGCACGCTGTTCCTGCGCACGCTGTTCATGTCGGTCTGCATCACCCTCAGCTGTATCCTGCTGGGCTATCCGGTGGCGTGGATCCTCGCCAACCTGCCCGCGCGTACCGCGAACCTGCTGATGATCCTCGTGCTGCTGCCCTTCTGGACCTCGCTTCTGGTGCGGACATCGGCGTGGAAGGTCATGCTGCAACAACAGGGTGTGATCAACGATACACTGGTGTGGCTGGGGCTGGTGGCCGATGACAGCCGTCTTGCGCTGATCAACAACCAAACCGGCACGATCATCGCGATGACGCACATCCTGCTGCCCTTCATGATCCTGCCGCTCTATTCCGTGATGCAAACAGTACCGCCCAGCTATCTACGTGCGGCAAAGTCGCTGGGGGCCACGAACTGGACAGCCTTCTGGCGCGTGTATTTCCCGCAATCGGTGCCCGGCATCGGCGCGGGGTCGATCCTCGTGTTCATCCTATCGATCGGCTATTACATCACGCCGGAAATCGTCGGCGGCACCACGGGGACATTCATCTCCAACCGGATTGCCTACCACATCTCCAGCTCGCTCAACTGGGGCCTCGCGGCCGCGCTTGGAGCGATCCTGCTGGCCGTGGTGCTTGGGCTTTACTGGGCCTACGACAAGATCGTCGGCATCGACAACGTGAAACTGGGAGGCTGATATCATGGTCGCACTCACACCTATCTCCCGCAAACCCGTCGGTTTCTATGTACCGGTTGTCGCCGCAGCAGGCGCCTTTGCCGGGCTCTTTGTCGGCACCGCCCAAGGCAGCGGACTGCTGGGCATCCTGATCGGAGCCCTCTCCATGGGGGCGCTGGCCTTTGTGCTGACTCAGCTGATCAAGAACGAAACCATCGCCCGCTGGACCTCTGTCATTCTGCTGGCGGTGATCGGCTTTATTCTGGGCGGCGTGCCCTTGCTGGTCCTAGGGGCCATCTTCGGCTGGTTCTTCGGCTGGTTCAGCTTCTGGCTCTACGAGGGACGCTACCGCGCCAAGGTCGCGCCCTATCTGACCCCGGGCCAGGTCCTCTGGCACTTTGCCTTCCGCATCATTTGCGGCGCGATCCTTGTGTTCCTGATCACACCGATCCTCGTGGTCATGCCACTTAGCTTCAACGCCGAGAACTTCTTTACCTTCACCCCTGAAATGCTGCGTTTCGATCCCGAAGGGTATTCGCTGCGCCACTACAAAGACTTCTTCAGCAGCTCCGCATGGCAAGGTGCTGTCTGGAACTCGATCAAGATCGCCCCGGCCGCGACCCTTCTGTCGGTCAGCTTCGGCACCCTCGCGGCCATTGGCCTGAGCCAGCAGCACGTGCCGTTCCGGCGCGCGATCATGGCAATCCTGATCTCGCCCATGATCGTCCCACTGATCATCTCGGCGGCGGGCATGTACTTCTTCTACAGCCGCGTCGGCCTGCAGGGCACATATGTCGGCGTTGTCCTGGCGCACGCAGCCTTGGGCATCCCCTTCGTCATCATCACCGTCACCGCGACACTGGTAGGCTTTGACCGGTCTCTCACCCGCGCGGCGGCGAATATGGGGGCCAATCCGGTCACAACCTTCTTCCGCGTGCAAATGCCATTGATCCTGCCGGGCGTGATCTCGGGCGGTTTGTTCGCCTTCATCACCTCGTTTGATGAAGTCGTCGTGGTGCTCTTTGTCGGCTCTGCCGGTCAGAAAACGCTCCCGTGGCAGATGTTCACCGGCCTGCGCGAACAGATCAGTCCTACGATCCTTGCCGTTGCGACGATCCTCGTGGTCATCTCGATCTGCCTGCTGACCGTGGTCGAACTGCTGCGCCGCCGCTCCGAACGGCTGCGCGGGATGTCACCCGGCTAAGCCGCTTCCAAATGGTTTATAATCCTCGCCGAAGGCACGCGCCGGACCGAAAGGTCCGGCGCGTTTCATTTGCGTCCCACTATTCCGCCGCGGCTGCGCGCAGCGCCTCCAACAACCGGGGGGAGGCATAGCCGTCAGGCACAAGCCCCTGCGACAATTGGAACTCGCGCACCGCATTGATGGTCAGCGGGCCGATTTTCGCGTCGATCTGGACCGTATCAAACCCCTGCGCCGTCAACTGCGTCTGAAGCTCGATCCGTTCGTCATAGGTCAGCGCGCGGTCTTGCACCGGCCAGCTCGCCTCGATCGGTCCGCCCCCGGCGATACGATCCGCCAGATGCCCCACGCCGATCACATAGGCATCGGCCGAATTATAGCGTTCGATCACCGCGAAATTGGCATAGATCAGAAACGCCGCACCCTCTGCCCCACCGGGCAAAAGCAGGGACGCAGGGCCGTGATCCCCCAGCGATCCTGTCACAGGGCGCACCCCAAGCGCCCGCCATTCCGCTGCCGTTTTCAGGATATCCCGCCCCGCCAGAAGATAGTCGAACCCCTCGGGCAGGCGAACCTCGACGCCCCAAGGCTGCCCTTGAACCCATCCGAAATGCTTGAGATACGCCGCGGTAGAGGCAAGCGCGTCACGTGGATCATCACTCCAGATATCGCGTTTGTCATCGCCAGTGAAATCCTCGGCATATTGCTGGAAGGACGAGGGCATGAACTGCGTGTGACCCATCGCACCAGCCCAACTGCCCTGCATCCTCGCGGGCGTGGTATCGCCCGCCTGCAAGATCCGCAGCGCGTCCAGCAGTTCCCCTTCAAAAAAGGCCCGCCGCCGCCCGTCATAGGCCAATGTCGCCAGCGAGCTGAGCACCGGATCGCTGCCCCTAAAGGTGCCATAGGCGCTTTCCAGCCCCCAGATCGCGGTGACAATCTCTTTCTCGACGCCATAGCGCGTTTCGATCTGGGACAGCGCATCGGCCTGTTCGGCCAGCGCCTTCTTCCCGTTGGTGACCCGTAGATCAGAGGTCGCGGTCTCCAGATAGGCCCAGATTGTTTTGGTGAATTCGGATTGGTTGCGGTCGCGGCGGATGACCTGCGGGTCATAGCGTACGGTCTGCATCGCGCGGTCAAAGACCGCACCGTCGATCCCTGCGGCCAAGGCACGCGCACGGAAGGCGGTCACCCAGTCCTGCAACCCCGCCGCGTTGCCCGGCTTTTGCACAGCCGCGGGCGGGCGCGCAGTACCCTCGGCCCCCGCAGCGATAGCACCTGTGGCAGCCGTCACTGAGAGCGTCACCCCGCCAACCAATACGCCAATTTTCAGCAGTTCCATTCCCGCGCCCCTCCCAGCATCACGCTGCAAGCCTAGCGTCAAACGCCGCGCCCAGAAAGGCGGAGTTGCCCGCTGTGCGTGTTACTGCCTGCCTGTTCCTGCCTCGTGTTCCCGCTCCGGGGTCAGCGTCGTGTGCGTTTGACCTTGCGTTTCACCTTATCCGCCTTGCGCTTGGCTTTGACACCCTTGCGCTTGGGATTGGTGCGGCCCGCAGGCCCACCGCGTCCGCGCCGCACCCCTTGGCCGCCCTTGGGCAGGGCGTCACCCTCAAGCGTCAGCAGCTCCAGCGCGATGCCCCCGGTGACCGGGACCGCCTCTGACAGGCGCACGGTGACACGCTGCCCGACAGAGATGATCATGCCCGTATCCGACCCCATCAGCGTGCCGGCTTCTTGGTCGAAATGGAAATACTCGCGCCCCAGCGACCGCATGGGCAGCAGCCCGTCGGCACCGGTTTCATCCAGCTTCACAAAGGCCCCAAATCGCGCCACGCCGCTGATGCGGCCCGAGAATTCATTGCCCACACGTTCCGACAGATAGGACGCGAGATAGCGATCGGTGGTGTCGCGCTCTGCCATCATCGACCGGCGTTCCGTGTCAGAGATATGCGCGCCGGTCTGTTCGATGTCCTCGATATCATGCTGGCTTAGCCCGTCATTGCCCCAGCCATGGGCCGTGATCAACGCGCGGTGCACGATCAGATCCGCATAGCGCCGGATCGGAGAGGTAAAATGCGCGTAGGACCGCAGCGCCAGACCAAAATGCCCGATATGCGCAGGCCCGTAATAGGCTTGCGTCATCGACCGCAGGGTCGACAGGTTGATCAGCTCGGCATCATCAGTGCCCGCCGCATCGTTCAGTAGCTTGTTCAGATGGCGTGTATGCAGCACCTGTCCCTTGGCCAGCGTATAGCCCGCCGCCTGCGCGGTTTCGCGCAAGGCGTCCAGCTTGGCCGGAGAGGGTTCTTCGTGGATGCGATACAGCAGCGGCGTTTTCTTGGACAGCAGAGTCTCGGCGGCGGCGACATTGGCCAGCACCATGAACTCTTCGATCAAGCGGTGCGCATCCAGCCGGTCCTTGAAGTTCACCGATTTAACGGTGCCGTCCTTATCCAGCTCGATCCGCCGCTCGGGCAGGTCAAGGTCCAGCGGCTGACGCTCGGCGCGGGCAGCTTTCAAGGCGGCATAGGCGGCGTAGATCGGTTTTAGCACAGGGTCCAGCAACGGGCCGGTGCGGTCATTGGGGGCACCGTCAATCGCGTCCTGCACCTCTTCGTAGTGCAGCGAAGCGGGAGAGCGCATCAGCCCACGATGGAAGCTATGGCCGATCTTGTTGCCCGCCGCATCCAGCACCATGCGGACAGCGATACAGGCCCGCGGCACGCCTTCGTGCAAGGAACACAGGTCTCCCGACAGACGGTCGGGCAGCATCGGCACCACACGGTCGGGGAAATAGGTGGAATTGCCCCGTTTGCGCGCCTCGCGGTCCAGCGCAGAGCCGGGGGTGACATAGGCGGCAACATCGGCAATCGCGACCCAGACGACATGGCCACCCTCGTTCTTGGGGTCTTCGTCAGCATGGGCATAGCATGCGTCATCATGGTCCCGCGCGTCCGACGGGTCGATGGTGATCAGGGGCAGGTCGCGCAGATCCTCGCGCCCTTTCAGGCCCACGGGTTTCGCGGCATCGGCCTGCGCCATCACGTCGTCAGGAAAGTCGTCGGGGATACCATGCTGGTGGATCGCGATCAGGGACACGGCCTTGGGCGCCGACGGGTCCCCCAGCCGTTCAACGATACGCGCCCGTGGCGATCCCATGCGCGCCTTTGGTCCGGCCTGCTCCGCCTCGACCAGCTCGCCATCCTTGGCCCCGTGGGTCGCGTCTCCGGGCACCCACCATTCCTTGTCGGACCCTTTGTCGATGGGCACAATGCGCCCGCCTTCGGTGGTCTTGCGGAAGATGCCCAAGACCCGCTGCGGGTTCGCGCCAATGCGGCGGATCAGCCGCGCCTCGTAGTGGTGGTCTTGCGCCTGTACCAGCGTCAACCGCGCCAGAATACGGTCGCCCGCACCCAAGGCCGGGTCAGAGGCACGGGGGATCACCAGCACCACGGGCTCCACGCCTTCACCCTGCCACTCCATCGGTTTGGCAAACAGATCGCCATCCTTGTCCGGCCCCGTGACCTGCAACACAGACACTGGCGGCAAGCGGTCAGGGTCCTGATAGCTGCGCTTGCGCTTTTCCAGATGGCCTTCGGCCTCCAGCTCTTTCAGCA
>OJDD01000136.1_pt1 | contig 23840 bp, 30 predicted proteins | sample 1592591 | NCBI WGS metagenome assembly OJDD01 (sample SAMN05416809, study PRJEB24817) | seawater metagenome | isolation source: Sea water | place: Canada:Atlantic | collected 2013-07 | reverse complement strand
CCAGCGCGACTTTTCCGGCCAGCGGCGCGACTGGGTTGGTGGCGTGAGCGGTCGCTCCCTTACTGATGCGGGTTACCTGGCCAGAGACATAGGCCGATCGGGGCGATAAAAAGAACCGGATGCTGGATTCCAGTTGCTGTTCGGCCCCGGGGGCCATCCAAAGCAGGTTCGCGGTAGCCCCTTTCTTGCCGACTTCCTTGCCGACACTGCGCACGAAGCCTTCCAGAGCCTGGTGAGCGGCGGCCTTGGCGGGTTGGCGGCAGGTGCTTGGGTCCTGGCCTATCACCAGCACTCGACCGTTGCCCGCCAGCTTGCGGATGGTGGGGTGAAAGAAATCGTAAACCGCTTTCAGATCGGTGGTGTCTTTCATACCCGTGGCATCAAACACCAGGGCGGAGAATTTGCGATCAATGTCCGCGTTCAGGGGCAAGGCTTCGGCCTTGTTGCCGCTTTTGGCAGAATCGTTCAGAGTATCCATGGCGCTGGCATGAAAGAGTTTTGCGGCGCTGGCGCCCAGCACCTTTCCAATCGTCGAGATAGCTTTGCTGCTGTTGGCAGCGCCGATCAGCACGTCGTCCTCAATAAACGGCTGGTCCGCGCGCTTCCAGCGTTTCAGGGGAACCGGGGCGGGCAGCCCCAGGGACTGGGCGGCGGTCTTGCCAAACGGAGTATTGACGAACTTGAGATAGCGATCAGACATGGCATTTTCCTTTTGCGAAACGGATATCGGCGTACAGGTTAAAGAATCCGGCCGCTTTTGAATTGACTCAATGCCCTGTTACGGTTGTCAGGGATGCCAATGAGCCGGGCCCGGTTGGCGCTAGACTGCAACGCAACGGATACACTCGTTTAAACAGGACATCATCATGGCACAGGCACCGAAAAGCACCCAAAAGAAAACGTCGACGGCAAAGAAGACCACGGCCGCTAAAAGCGATATCCGCCGGGTTGCCATTATTGGTGGCAACCGGGTTCCTTTTGCCCGCTCCAATACCGCGTATAGCAAGGTCAGCAACCAGGAGTTGCTGACCAGTGCGCTGCGAGGACTGGTTGATCGCTTCGGGCTGGAGGGGCAGCGCCTTGGAGAGGTCGTTGCTGGCGCGGTTATCAAACACTCCAGGGATTTTAACCTGACCCGGGAATCCGCGCTGAGTAGCGGCCTGGCGCCGGAAACACCCGCCTACGATATCCAGCAGGCCTGCGGTACGGGCCTCGAAGCGGCCATTCTGGTGGCCAACAAGATTGCGTTAGGGCAGATCGAGTGCGGCATCGCTGGCGGCACTGATACCACCTCGGATGCGCCGATTGGGGTAGGCGAGGGTCTGCGTGAAATTCTTCTGGATCTGAATCGGGCCAAGACAGCCGGAGAACGCCTGAAAGTGCTCAGTCGTTTTCGTCCGAGCCATCTGAAACCGGAAATTCCGCAAAACGGCGAACCCAGAACGGGGTTGTCCATGGGGGGGCACTGTCAGATTACCGCCCGCGAGTGGTCCATCCCCCGCGACGAGCAGGACAAGCTGGCCTATGAGAGCCATCAGAAACTGGCATCCGCGTATGATGAAGGTTTTTTCAAGGACCTGATGACTCCACTGGCAGGCCTGGAGAAAGACAACATTCTGCGCCCGGACACGACCCTTGAAAAGCTGGCGACGCTCAAGCCCGTATTTGATCGTGAGAACGGCACCATGACCGCCGCCAACAGCACTGCGCTGACGGATGGTGCCTCCTGTGTGCTGCTGGCCAGTGAAGAGTGGGCAAAAGCCAACAACATGGAGATCAAGGCGTACCTGACGTTCTCCGAGGTGGCTGCAGTGGACTTCGTCGACAAGAAGGAGGGCCTGCTGATGGCACCTGCTTACGCCGTGCCACGCATGCTTGAAAAAGCCGGGCTGACGCTGCAGGATTTCGACTTCTACGAAATCCATGAAGCGTTCGCCGCCCAGGTGCTCTCCACTCTGAAGGCCTGGGAAGACCCTGCGTTCTGCAAGGACCGGTTGGGTCTGGAAAAGCCGCTGGGGAGCATTGATCGAAACAAACTGAACGTCAAGGGCAGCAGTCTGGCCACCGGCCATCCCTTCGCGGCGACCGGTGGGCGTATCGTGGCCACTCTGGCGAAGCTGCTGGAAGAGAAGGGCAGTGGCCGTGGCCTGATCTCCATCTGCGCCGCAGGGGGGCAGGGGGTGACGGCCATACTTGAGCGGTAAGTTGGCGAAAAAATTCATTTTTCCCTTTGACAGACGCATCAGCGCCCCGTACTATGCGCACCTCGTTGATCGGGGCCTTACCCGGTTAACCAGCAGTTTGATGCGGGGTGGAGCAGTCTGGTAGCTCGTCGGGCTCATAACCCGGAGGTCGTTGGTTCGAATCCAGCCCCCGCTACCATATAAAAGAAAGGCAGATCAGTAATTTACTGGTCTGCCTTTTTTGCGTATGGAACGGCAAAAAGTTCCTGTGACGTATATGTGACACATATGTGCCAAAGTCCGTGGCGTCGCGATAGCGGGTGAAGCGCAAAATGACCGTAAGTCAGTTTCTGGCACAGCATCTTTCACTGGTCCCTCTGCAATTCCAGAAGATCTCCTACCTCGCATTCGAACAACCGGCATAACTTTTCAATCGCATCGAGTTCGATGCGTTGCGCTGTTTCTTTATAAAGCAGGGTGACGGTATTCCTGTTGAGACCTGTCTCTCTCGCCACATCTACGATTTTCATTTTGCGCTCGCCCATTAATCGGGCCAGATGGCAACGAACCATTCCTGATCATCCTTAATTAAAAAATGTTATCCAGAATGACAAAAAGTTCTTGCAAATGTACTTTTGTTGTCTAAAATGTCACTCAGGATGGCATTCTGATACGGAGAATGTCTTTTGTTCATTTAGCGTAGCGCAACAGAAGGAAAGTTTCGATGGAAAGTTCCTATACCTACCTGACCACTGAAGAATTGGCCGGACGCATTAAGTACGATTCCCGGACTATTCGACAGTGTCTCAAAGATTCCGTGCTGCTGGAGGGCAAGCACTACATTAAGCCGTTCGGGCGTCGGAAGATTCTTTTTCTTTGGGAAGAAGTCGAAAAGGAAATGCTCGTTAATGGCGTGGAGCGTGATCAACTCTCGATTCCGATGGCCAACGGGATAGTTTGTCATGGGTAAAGTAAGGGTTCGAAAGGAAACCGGAAAGCTGTACCTCGACTTTATGTACCAAGGACACCGCTGCCGTGAGCAAACCGCTCTGTCGGATACTGCGGCAAACCGCAAGCGTGTAGAAGCACTTTTGCAGAAAGTCGAGGCAAAAATCCTATTGGGAAGTTTTGACTACGTGGAGCAGTTTCCGGGTAGCCGGAATTTACAAAAGTTAAAGAGTAAAGATGAAAGGCGAGGGACCGCCGATTCCGTAGGCGGGGAGGGTGCTGCAGTAAATGAGACCCCGCTATTCGCAGACTTTGCCGATCAGTGGCTAGAGGAGACCCGGGTTCAGTGGCGCAAATCCCATACGCGCAACGTTGAGTCCATCCTCAGAAGTTCCCTGAAGCCTTCATTCAAGGAAAAGCAGGTTAGTGAGATCACAAAAGCCGACATTCTTGCCGCGCGCGGAGCCATGGCCAAGCGAAAGAGCAAGGCCGGCAAAGGGGCCATGGCCCCGAAAACCATTAATAGTCATATGACCATTCTGCGAATGATTCTAACGGAAGCTTCCGAGCGTTTTGATTTCGATAATCCTTACAGAAACATCAAACCACTAAAACTGCAGAAGGTTCACATCGAGCCGTTTTCGCTGGATGAAGTGGATCTGATCATCAAGCACGTGCGTGAGGACTACCGAAACTACTACCAGGTTCGCTTTTACACAGGCATGCGCACTGGCGAAATCGACGGGCTGAAATGGTCGAATGTTGATTTCGAAAGACGCGAGATTCTTGTTCGTGAAACGCTGGTTCAAGGACAGACGGAATATACCAAGACCAATGGTTCTCAGCGTGAGATTCCAATGTTCGGCCCGGTCTACGAGGCATTGAAGTCCCAGTATGCGGCCACCGGTAAGCTGTCCAAATTTGTGTTCTGTAATCGTCTTGGAGAACCACTGGAGCACAACAACGTGACCAAAAGGGTCTGGTACCCACTGCTGGAACACCTGAGGCTCAAAAAGCGACGGCCATACCAGACAAGACACACCGCCGCGACGTTGCTGCTCGCCTCTGGTGAGAATCCGGAATGGGTCGCCCGAACTCTGGGGCACTCTTCAACCGAAATGCTGTTCAAAGTCTATTCCCGTTTTATCCCCAACCTGACACGCATGGATGGCAGTGCGTTCGAGCGCCTCATTCAGAGCCGGGTCATCGTTAACGATAAGGAGCAAGGCGATGAAGCTGAATGATCTACGCCCGATTTTGCAAGAAACCTTCAAAGGCACCTATCGCCTTACCGGGCGGGTTGCCTGTTTTGACGACGAGGGCATCCCGTACTTGAAGTTGCGTCTGAGCAGTTGTGCCAGCGATATCGTGGTGCTCGCAGTAATCGACTCAGTGGACATCCCGGCACGACTGGGTCATTTGGACTTGGTGGCTGTCAAAGGTCAGGCGTGTATTGGTTCGGAGGATAGCGAGATTCTGTTAACCGATATTCGTCGCCCTTTGCGAACCGATTTGGCGCACTTGCCTGCACTCCAGACCTTGCCACGAACCTCCTGCTCAAAGCCGGAGGCGCTGGACCAACTGATTGCCGCAGTGCGTTCATTGGAGTCGACCTCATTGCAGGTGTTTATAAAACGCGTATTAGAGCGCCGGGACCGGCTGGAGGTTTTTCTGAAAGCACCTGCCAGCATGAACTATCACCATAATGATCCGGGCGGTCTTCTAGTGCATTCTCTGGAAGTGGCTCAGAATGTACTAGGCATGATCCGGATCAACGAACCAGAGATGCCCCGGCGCCTTCAGGAAGTAGGCTTTGTCGCGGGCCTGCTCCACGACATCGGCAAAACTTACACCTACGATACGCAAGGCAGACCAACCGCTGCCGCGCAATTGTGTGATCACGCCGATCTGACTCTGGAAGCTTGTGCCTATGGCCTGGCATATCTGGACAAGGCCGATCCGGATGCCGCTCTGGCACTGCGCCACATCTGGACCTGCGCCTCTCCTGGTGCACGATATGGCGCCACCCCGGCGATGACCATGGCCCGTTATGTCCGGGACGCCGACGCCCAGAGCGCCATGGCCGATAATCAGCGAAAAGCCTACCGAAAACGCAAGGTAGCCGGCTTTGGTCGTCTCGGGAGTAACATGTACTGGAGGCCGTCGATCTAGGTTCGGGCGTAAGGCCGTGAGGAAAATAGTGAGGGGTATGAGCACAACGAGGCCATACCCTTTTTTTGATCCAGTTGGCTACTTGGTAATCTAAACCATAAAGTGGCTGTTTTTTAAACAAAAGCGGACATTCAGAAACGATCGAATGACCACAACAAAGCGGACCTTTTGCGCCGGGGTAAGTCCAATCATAGGCCAGGAGTGTCTAGTGGACCGGGGTAAGTCCACCGCCGTTTTACAACCGTCCTTGGAAACGGGGTAGAGCCCGAAGGAATCTAGAGAGATCCGGCAACGGACGGAATCCGGGATGATTGGATGCCATCAGCAATTTACCCACGATTCGCTCGACGGCCTGACGACGCGGGCATATTTGACAAAAAACTCTGCCACAGATGGCGAAATTGATTAATTTAAAAATCGACCAAGCCCATCGGGTAGAGACAGGCTTGGTCGAGAGAGAACGATTACTCAGGTTTTTCCATCACATCGCCCTTTTCAGCTCACCATAGTCACCATTGGTACGGAGCACCAAGGTGATGTCGTTATCGTTCCGGTTGCGGAAAAACCAGCCGTGGTTGCCGGTGAATGCCGCTTCTAGCGTGCCCTCATCCTCCGGAACATCACGGCCTTTCTCGTAGGAGATGGACTGGCCACCACCGTCACCGTGAGTGTCAAAGTTAACGGGACCGCCTTCAGATACCCAGGAGAAGCGGGCAATAGCGCCTTCTTGCATGGTGAGTTTGAACTCCGTGCCTTCACCAGGGGTGAGAACAACACGGACCTCATCCTGCCATTGAGATTTCGCAGCAGGCGTTGGAGCTGACTCCGCAACTTTTGGCGCGGCTTCAGGTGCTGAGGCGGTCTCGGCGGGCTCTGGAACGCTCTCCTTGCTGGACGACTGCACCGTCATCATTTGCGCAGCTTCATCGGCGGCGGCTTCTTCCTCAAGCTGCTCCTTGATCTCACCCATTTCCGTCAAACCAAGCAGGCGGCCTGCACCTGTCGGATCCAGGGCATACTCGGCAGGCATTACCACACCAACCAGAAGCATCAGCGCAACAATAGCTGCGATGATAGTTGAGCGAATCAGCTTTGCAGAGCTGGGTAGTTCGTTACGTGATGGCATATCGGTGTTGTACATAAAGGGTCTCCAGAATTAAGCAATAAAGTAGCCGGTGAGCTGATAACCGAAAAGCAGGAAGCCTGCGCTCATCATGGCAATATTGGCGGTGTAGGCATGGCGGAAGAAACCGTCGGTTTTACGCCAGAAGCTCATCACAATCAGGATCATGGCCAGAGCAATGAGCTGTCCGATTTCCACACCCACGTTAAACGCGAGCAGGTTCGGTATCAGTCCATCCGGTGAGATGTTGTACTCAATGATTTTTGAAGACAGGCCAAAGCCGTGGCAGAACCCGAAGATCAGTGTCGCTGCCTTGGTATTGGGCTGGAAGCCAAACCAGCGCTGATATGCCCCCACGTTGTCCAGCGCCTTGTAGACTATCGAGAGGCCGATAATCGCGTCGATAATGTAGCTGTTGATGCCGACGTTGAAATACACACCCAGCAGCATGGTGGTGGAGTGTCCCAGCGCAAACAGGCTCACGTAGATCGCGATGTGCTGCATGCGGTACAGGAAGAAGATCACCCCCAGTAGGAACAGGAGATGGTCATAGCCGGTGACCATGTGCTTGGCCCCCAGGTACATAAACGAAATGAGGTTTACCCCAGTGATTTCTTGAATATACCCCTTGTCGCCCTGGGCAACGGCGTGGGCCAGCACATCGGCGCTCATCCCGAGCAGGCCGAGTGTCAGGAAAATCCAGAAGAGACGGTTTCCGCCGGCGGCAGTATGCGCACGCCAACGACCGTCAGACAAAGCTGACAACATAATGACTCCAACAATCTAGGTTTAAAAAAAAGCTGCAGCGCAGCGAGTTTTAGATAGTCAGAGAGGCTTTTGGTGGGCGGTCAAGCCGGTAACGGAAACTGCGGGGGGAGCCTCCGGCGAAGGGAATCGGACGCCGAAGTGAGATCTCCTGATCAGACGCCAGGTGGATCGTTAGCTCACCTGGGGACTCGTGGGTGTGATTACCAGAGTCGTGATGCAAATGAAGCTGAGGCTTTTCGTCGGTATCGCTGCTGTCAAAGTCATGGCTGTGGGGATGCTCATCCTGATACGTAGCCGAAGATTCCGTCAATTCGGCGATACCATGTGATGAAGTTTCACCGACGACCGAGAATGTCATGCCAGCCAGCGTGAACAGCATGACAAAAAACGAAATCAACTTTTTACGGTGGATGGCCGTAATCATAAGCGTCAGTTCTTTACTCTGGCTTTGTACGCATTAGTTTAACCCAGGCTCTAGCTGTTGGATTAAGACGGATCAGGAGGATAACATCCCCCCAAGGGGGATAGGAATTAAAAATGGTAAATGATCATAGGCACCATCACATCCAGATATCATTGAACGCCTGAAGTGGGCTACCCACAACGTTGCGATAGACAACCATATACCTATTGGCCTGGATATAAAGACGCGCTACCCCTCAGGTAACGCGTCCCCGCTGTGCCTCGCGAATTTTAAAGTTCGCCGGTGTGATTCGCGCCAATGGGGTTTCCGAACTCATCCACAAAGACGAACAACTTGGCCTTGTTCTCATCCGCAGCCTTGGGGTTGGTGTACTCCACCACCCACAGGTTACCATCCGAGCTTGCGCGTTGCTGGGCGCTCCCGCCCTCAATACCGCTCCAAGCGGAAGAGATCTGGTTCGAGCTGACCAACTGCTGCTTTATGGTCGCTGCCTGCTGTGTTGCCTGTGCTTTGGTAATAGGGTCCGGGAAGCCGTGGCTATGACCGGCACCAGCAAATGCCTGGCCTGCAACTGACAAAACGATCGCGGCCGTGAACGAAAGAATAATTTTTTTCATGGAATAACTCCTCTAGGTTTAAAAAGCTGCAACGCAGCGAGTTTCAAGCAGTCAGAGAAGCTTTTGGTGGGCGGTCAAGCCGGTAACGGAAACTGCGGGGAAAGCCTCCGGCGAAAGGAATCGAACGCCGGAGTGAGATCTCCTGATCAGACACCAGGTGGATCATTAACTGACCTGCGGACTCGTGGGTGTGATTGCCAGAGTCGTGATGCAAATGAAGCTGAAGCTTTTCGTCGGTATCGCGGCTGTCAAAGTCTTGGCCGTGGGGATGGTCATCCTGGCCCGTAGCTAAAGATTCCGTTAGTTCGGCGATACCATGTGATGAAGTTTCACCGACGATCGAGAACGTCATGCCAGCCAGCGCGAACATTATGACGAAAATCGGAATCAACTTTTTACGGTGGATGGCCGTAATCATAAGCATCAGTTCTTTGCTGTGGTTTTGTACGCAGTGGTTTAACCCGGGTTTTGCTGTTGGATTAAAACGGGTCAGGAGGATAACATCCCCCCAAGGAGGATAGGAATTAAAAATGGTAAATGATCATAAGCACCAATCACATCCAGATATCATTAAACGTCTGAAGCGGGCTCAAGGGCATTTGGGCAGCGTAATTGGGATGATTGAGGATGGGCGACCCTGTCTTGATCTGGCGCAACAGCTCCATGCCGTAGAAAAGGCCATTCAACAGGCAAAGCGAGTGTTGGTCCAGGATCATATTGAACACTGCCTTGAAGATGCGATTGGCCCACTGGAGCCTGACCAGCAACGGCGTGTTGATGAGTTCAAAGCCATCGCCCGCTATTTGTGACTACAAGTGACTCCACAATATCCATACGCCTACTCCGAGTAGCGTAAGACCGCCAAAGATTTCCGCTCGGTGACCCAACACGGAACCCATGGTTCGCCCCAGCATGACGCCGAGTGTCACCATGATTGTCGTGGCCAGACCAATTAGCCCCGCTGCGAGCCAGATATTTACATTGATAAACGCCAGGCCGACGCCCACCGCCATGGCATCAATGCTGGTACCTATCGCCGTCAGGGAAACCTTGAGGAATGACTGTCTGGAGGGTTTTCCTTCCGCTTCTGTTCCGGGTTTGAGGCCTTCATAAATCATGTGCAGACCGAGGGCGACCAACAGAGAAAACGCAATCCAGTGGTCCCAGGCCTCCACATAGGATGACGCCGATTTACCGATGAGCCAGCCAATCAGCGGCGTGATCGCCTCAATAGTTCCGAAGATCAGCCCCATTCTCAAGGCTTCGGTAAAGCGCGGATTCTTGAGACTGGCCCCCTTGCCGATCGCAGCGGCAAAGGCGTCTGTAGACATGGCAAGGGCAAGCAGAAGGAGGGCAGTCGGGTTCATTAGGTTAGCTCCGGTCAGGCATCTTGAGTCCACGATATATCCACACGCCAGACCTTAGGCATGGATATATCGATGGTCTCGCCAACCGAGAGGTGTTCGTGCCATGGCATTTGGCCAAGTATGTTGACACGAACTCTTCCGACTATCGGAAGCAGGCTACTCCCCAACGAAGCGCTAAGTTACCAATCATTTTCAATGATCACAAATTGGATTTCGGCCGTTTCCGGCATCCGTACAGACTGACGCAGTTTCAGATTCGTCAATACAGTACTGTGGCTCCACCGTCACATGCACCAGTGACGGACAGGCATCCTGGATGCGCTGTTTGTAGACGTCAGATTAGGCAAGGACCGGCTTGGGGAGAGGAGGCTTTGCTAAGTGGAGGGTGCGTACCATAGCCATCCAAGGTACAGGATGGCAATCCACATGGCGACGACTGCGACCGCCCCGACATAACTGGTTGGCTTGGACTTTTCCTTCGCCATCCACTCTTCAGCTTGGACCCGGCATTCCGAGATGACGAGTGGTGGGAGTATACGCACGGCAAGCCAAATGAAGCATGGGATTAGCAAAACATCATCGACATACCCCAGCACAGGTATAAAATCCGGAATCAGGTCAATTGGGCTGAGCGCATACGCGACCGTGAAAATGCACAGGGCTTTGGCCAGCCAAGGGGTGTCAGGATGCGTACGTGCGAACCATAAAGCTACCGCATCGCGCTTTATCCGTTTCGCCCATGCTCTGATAGATTTTGAGATTATCTCAGCATTCCTTTCGAAGGTTTACAGGATAAGGAGTCTAGGCATCTCCAGCACAAAGGTCACGAGCCCCGACTCAGTTGTAATAAGCACCCGCTTTTCTATTACACCTTTAATGATCATGAGTTGTTCCCTGTCAGGGTCGGCGCTTCCATCCGCAATCGTTTTCAATAACGTACATTCTGGTGAATAGTCAAATGCCGTTGATTGCCTTCAGCACTAAGGTTTCTCGAAAAGGCGACATTTTGGACATCATGCCCTGCGGCTGATAGCGCCTTACCCGTACTTTTGACCTATCCCCCCCAGGAGGATAGGCTAGGCAGATTATCATTGATGAACGACAACCACAGAAATCTGGCAGAGCGGGCTATTTTTGCGCGTCAAATCATTTAGGAAACCGCAACCGAATCGCCTCCACTATGGATGAACCATGCTAGGAATCCTGAAACACCGCACGTACCGGCATCTGTTCTTCGCGCAGGTGGTTGCCTTGCTGGGAACAGGCCTGGCGACCGTTGCGCTCAGTCTCATGGCGTATGATCTGGCTGGCAACAATGCCGGCCAGGTGTTGGGCACTGCCATGGCTATCAAGATGGTGGCCTATGTGCTGATCGCACCGCTGGCTTCGGCATTGGCCGAGAGCGTACCCCGTCGGGTGATGCTGGTGTCGCTGGACGTTGTTCGTGCCGCAACAGCCCTTGCATTGCCGTTTGTTACAGAGGTCTGGGAGGTGTATGTGCTGATCGCGGTGCTTCAATCCGCGTCAGCTGCGTTCACCCCGACGTTTCAGTCCACCATCCCGGATACGCTTCCGGATGAAGACGACTATACCAAGGCCTTATCGCTTTCCCGTCTTGCCTATGACATGGAAAACCTCATCAGCCCGGCTCTGGCAGCAGTAATATTGCTGGTGACCAGCTGGCAGGGACTTTTCTCAGGCACGGTCATTGGTTTCATTGCGTCAGCGTTGCTAGTTGTATCCGTGGCTTTGCCAGCGGGAACCAAGTCGGAGGAGCGCCGGGGTGCTTATGAGCGTGTCCGGCGCGGATTCCAAATCTTTGCCGCAACGCCCCGTCTGCGAGGTTTGATGGCCTTGAACCTTGTTGTCAGCCTGGCAGGTGCCATGGTGATCGTGAATACCGTCGTGCTGGTTCAGGGCCAGTTCGGCCTGACCGACCAGCACACGGCCATGGCTTTTGCCGCCTTTGGTGGTGGCTCCATGCTAGCGGCACTGGCTTTGCCGGCTTTGCTTAAGCGATGGCAGGATCGTCGGGTCATGCTGACCGGTGCAGGCATCCTGATTTCCGGCCTGGTTTTCGCGCTGCCTGCCAGCAACCTCACATGGCTGCTTCCGGTCTGGGCCTGGCTTGGCATCGGCTTTTCGACCGTTCAGACCCCTATTGGCAGATTACTCATACGTTCATCCCATAGCGAGGATCGGCCAGCACTTTTTGCTGCCCAGTTCTCTTTGTCCCATGCGGGGTGGCTGGTGGCGTATCCGCTGGCTGGCTGGCTTGGATCGGTTGCAGGGATGCAGATCACTCTGGTGGTGCTGGCCAGTCTTGCGCTGATTGCGTTGATCCCGGCTATCAGGCTTTGGCCATCTGACGATCCGAGTGCACTTTCGCACAGCCATGATGATCTGGCAGATGATCACCCACACACCGCAAAGTCCGGCCATCAGCATGCCCACCGTTATGTTATCGACAGTCTGCATCCAAAATGGCCAGACTAGTGCTATTAATGGGGCAGGATGACCAAGCGGGAATTATCGTGGAACTTTTAAAGCGGTTTACTCGCTGGGCCTGGCAGAGGGCCAGCTACTGCTGGTTTTTGGCCTCGCCCAGAAAGGGATTCGACAATTCTGCAATCGCCGATAACGCCGCCTTCGCAGCATGCGCTTAACCGCTCAAGCTCAATTTCCATGGCACGCAGATCTGCCAGCCGCAACCGAACCTGTTCGAGCTGATCCTTGACCTTGGCATCCACGGAAACACATGACGCTTCTTGGTGGTCGGCATGACTCAGAAGCCCCCGGATATCATCCAGAGTGAAGCCGAGAGCACGACTTCGCCGGATGAAGAGCAGGCGGTCACGCTCCTTGTCTGTGTAGAGGCGGTAACCAGCGGCTGTGCGGTCTGCCGAAAGCAATAACCCCAGGCTTTCGTAATAACGGATCGTAACCGCCTTCGTGTCAGTAGCCCTGGCCAGTTTGCCTACGGTGTAGTGCATCGAACACTCCGATTTGAGTAAATTTGCTTGACCTTATAGTAACTATAACCTTCAGCATAGCATCTGGAGTTAATCCACAAGAGGGTCGGACGATGGATGATTGTTGTAACAGCAAGGGCAACGAACTCGCCCAATTGCGCGAACGTCAGGGCCGCGTGCTCTATATCGTTCTTGCGATCAATGCAGTGATGTTCATCGTCGAATTCACGGCCGGTTGGATCTTTAACTCAACTGCGCTACTTGGTGACTCGCTGGACATGTTTGGCGACTCCCTGGTGTATGCCATCTCGATCTTTGTATTACACCGGGGTGTTCGCGCCCGGGCGGGAGCTGCCCTTTTCAAGAGCGGATTCCTACTTCTATTCAGTGTGCTGATCATCGCCGAGGCAGTACGCAAAAGCATCATCGGCGTGGTGCCCGATGCTGGATGGATGGGCTTGATTGGCGGGGTTGCGCTAATCGCTAACCTTAGCTGCCTGGTGCTGCTTTACAGCCACCGTAGCGACGACATCAACATGAGTTCCACCTGGCTCTGTTCGCGCAATGATGTCATTGCCAACCTCAGTGTTCTCGTCGCAGCAGGGCTGGTTATGCTTACTGAATCGCTGTGGCCGGATCTGGTCGTCGGTGTGGGTCTGGCGTTTTTGTACCTGCATTCCTCGGTAAAGGTAGCGAAAGATGCCTGGCCTCAGTGGCGTGGTCACGATTTACAGTCCGTCGCTGCCTGTGGAGCCAGCCCCACGCCGCATACCACAGACGACAAAAGCGAAAGGTGTTGCGACACAAGAACGATTGAGAAAAAAACATGATTAGGAGCAGCGATGAATGGACAACGAACTGAAGCAGTTCTATCGGGCTGAACTCGACGCAGCGCGTAAGGCGGAAGCAGTGGGCGATTTTCCGCAAGCGTTCATCCATCTTGAACGCGCCCACATCCTGAGCCAGCGTTTTGCACTGGCGCATTCGGCAACCCATCTGCGCATGCTAAAGCTCGGCTGGCGCACAAGAAACAGTCGCGAGGTTCTGGGGCAGCTAACCCGAGCGCTTGCAGCACTGGTGTTCTCTCGCATCTGGGTTCCGGTTGGTAATACGGGGCGTGCGAACGTCAGTGCGTTTGCGCCAATGCCGGTGCCTGAAGATCTGGCTCAGGTGTTGAAAAGATTTAACCAACAGTAAATTCTGCTCCGTAGCAACAAAGGTGTCCACTGCGGAATTCAACCGGTTGACTCTATAGTAGCTACAGGGTTGATAAATACAGACCGACATTTCGGTGATAGAGGTAAAAATGCACGATCACGGCCACGACCATAGCGATCATTTCGACACCCATAATCGCTCCTTCGCTATTGCAGTGATTCTCAACAGCCTGTTTGTGGTTATTGAAGCGGTTTACGGCGTACTGTCGGGCTCTCTCGCTCTTATCGCGGATGCCGGGCACAACCTCAGTGATGTCATGGGATTGATCATGGCGTGGGCGGCCAGCTGGCTGGCAAGCAAGGCAGCAACCTACAGTAAAACCTACGGCCTGAAAAAGACTACCATTCTGGCTGCGCTTTTCAACGCACTGATTCTGATCGCGGCGGTTGGCGGGATCACCTGGGAAGCCATTCAGCGCCTGACAGATCCTGCCGACGTAGCGGGCCTGACCGTGGTGGTGGTTGCTGGCATCGGTGTTCTGATCAACGGGGCAACCATGATGCTGTTTCTCAAAGGACAAAAAGGCGACATCAATATCCGGGGCGCGTTTCTGCATATGGCCGCAGACACTGCTGTATCGGTGGGGGTCGTGATCTCTGGCACGATACTGATGTTTACCAGCCTGACCTGGATTGATCCCGTGGTCAGTCTTATCATTGCCGCCGTGATCTTTCTGGGCACCTGGCAATTGTTGAAGGACTCCGTCAACCTGGCGGTAGATGCGGTCCCCAAAGGTATTGACCCCTCGGCTGTCCACGAGCGCCTTGAGAATCTCCCCGGCGTGCAAGCTGCCCATCACCTTCATATCTGGGCATTGAGCACGACAGAGAATGCGTTAACCGTCCATCTGGTAAAACCGGATCCTGAGGGCGATGACAAGCTCATCAACGACGCCTCAGCCATGCTCTCCGAGCAATTCAACATCCAGCATACAACCATCCAGTGGGAGCGGGATAATAGCCAATGCCCAACCAACTCCCACTGTTGACGCTGAAAATAGAAGAATTAACCCCTAAGCAACAGGGCATCCATGCGAGACACGATTGAACGCTATCAGGTCTGGGCCTACCTCACGGCTGTGGTCCTGGGCCTGTTGATTGGTTGGAGCTTCTCCGACGTAACGATTCCGGAATATCTAATCTGGGCGCTACTGGGTGTTCTGCTCTATGCGACTTTCACCCAGACACCTTTGATCCATCTGTCTGAAGTATTCCGGGATCGCCGTTTCATGGGTGCCCTGCTCACAGGGAACTTTCTAGTGATGCCCGCAATCATCGGCCTTATGTTACTGGTTCTGCCAGACAACGATGCATTGCGGCTGGGCGTGCTGCTTGTGCTACTGATGCCCTGCACAGACTGGTTTGTCACCTTCACCCACCTGGGCAAGGGGGACGGCACCCGTGCGATCGCAGCAACGCCAGTTCTGCTGATTGCCCAGTTGGCTTTATTGCCACTCTATCTCTGGCTTTTCCTGGGCGAACAATTCGATGTAAACCTGGATCTGGCGCGACACATACTACCGGCGTTCATCGGTCTGATCATCGTCCCACTCATCCTGTCATTACTGACCCAGAAATGGGCCGAACGCTCCCCGGACGCCAGCGGGTTCATTGATGCGATGGGCTTGATGCCCGTTCCCTTGCTGACAGTTGTACTGTTCCTGATTTCGATTACACAGGTCAGCCAGATTTCCACCACAGGTCAGATTGTCTGGGTATTGATGATCTTGTTCCCGGCTTATCTGTTAGCGGCGGCTCTGGTTGGCAAAGGTTTGAGTCGGCTTTTCAGGTTGCCAGTGGAAACCGGACGTACCGTCATTTTCAGCCTCGGCACGCGGAATTCCTTCGTGGTTCTGCCACTGGCACTGTCGCTGCCCGAAGTCTGGAGCGCGGCAGTGATGGTCATTGTGGTGCAGTCACTGGTAGAGCTGTTTGGGATGATGCTCTATCTCAAGTGGGTGACCAGTAAATTACTGCCACTTCGTTCAACCATTTAATGCTCAAAACACAGTTACACATAAAACCATCGGAGTTCTCACATGCAAAACCGCACACTCGCTCTGGGCCTCATTGCTTTGAGCCTGATTCCATTCAGCGCCGCCTTTATTTTCTATGAACGCCCCCAGGATGCCAGGGATACCGCCACTCAGAACGCCACGGTCGATGACACTCCTCTGGTGAGAGACCATTCGCCGGTGATTGGCCCGGAAAACGCTCCAGTCACGATCGTTGAGTTCTTTGATCCCTCCTGCGAGGGCTGTCGGGCCATGTACCCCTACGTGAAAGAGATTCTCGCCCAATACCCTGATAACGTGCGCCTGGTTTTACGCTACGTGCTGTTTCACGGTGGCTCTGAAGAGGCCGTGAGAATTCTTGAGGCCGCACGCCTACAGAATGTTTACGAACCCGTGCTTGATGCCGTCATGGAATCGCAACCCCAATGGCATGATGATCCGGAAGTAAAAGCGGCCTGGACAGCCGCAGTGTCCGCTGGGCTAGACCTGGAAACCGCTCGCAACCAGCTCAACTCCTCTGGCATTGATCAAATCATCGAGCAGGATATGAGCGATGTTCAGAGCGTCAAAATAAAGGGCACACCGACGTTCTATGTGAATGGCCAGGAACTGAGCAAGCTGGGACCGCAGGAACTGTACGACCTGGTGAAATCAGAAGTTGATGCGCTGAACTAAACAACACACCTTATCCGGTAATGCCATGACGCTGCTAGATTACCTTTTACCCTACGACTTCTCGCCACTGACCGTGCTGAGTTACATGCTTGTGCTCGGATTCTACGGCGTCGGTCTTCTGCGAATGCCCGATGAGGATCGCCCCGGTGGCCTCAGAATTTTCGCCTTCGTTCTAGGCGTGATGATCTGTTATGGCGTCATGCAAACCCGCTTCGACTACTACGCTCAGTACATGTTCTTCGTCCATCGCGGCCAGCACCTGATTCTTCATCATATCGGCCCGATCCTGATCGCCCTTTCGAACCCCTTGCCGATCATGCGGTTCTGGTACGCCAAAATGAGCCCTGGCCTAAAGAACGCTCTCAGGCCAGTGGGATGGATATATCAAGTGCTTCAATACCCCTTGATCGCTCTGATCCTGTTTGTGGGCCTAATCTATTTCTGGCTCTGGCCGTCGATCCATTTCGACGCCATGCTCAGCCGGGACCTGTACTGGATCATGAACTGGAGCATGCTGCTAGATGGCCTGCTTTTTTGGTGGCTGGTTTTTGATCCCCGCCCACCCGCGATCACTTCATCACTGGGTTACGGCAGACGCATGCTGGTTTTGGCGGCCGCAGGCGTGCTCCAGATGTTTCTGGGCGCGTGGATCGTGTTTTCCAGAGACATGGTTTACGACGTTTACGAAGTCTGTGGCCGCGCCTGGCCCATTGATCCGGACGTCGATCAGCTTCTGGGGGGTATGCTGACCTACATACCACCGGCCATGATGAGCATCCTCGGCATTCTTCTTATCCTCCGGCGTGCCATGCACGAAGACGGGAAATACCCTAAACCTTCCAGACAATCCAAGGAAACCGCCCAATGAGTTTTGGTTTTATCAAAAAACAGGCCTCCAGGCCTTTGGCAATTTTCACGATCATGCTGGCTGCGTTTCTAGCTGGTTGCTCTGACAACGAGATTAGCTACAACGGCAAGGATATCAGCGGCCTGATGCCAGAGCTTGAATTCAACCTGATCAACAGCGACGGTGACCAGGTAACCGCAGAGGATTACAGCGGCAAAGTGAGGATGATGTTTTTCGGCTTTACCTCGTGCCCGGATATTTGCCCGACCGCTATGCAGACATTAAACCGGGCAAAAAGTGGCCTGCCACCCGGACTTCAGGACGACGTGTTGATGTTATTTGTGAGCGTTGACCCTGAACGGGATACGCCTGAGCGTCTGGATAAATACGTCAGTTTTTTCGGTGAGAATATTGTTGGCCTGACAGGAACGGAACCACAACTTCGGGAGCTGGCCAAACGATACCGGACGACCTTCGGTTATGGCGAACCGAACGAAAAGGGCGACTACGACGTTTCTCACAGCAGCGCGGTTTATATATTTGACCGTCAGGGACAGGCGAGGTTGCTGATCAGACCAGACCAAGGGTCAGAGAAGATTAGCCAGGATCTCATCGCTCTCGCTCAGGGGAACTCCTGAATCATTCTGGTGATTCGGCGCACCCATTTGTTTAGCTACCGTCAGGTTAAAGCCAATAGCCGTGAACGCGGAGATAACGTTTTTGAGGTGCTGGGCACACAAACGTTCATCACCACGAAGCATAAGAAGCAGGCCCTCAGATTTGCGAGAAAACCGTTGGTTAACGGTTGCCGATCCTCCCAGAGGGATTAAACTACTGGATCAAGCTATTAAATACCTGAGGATAAGCTCACGTTGATGGGGCAGAGTGCCCCATCATCTATCGAATCCGTACACTGCACATTCCGACAAGTGACGGGCAGAGAACTCTTATTGGGGTTCTACCCCGTTTCCACAGACGGATCTGAAACACCGCCAAAGACGCTGGAATCTTCTAACAAACGCTTATCTTGTCTCGCTGTATCAGGATGGACTTGTGGAATACCGTTTCGTCAAAGCTCAAATCTATCGCCGCACTGCTAAGGCCTACATGGCAAGCCTCGGGTGGAGTGGGTATGCCAGCTCTTATGTTGCAAAAGAAGCCGGGGCCCTTGAACCCTTCCCGGTGTCCCAAATTCGCCAAATTTTTCACACTCCAGACGGGCGCCAGATTGTGGAGGTTCCGGAATGGCTGTGCCGAAAAAACAACTGGCTAATCCATGAGGCGTCACCGGAGGAGGTGCGTCTATTAATGCGGGGAGGACACCAGCCCTAACATTTCAAAGCTTCCCCGAGATGAGGTCTTCTGGGCCTTCCCGGGGCCATTGAAAATAGCCTATCTCGGCGTGGCGAAAAGGTGCGCTTTTTATGAGAAAGCGGCCAACTTATGGTGACAATAGACGGCCATTTTATGGTGTCACTACCAAAGTCTTTGGATTCGGACCTGAATGTTCGCTTTGCGACCTCAGCGTGCCTTGTTTGCGAATAGTGGACCGGGGGAATCCCCTATCTGATAAAGATCTGCTTTTATCAGAAAGCGGCCAACTTATGGTTCCTCAGCGATATTAGAAGGCGTCAATCAATATCCGTAACCTAGTTCGATACATGGCCCGCTGTTGGCGTACAGCTAAACCCTAAAACTATGTGCACAAATGGCGGAAATCGATCCCCGACGAAATCGAAATTGAGGCGGTCGAACATGTCACGATTTGCTGCAGCATGAGCTTTGTTGGCTTCGTGTGGAACGTTGTACGGTCACAGAAGCGGGCAACCACTTTAAAAGGCTACCGTTGGCCAGGCCGCAAAAAGTTGACTAGAGTAATGCGACAAATAAAGTCGTTTTATCCAACGTCGCTCCAGGCAGGGATGGCTCAATGTCCAACACCGCTGTTCGTTACCTCACTATGCTCCGTATGGTGCCCCGACATCCCAAATCAATAACCACCACCGAGTTAGCGGAACGCCTGGACGGACATGGATTCACCGTTACCATGCGCTCCATTCAGCGGGATCTGGAAAAGCTTAGCGCCGACTTTCCCTTGCTTGTGGACGAGGATCACCGGCCTTTCCGGTGGTCATTTGATCGCAACGCGACGATCGACATCATTCCCGCCCTGGATCTGCCGGCAGCACTCACCTTTGAGCTGGCCCGAGCCTACCTCAGCCCAATGCTGCCTTCCCGGGCACTGTCGCACCTGAAACCGCACTTCGATGAAGCTCATCGCACGCTGTTACGGGAAAAGAACCCCCTCGGTGACTGGCCCAACCGGGTTCGGGTGATCAATCGCGGCCTGGGTGGCATACGCCCCGACATTGATGCCGATGTGCTTGAAACCGTGACGGAGGCTTTGCTGAGCGAAAGCTGCTGCCAGCTCACCTACCAGGCCCGAAGCTGGCCTAAGCCCGAACAGATCATCGTGCATCCGCTGGGTCTTATCTTCCGGGATCCGAACGTTTATCTGATTGGCACCATTGAGGGCAGGGAAGACGTTCGTCAGCTTGTGCTTCATCGCGCAACCACTGGCGAACTGGTTGATAAGCCCGTTGATAGGCCAGAGAACTTTGATCTCGACCTCTACATCCATTCCGGCGCCATGGGCATTCTGCACTCCAGCAAGCCGATCTATCTCAAGCTCCGATGTGATAAGCCGGCCCTGAACCACTTAATTGAAGCGCCGCTTGGATTTGACCAGACCGCCACGGAAATCGATGACAACACCTTTGAAATCGCAGTCACCGTCGGCGACACCCAGGACCTGCGATGGTGGCTGACGGCGCAGGCGGTCCATTGCGATATTCTGGAGCCGGAATGGCTGCGTGAAGAGACGGCTTCTACTCTGGAACAGGGGTTGATGCGGACTCGGCGGGACTGACCTACCGCTCTACCCAGCGCCGAACCAACTCCACCGCACCGATGGAGGGATTTGCATTGCAATAACCGCGAACCTCACCAACAACCCACCGCTCGTCATGGTGCTCTAAAGAAACGGTCAGCCTTTCCGGTTCGACCATGCGGTATATAAACACGTCTCCCAATGCCACCGGAATGTCGTAGCTACCCACGCAATGGTGCATGGTGGCACCTTCCTCAAGCAGCTCCAGCCAGGAACTCAGCGGCTCTATACCGTCAATAGCGGCGACGGGTGGGATAGGGTAGTCACCGTGCTCCAGCTGAAGCTGAGCTGCTAGTGTTGCCCGCGTTGCCTCCACATCATTGCCGTGCTCACGGTTGAACTGCTGCACCAGGCGGTCGTGCAAAGTTTGAAGTGCCTCACGGGAGGCAATGCCCGCCAACACTCGTTCATTGCGCCCCGCCATATTCAGCGTGTCGCGGGTCATGCGTGCTACCCAGGCAATGTCCAGTGCAGACGAGTGGTCATCCACCAGATGAAGTATTCCAGGCCACAGTGGCACCTGCCGGCGAAGTAACAGCCGGAGGTGATTCAGGTGTAGGGTCGGATGATGCCGTAAGAGGGCCAGAAAAGCTGGGTTGCGTAAAACGGTCGAGATATCTTCCAGCTCCCAGGGCAACAATGGCGAGAGTGCGATTCTGCGCATTAAACGAGCCAGTGATTTGCTGCCATGAAATCCGAGTTGCTGAAGAATCTCCGCCCGCTTGCGTGACACCAGTCGCTCAAACTCATCAATTGAAAGCGACTCCCTGCGGGCAAGCTCCACCACAAAGAGAAACAATAAAGGAGAATCTAGAGCAAGCTCACGCGCAGCGCCAGAAACCGCACACGCCTGCGCCAACTCAAAGTCCATCGCCGGCATTAATTGCGCAATGTGAGAGGGCTCGGGAGGAATGCTGTCAGACAGGCGATTGCCCTCGTCATCCTCCAGCGTGAACAAAGGCAAACCCGGCGCCTCCAGAAACTGCCCTACCGCCACGATGCCTTCCTCGTTAAAACTGTGCCAGTGCAGAGGCTGTTCAGAATCCCAGAGGTTCACAGAGAGCTTGATGGGGTAGTGGAGCACCGGACTCAGATCAAAAATAGCGGTTTTGCAGGTCACCCAGGGGATACCTCTCCAACAACGTTTATCATGTTTTGCCTGTGAGCATCATAGTGACTAAAAGCGACAGTTTTTGTCGCCGTCACCTGATACCTTTTCACTATTCGGATATCAGCCTGGAGTCACTCTATGACAATGCTCGAGATCATCAGCGAATGGATGCGGCTGATGAACCAACAGTTCATACCCCGCAGAAAATCATGCCTGGAATTCCGGGAAGCGTTTGCAGGGTACTTTCATGAGGATTTTCTCGCCAAGAGTTATTACGTCGTTGTGCCGCAGATTCCGGTTCCCGCATACCAGTTCCTTGAGCAACACAGTCTCGAAAAACTGTTTAACCGTGAGCTGGCCGGGCTCACTCTGAATGACACCTATTATGTTGTCCCCGAGGTTGCGGATAACCTGCAAATTCACTTCCATGAACTGGTTCATGTTGCCCAATGGCAGAACCTGGGTGTAGAGGGGTTCATTACCCGATATCTGGAAGAGCTGAACAGTTTTGGTTATGACAAAATGCCCCTCGAACGCATGGCCTATGAGCTAGATGAGCGATACATGGCCGGAGGGCCAGTGGTTGATGTTCAAAAGACGGTCCAGTCTCTGACATGAGGCTCTGGCGCTTAAGGCTCAATAAGACTGCCCATGGAGAATAACGCCAACATGAATGTCTACTACTGCCACGGTTTCGCCAGTCAATTCGATCCTTCCAGCCCAAAAATTGAGTTGTTGCGTGAGCTTGGTCCGGTTTATGGGCACGATATTGATTACACCAAGCCCGCCGAAGAGCTCGCGCAGCTGTGTTTCGACGAAATCCTCGGCCGCGACATCGATGTCATCATTGGCACCTCTATGGGAGGGTGGCTTGCCAGTGTCGTGGGTTCGCGTGCTGGGATTCCATTTGTGGCAATTAATCCGGCGATAGCGCCGTCGCAGACCTTAGCAAAGCACATCGGTCGCGGAATGGACTACCAGGGGCAGGAATATGAACTGACCTCTTCGGCAGTGAATAGCTATGGGTCTCTGTCCCGAGACGGCTGTGGCCTCATCCTTCTCGATGAAGGAGATGACGTCATTGACTGGAGCGAAACCTATGCTGCCTATTATGAGCGTTACACCGTTATTTCATTCCCGGGAGGCAGCCATAGGTTTGAGCATATGAAAGCCGCACTTCCCTTGATCGAGGACTTTATTGACCGGTCGTCACTGGTCTATGGACTTGGAGAGAATTGATGCGAAACCTAGAGGAAGTCTTCGAGCTCGACATTGAAAAATCCAGTCTGATTGAGGGCACCTATGTTCAGAGCTATCCCCACATGATCGAATATTTCGCGAAGATTAAGGAGTTCACGGTCAGTGATGTCGTGGTCGGAGCGCATATGATCTATGGGTGGATGCCAACCATTCTGCATGTCGACAAGAAAAAAACAGACCCACAAGAAGTTGTCAGGATTCTACAAGCGCTCAAAGATGGAAATGCCGATCTGAGCAAAGATGACCTCACTACGCTCAAACAATACATGAATAATTCAATTGTCGGGGCATCGAAAATTCTTCATTTTGTTGCTCCGGAGCAATACCCAATCTGGGACTCGAAGATATTTAAGTTTACTCATGACAGAGAACCGCAAGGATATCTTGTTAATAATGTCGAAACCTATCGAGAATATCGCTCCTCGCTGCTCTTACTGACAAAGCATCCAAAATTCCCGGCACTTCAAGAGTTTGTCAACCAGGAGCTTGGCTACTCAGTAAAAGGGATGCGCGCATTGGAATTGATGATGTTTTTGAACAAAGATCGATGAGGTATGCGAACCAAACACTCAACTTTCGATGTAATTGAGGCAATGGCAATAGCGAGTTTTGGTCTATTGGGTAGGACATCTTTTCTCCGCTTCAGCGCGGGCAACTTCCCAGCTGGTCCGGCACGCAGGCAAACCATTAGGACCAAGCGGCGGAACCCCGAGCTCCTTACGACGAGCGTTTACCTTTTCGGTGTACTCCGCGCTCATAGGATTCTTACCACGGCGACGATCTGCAACGTCCGCGTTGGAGTCCATCATCAAATCGTACTCTTCCGGAAACATCTCAACGTGGATCTGCTCAGCAAACGACTGGATCCGCCGTTTCCGGTTAAATTCCCGGAGCTCCTCGGCGGACATAGTCTCATAGGCCTCGCGCAGCTTTCTGGCTTCTTCCTTTTTTGCTTTATTCATAACGAATGCTCCCTTCATTTCCGATGTGCCAAATATACGCCACTAACACGACATGTTTTGTCGCAACAGAGGCCGACAATGGAGACACATCGAAAGGAGGCCAATCATGTTTTCGAACTACAGCGCCGAGCAAATTTCAAAAGTCCTGTTTGAAGCAGACCCGATGAACACCTGCTGTTAGTGGCCAATTAAAATGACCCACTACTGGCCATTAATTTTGACCCACCCC
>OJDD01000125.1_pt1 | contig 25067 bp, 22 predicted proteins | sample 1592591 | NCBI WGS metagenome assembly OJDD01 (sample SAMN05416809, study PRJEB24817) | seawater metagenome | isolation source: Sea water | place: Canada:Atlantic | collected 2013-07 | reverse complement strand
GACCAAAATGGTTTAATATCCAGTCCGTTTCCAACCAATCTGAACTAGAAACAACGCCTATCATTGCCAGATAACTACTCCATTTCCAGTCCAGCAAATCGGTTACCATTCCCGCTCTAATTGGGTTTAGTACAACATAGCGCGATAACTCAAGTAAGTAAGCATCTTTTTGAACAAGAATGGCCTTAAATCGCCCCTGATAAACATGGCCAACACGCCCATGCCTTCGGTTAGACTTTTGGGTAAATACCCCATTCAATTGGCGCATCCCTTGAGACAAATTCCCCTCAATCGTTTCAATAACAATATGGTAGTGGTTGTCCATCAAACACCATGCATGGCATCGCCAATTAAACCGATAACAGACCTGAGAGAAAACCTCTAACCAAATCAACCTATCTTCATCATCAACGAAAATATCTTCACGTCGATCACCACGAGAGGTCACATGATGTAGCGCACCCGCATATTCAATTCTTATTGGTCTAGCCATAAGCAGAGCCTATCGACACGAATGCATGATTGCAAGACCTGACCCTCTATTTTGCGAATTTTTTTACCTGTAGATAGAGTTACCGTTACCAAGAAATATGGCGTATACATTGCGTTTAGCGGGTGCTCATACAGCTCACAAAACAGTTCAATTTGCTGGTATGGCTCAATTTTTACCGAATCGATTTTGAGTAAATTATATACTGCACCGTTGTACCAAATATTTGGGTAAAGGCTTGGTTTAACCAACGGATGGAATACATGCTGTTTTAAAATGTGCCAAACTGAAAATGTACCCCGTGCTTCACACTTGACTATATATTGAACTTCTGAGCCTTTATTTGTAATCGTAGCTCTAATGCTGTCAGGGGTTTCTCCGCTGTTAAACCAAACTGAATAAGAAGGCTTAATCTTTATAGGAAAGGCCCATTGATACAATTTTCGAAGTGCGAAGAAGGCAGCAACTAATGCCGTAATGGCTGCAGCTATTTTTATGATTGCTTCGAATTCCACTTAGATTTCCATATGCCTAACGCTTACATAAGGGGCGCGCCGCTATTGGCGCGTCCCAGTGAGCGACAGCGAACGAACTTGATGTTTTTGTTAGGATTTTTAATGTGATTAACCCACAACTTCAATATTGCCTTCTTTAATCTGTATTGCTTGAGTATTACTAAAAGGGCGAAGTTCAATTTTTCCAGTAAATTTTGAAACTATACTTTCTGTTACTTCCTGAAAAGGAAAGTTTGTGTAATGTGGGAGTGGATAAAAGTCGATAAGACCTAGAGCTTCATATGACTCTAGCTCTTGAGCTGCTCTAAAATCATCCATTTCTTTAACATACTCAATATTAGGCGAAAGTATTATTGATCCTGCAGACTCACCAATATAAATCTTTCCTGACGCAACTTGCTCAACTATAGCTTTATCTGCCTTAGTTCTTTTTAATTCTTGTAGCAGGAAAAACGTATTTCCTCCTGAGACATAAATATAATCGTTGTTTGTCAGTTTTTTGATTATTTCTTCGTCTGTGGCTGTGGAAACTTCAAGAACATCTATAACTAGCCCAAGTTTCTCTAGGGCATCTTTCCCAGCGCCAACATAAAATGTAACTTCTTCGTGAAGACTTGCTGTGGGAATAAACGTGACAGTTTTGCTTTGAAAAACATTCTCTTCGAATCTTGCAAATAAATCCGCCACTTCTGCGAAAGAGGATGTTAAAAATAGATTTTTCATAGCTTTCCTAAACTTTACGAAATGATTGATAGGAGCCTAACGTTTGAGTTAACCGGCCTTTTTATACAGAGCATAGCGAAGCGGCGCGGCGTATAAAAAGGTCGGGTTGGACGACTTGTTAGCTGCATTTAGTGGAGTCATATTTATTAAGATCTACAACCGCTGATATTGGAATGGTTTGTTCGTTTCCGAATACAGCATTAAATTTTATAAATGTAGATACTTGCTCCATTTTTTCTATTTGAGTATATGGTTCGATTATAAGTACCACATAAAACCTGTAACTTTCAGCTGGATGTATTAAATCACCTATGTGTTTATATGAAGGTGTAAATTCATTTTGATTTTCAAAGTTTTTTATCCAGAATGAAGGTATGACACCTATATTGGAGTTTGATAAATATAGACGGTGTTTAATAGCTTTGTTGTCTAATATTGATTCTTGATTAGAAAATAAAACTGTTGGTACATCAGTGTTTGGTGTTAATTGTTCCAATGTAACTGCTTGCTTTCCTGAGTTATGGAATTCAACTGGTAAAGTTAATACATATGAGCATTGCTCACCTTTAACTACTGAAGTATAAATGGTGCCGCTACCATTAATGATATGACCACCTTCCGGTTGTGTGGAATACCAGAATGCAAACCCACTAATTATCAACGCGCCAAGAGATATAATCTCTGATAGGCCAACATCTTTTCTCAGTTTAAACATACAGTACTTGTTTCCTTTTAAGCAGCTAACGCTTTAGTTAAACAGGCCGGGGCTTTTCCGGCTCTTTTTGAAAGACTTGTTATACGAGGGATAACTATGAAAAATTTACAATGTAAACACGGAGTAGTTCTTTACGGATCGAGGTGCTTGAATTGCGAACGAGAAAAGAAACAGACAAAGGCCTCTGATATAGAAAGAAGTAAATCTATTGAACGCGCTGTAACGCGAGCAAAAAATAGAAATTGGTAGGCGTATAACAGTATTAATAAGCGGAAACCCATTATCCACGTATTAATTGTATATAGGTGGATAGCACTTCCTTGTATTATGATATTAGCATAACAAACATGGATAAAACCCTTTTATGTAATTTAACAATCAAGGGTGCCGAAGGACTGCTTTTCAGCCTCAACTAAATAATCGGCATTAATGTCATCGTTAAACCAATAAACTAGTTAATATTAACCAATCATACTGTATCCACCACTTACACTTAATACTTGGCCGGTTACATGCCCCGCCGTTGCATTAGACGATAAAAAGACTACGGCATTTGCTAAATCATTGGGCCGCCCTACTTTCTTTAAGGGTAATGCTTTGGCAATCATCTCGAATTGTTCATCTGTAAACATGGCGTCTTTTTGAGTCCACATGCTGTTTGTACCCACCTCATCATCCTCTTCAGGAATGGTGACGCCGGGACAAACGGCATTACAACGGATACCAAAGCGGCCATTCTCACGCGCTAATGATTTCATTAAACTATTGATGCCGGCTTTTAATGCACCATATACGGCTTCTCGTGGCTCGCCTTGGCGACTGGCATCTGAACTTAATGACACAATAGAGCCTTTGGTTTTATTTTTAAGCATTAGCTCTAACACAGTATGGGTACAGTTAAGGTTGCTGATAAAGTTTACCGCAATCAGTTTTTGCCATAATTCAGGTGTGGTTTGGGTAAAAAACATTAACTCATCCCAACCTACATTATTAACAAGGGCATCCACCCCACCAAATTTACTATCTGCCGCTGCTACCATGGCCTTCACTTGGTCTAGATTAGTTACATCCGTTTTAATAACCTGAACACCAGAAGCGCCTTTTTTAAGCGCTAGCTCTGCTACTTGATTGGCTTGTGTTTCGTCAATATCAGCCAGCGTGATATTAGCGCCCTCTTTTGCAAACCCAAGCACAATCCCACGTCCAATATTTGAACCGCCACCAGTAACAATCACTGATTTATTTTTTAATTCTAAATCCATAACAATGTCCTTTTTTAATATTTATTTCGATGTGTTAAATATAATTCCTAAACCACTTTATTAACTAAGTTTTTAATTGATTGAATAACAGCTTTTTGCGCTTCATGGTGTGGCATATGGCCAACACCCTCAAGCAGCAACACATCAGGCGTTTCAACAAGGTGTTCAAGCAATTCATTTAAGCTTGACTGGTAACCATACACATCTGCTTTACCAAAGATGACAGTGACTGGACATTCAACTTTCCTAATATCTGAAGCCCATGAAATGCCTTTACACTCATCAGATAGCCAAGGTTTTGCCCAGCCATAAAATAAAGCATCCGTCGCTTCGCCATGAAATACTTTTAAGCGCCGAGCCAGACCACCTTTTTCATATTGTTTCACGGCATCTTGTATGCCTTTACGCACTACTTCATCAATGACTAAAGGCGGAGATATCGCACAAACGGCTAATACCTGATCCGCTAAAAAAGCAGCAGCTATTAGCGCCATAGCCCCGCCATCACTATGGCCCACTAATATAACGTGCTCTAAGGCCAATGCCTTTAATACATTAGGCAGTACCTTTTCTGCTTCAATATGCCGATAATTACTTGTACGAACGCCTGTTAACTGCCCCGATTGCCCATGCCCAAATCGCTCATATACAATTACCGCTAAGCCGGTAGCAGTAGCCAGTTCAATAGGGAAGTTTTTCCACGTTTCGATGCAATCTAAACCGCCATGTAAAAGAACGATAGTAGGTTTCTTAGCCGTTAACTCGCCAATAATCTGCGCTCTAAGCACAGTTGAGTCGACCGTAAGGGAAAGCTCTTGTCTCTTCAAGGTATCACTGCTTAAGCCATAAAAATGACTAGCCCCCAATCGAGAACATGATCATTTGTTCCCTCTTTAGGTGCGTTTTCACCCCTATCGGCCATCACGTTAATTTGCAAATCCACTAAGCCACCACCTGATGGTAATGGTGTTTTTTTCAACACGGTAATTTCGCTACGTAGAATGTCATCTTCAAACACCGGAGCCACATGATTGCAATGGCGCCAAGCTAAAATGGACAAGGTATTTGGTAAGGCTCTAAGTAGCTGGGCTGCCGCTATTGAAATGGTATGGCCGCCATACACTAATCGTTTACCGTAAACACTGGCGCCTGCATCTGTATGCGTCATAGCAAGGTTGAGTGTTACACGTGTCAGCTCAGGTGCTGAGGTAACTGTATCTCTCGCTTTAATTTTAAATAAAACATCGGTTTCTACTTGATCAAAATGAATACCGCTAAAACGCTGGCGAAATGCGTCTAAATCCCAATCTTTTGGGGCTGCATCAATCAAGGTTTCAGCCGATATATCCGATGGAATAATATCTAAATAATCCGCGTGCCCTGTTTGCGCTTTGGGATCTCGGCAAGGTACCATTGGGCAGCGCCAAAAGCGCATAATTTCATCACCGTTTTGGTTAGTGGTGGTAATTTCTAAACCGACCATACCGGTCGATGGACGCCCCCCTTTTACTTTATTTTGGCGTAGCGCAACGATTTGGGTCGTGGTACTTAATGTATCGCCAATATAGACTGGCTTTTTAAGTACCACACCTCTATAAAATAGGTTGCCCATCACATTTTGCGAGCCATACGTGGTTTGCCCAATAGCGAAACCCATCGCCATAATCCCATTAGCAATGGGACGGTCTGAACCTGTAATTTTATGCGCTAAATGATGATCCAATGGTAACCTTGAACGGTCACCAAAGAGCATTTGATGCATATTCGCATGCCCCTCTGTTAGGGTAATTGAGGGCGCTTCTTCTAGAAACTCTCCTACTGTAAAGTCTTCGAAGTAAGGGCCTTCTATCAAAATTTCTTTCATTTTTAACCTCTCTTATTATTGTGCTGCTTGATAGCGCATTAAAATGCTCTGCTGAGCACGTATAACAGGCAGATCAATCATTTTATTTTGAAAAGTAAACACACCATGCCCCTCTTGTTGAGCGATATCCCAAGCCGCTAAAATAGCCTTTGCTTTGTCTACTTCTTCAATTGTTGGGGTATACACTTCATTAACAATAGGCACTTGATTTGGATGAATACATAACTTTCCTGCATAACCTAACTGCAAACCCGCTAAGGTATCGTCGCGTATTGCGGCTTCATCTGAAATATCCAAACACACATTATCAATAGGTAATGCACCAAATGCCCTTGCCGCTAGCGCAACCTGACAACGTGAATGATAAATAATCCCTTCGCTTGCATCGGCTTCATTTAGGGCCATGTCTGCGGCAAAGTCTACGTGCCCAAAACAGACTGAATCTTGCGCTGTTAATGAATTTGAAATAGCCGCTGCTGCTAATACTCCTTTTGCTGTTTCAATAATAACAAAGAGTGGAGTATCGGCTTTATTAAAAAATTGCTTAACGACGACCACATCATCTTGAGACTCGCATTTTGGCAACATAATGGCACTATGTCCCGCTGCAACAACTGCTTTTATATCTTCCTCAAACCAAGGTGTTGAAATACCATTGATTCGAACAATAATTTGTTTAGATTTGAATGCTGAAGACTTAAGGGCTTCTACAACCCGCTCCCTCGCACGAACTTTCTCGTCCGGTGATACGGCATCTTCAAGGTCAAAAACAATCGCGTCTGCTGGTATATTCGCCGCCTTATCGATACGTTTTTGAATGGCGCCCGGAACAAATAAAATCGAGCGGTATAGCGGTGTACTGTTAGTCATTTTATTAACATCTTTTTAATATGAATGGGTCAAGCCGAGGCTCTTTCGGCACTATAGTTTAATGGCATTTAACGGTTAATGGTCGCTGTTTTTAATAGCCGCACACTCAAGTACATATCATTTAATTCAACGTTCATAAACCTTCTCTTAATTGAGATAGGTAACCAGAGCACCATCATCGCCCTTTCCATTGTGGTTTTCTTTTTTCAGCAAACGATAAGGGCCCTTCTATAGCATCTTCACTGGCGTAAACAACTTCATGTAGGCGCTTTGCTTCTTTAAGGCCCTCATTACAGCCCAGGCTCATCGCACTTAAAATGCTCGCTTTTGCAGCCATTACAGATAAAGGCGCGTTGTCTTTAACAATATGGGCTAAACGATACGCTTGCTGCCTCACCTCATCGGGGGTTTCTTCAAGATAATTGATAAAACCCAGATCATAAAATCGTTGAATAGGAAGTTGTTCTCCTGTTAAGACCAATTCCATAATAAGCGGTTGAGGTAGCATCCCTACCAAAGGAACTGCCCAGGGTGAACCGCGACCAATTTTAGCCTCTGTTATTCCTACCCGTGTGCCGGCTAAGCCAATCCGTAGATCTGAATTTAACGACAACAACATACCACCTGCCATTAAATGGCCCGTCATCGCTGCAATAATCGGCTTTTTACAATCACGCATGCGTTGATGAAACGGGTCTTTCAATTTAGAGAGCACATCGTCTCCCGTTGATTGCTTAATCTCTGCCGCTTCTTTTAAATCCATCCCCGCACAGAAAACGCCACAATCGGATGACGTGAGCACAACCACTTTAACGTCGTCATTCTTATCAATTTCTTCCCACGCATCTGCTAACTTGTCGAGTAAACTCGTTGATAGTGCATTTTTCCTTTCAGGGCGGTTTATGGTAAGGGTAGCCACACCATTATCCAACTGGTAGATTAATTCTTGGTTTGTTGACACACACATCCTTTGTTTTATTTATACTCCACTCATCGGTATAATCCACCAATTTATCAAACAGGCGTTAGATTGTAAAGATTGAGTATAAGGATTTGCTATACAACTCAAATGCTGTCTTGCGATCAAAGGGAAGTAATATGTCTAATCATCTATTTTCACCCATACAAGTGGGTTCATTATCGTTAGCGAATAGAATCATAATGGGTTCTATGCATACCGGGCTTGATCATAGCGAAGACCCGTTTGGCCGACTCGCTGCCTTTTACAAAGAACGCGCAGAAGGTGGCGTAGCATTGATCGTTACCGGTGGTGTTTCGCCTAATGAGCAAGGTTTAATAAGCCCCGGCTCAATGAAGCTAACAAACGTTGAACAACTGCCTAGCTATAAAATAATTACTGACACGGTACACCAAGCAGGCAGTAAAATAATTTTACAAATTCTCCATGCTGGGCGTTATGCAAAGCAAACAGACCTAGTCGCTCCAAGCGCCATTCGCTCACCGATCAATAAATTTGAACCTAAAGAGATGTCTGAACAAGACATCTTAAACACCATTGCTGATTTCGTAAATTGTGCCTCTCTCGCCCAGCAAGCAGGTTTTGATGGGATTGAATTATTAGGGTCTGAGGGTTACTTACTTAATGAATTTACCGCATTACGGACTAACCATCGTACCGATCGCTGGGGTGGCAGCCTTGAAAATCGCGCTCGCTTCGCATTAGAAATTATTCGCGCTATTCGCCAAAAACTAGGTACTGAGTTTTATATTCAATACCGTATGTCTGTGCTTGAGCTGGTTGAAGGCGGTTGGAACATTGAAGACGCTCAACAATTCGCTAAATTATTAGAATCCGCCGGTGTCGATTTGATTAATACTGGAATTGGTTGGCATGAATCTTCTATACCCACTATTGCTATGCAAGTTCCCAGAGCTGCTTTTAGTTGGGCTACTGAAAAAATTAAACAGCTTGTTGATATTCCTGTTGCGGCAGCGAATAGAATTAATACCGCCGACGTTGCAAACAAAATTATCCAACAAGGTGAGGCTGATATGGTGTACCTGTCCAGACCATTTTTAGCTGACCCTAACTTCGTTATTAAGGCTCAACAACAACGCACTGATGAGATTAATACCTGTATTGCCTGCAACCAATCTTGTTTAGATCATTTATTTAATTTCAAAACAGTCAGTTGCTTGGTAAACCCTCGTGCCTGCCACGAAACACTTTTGCCTAAATTACCACCCGCCGCTTCTGCACAAAATATTGCTGTTATTGGCGCCGGCGCCGCCGGTTTATCTTTTGCTATTGAAGCTAAAAAAAATGGACATCATATTACACTGTACGAGGCCAATACTGAGATTGGTGGCCAGTTGTTACATGCCGTAAAGGTACCCGGTAAAGAGGAGTTTAATGAGCTGCTGCGCTACTTTCGGGTAATGCTTAAAAAATATAATATCAATACCCAGCTGAATACAAAGGTAAGCCTTGAGCAGCTCAAACATGGCCAGTACGATACTATCGTGCTCGCTGCTGGTGTTGTACCGCGCCTACTTGATATTCAAGGGATAGATAGCCCCAACGTCTTTAGCTATGAAGATGCCTTTCGATCACCGGAGAAAATAGGTCAAACCGTGCTTATTATTGGCGCGGGTGGCATTGGCTATGACATGGCCGAATTTTTAACTCATCAAGATGACAACATGCAGCCGATTGACTCATTTAATAAAAGCTGGGGCATTGATCCGACAGGTCTTCAAGCAGGTGCCTTAGACCCTTCAGTAAACCGCATGTTAAAAAGCAAGCGAGATGTCACCCTTCTACAACGTAAAGCAGGAAAATTTGGTCGCTCTCTGGGAAAAACAACCGGCTGGATTCATCAAGCAGAATTGCAAAAATGTGGCGTTACCTTACTGGGTGAACTGAACTACCTAAAAATTGATGAGGCTGGCTTGCATATAGAAAAAGACGGGATAGCGCAGGTATTAGCCGCTGACAGCATTATCATTTGTGCCGGACAAGAATCACGTGATGAATTAACTGAATCACTGAAGAATATCACTAATAATGTCTACACAATTGGTGGTGCAAAAGAAGTACGAGAACTCGATGCCGCTCAAGCCATTCGTGATGGCATTGAACTCGCTTATACATTAAACACTTAACTTTAAAAAAACCTTAAGGAAAAACCTATGTTAGATGCCTACATTTATGATGGCGCCAGAACCGCTTTTGGCAAATATTGCAGCTCACTGGCACACGTAAGACCTGATGACCTAGCGGCAACGGTTATTAAAGCGCTGGTTGAACGCAACAATCTCGACCCATTATTAATTGATGATGTAATTTTAGGCTGTGCCTGCCAATCGGGGGAAGATAGCCGAAATGTAGCACGCTATGCCACCTTAGCCGCTGGTTTACCCGTTGAGGTAAGTGCGCAAACAGTCAATAGGCTTTGTGGAAGCAGCCTTGCCGCGATTATTGACGCTGCCCGTGCTATCACCTGTGGTGAAGGGGATTTATTTATAGCCGGTGGTGTAGAGAGCATGACACGCGCACCGTTAACCTTTAATAAAAGCAATACCGCCTTTAGTAAAGACATTACAGTTTACGACAGTGCTATTGGTGTGCGTTTTCCAAACCCGGCTATTGGTAAATTATATGGCCACGAGGCGATGCCGGAAACAGCCGATAACGTTGCTAAAGCGCTAGAAATTAGCCGTGAACAATGTGATGCCTTCGCGTTTAACTCACAACAAAAATGGGCCAGCGCTACCAATAATGGCTACTTTGAAGAAGAAATTATTCCGGTTAATATCCCGCAAAAACGCGGTAAGCCTGACCTTGTTGTAGATAAAGATGAGCACCCAAGAGCCGGTGCAACTTTAGATAAAATGTCTAGCATGCGCTCACTTTATGAAGATGGTGTTGTTACTGCGGCTAATGCCTCAGGCATTAATGATGGTGCAGCAGCCGTGCTGGTTGGCTCGCGTGCTTTTGGCGAACAACATCAACTAGAACCAATCGCGCGTATTTTGGGCGGTGCATCAGCTGGTATTGAGCCATCGATGATGGGTTTAGGCCCGGTACCTGCCTGCCAAAAATTATTAAAACGACTTAATTTAACCATTGAGCAAATGGACCTTATTGAAGTTAATGAAGCCTTTGCAGCACAAGTTCTTGGTGGCTTAAAACAGTTAGGCATTGCTGAAGATGATCCACGCGTTAACCCAAATGGCGGTGCTATTTCTGTTGGTCACCCGCTGGGCGCTTCAGGGGCAAGGCTTGCATTAACAGCAAGCCGTCAACTGCAACGAACAAATGGCCGGTATGCCCTTATTACCATGTGTATTGGTGTGGGCCAAGGTATAGCCATGGTCATTGAGCGCAGCTAATAAATCTTTTGTAGCTCGATTATCCTATGATTGCCACAGTTTAGCTGCTTACTTGCCTTCACAAAGCCTCTTTCTACTATGCTTTGTGAAGGCCTTAAGTTTTATTGATTAAGGCCTATTGTCTATAGCCGGCTTAAACGGTGATCAAAGAACACCAAATGCTTGATATTAAGCCCTGCTTGATGGCTAAGCGACTCTGCATACCTTTCCACTATAGATTAGCCATTAGCGAATGATAACTGCCAGCTAGTTATTTATATTGCAGAGCGACTTTTCCAACTTTTTCCCTTGAAATAATCGTTTTCATAATCTGTGCTGTCCCATCACCAATTTGTAAGCCCATTACATCGAGCATCCTTTGTTGGTGCGGTAAATCGGTTGTATAACCGTAATGTCCGCTGAGTAATAAACAGTTCTGAATAATTTCTGTGGCGTATTTTGGCCCCATCCATTTCAACACAGCAGCTTCTTTTGTATGCTTGTGGCCACCATCACGTAATTTGAGTGTTTGATAAGCCAGTGCACGTAATGCTTCTAACATACTTTCATGCTCGGCTAACGGGAACGAAACCCCTTGAAACTTGACCAATGGGGTACCAAATGCCTCACGTTCTTGCACATACTGCCATGTTTCATCAACCGAAACTTGTGCAGTACCCACACATTGCAAGGCAATCAGTACACGGCTTAAATCAAAGCCGACCATAATTTTAGTAAAGCCTTCGTTTTCTTTACCTAATAAGGCAGAAGCAGGTATTTCAACATTATCAAAAAAAACCGAACCACGGCCAACAGGCTTGGTACCAATATCATCAAACTCAGTTCTGCTAATGCCCGGTAAGCTCAAATCAACTAAAAAGGCAGATACGCCATAAGGGCCAGATTCTACTGTGCCGGTACGAGCAAACATCAACACGTTATCCGCTTGCGTTGCATAACTCATGGATGTTTTTTCGCCATTTAAAAGATAGCCAGTGTCGGTGCGTTCAGCTTTTAAAATTAAATTCCCTGCATCTGACCCACCTCGTGGTTCAGTTAAACCCAACGCTGAAATCAAATCGCCGGATGCCATTTTTGGTAATACATCGTGTTTCATTTCTTCTGAGCCAAAACGCATAATGACATCACTCATTAATGGGTTTGTCATATTCAAGTAACTCAGATTAAAGTCACCATAAGCAATCGCCTCACAAATTAAACCATTCACAAAACTGGTGGCGCCAATACCTCCAAATTCTTCTGGAATATTAGGGGCTAATAAACCCAGTTCACCCATTTCTTTAATAAGCCCACGATCTAGCGTCGATTCGCTGTTAATGGCCCGTTCGCGATAACCTTCGTATAGCCTTTCTTTAGCGAAGCGTTGCGCCATTTCTTGAATCATTTTTTCTTCATCTGTCAGCAATGCTGGGTTCATACTTACGTCCTTTATTTAAAGCTTTTCAGCCAGTTCTCGTAATTTAAATTTTTGAATTTTTCCGCTGGCCGTTCTAGGCATGGCTGATAATATTTCTAGGTATTCAGGCCAGTAGCTTTTACTGAGCCCCTCGCTAGATAAATAGTCTTTTATTGTTTGTAAATCGACATCAGTATTTTCTTTTAACGTTACAAAACAACATGCTTTTTCACCTAAGCGTTCATCAGGTTTAGCCACCACTGCCGAGTCTTGTACCAAGGGATGCCGATACAGTGCATTTTCAATCGTGGCGACAGGAATATTCTCACCACCACGAATAATAATATCTTTTGACCGCCCAGTAATTCGGATGTATTTTTCGTGCAAAATTTGCGCTAAATCACCTGTTTCAAACCAACCATCTGCATCAGTATCATAGGCTTCTGGACGCTTTAAATAGCCAACAAAGTTACCAGCCCCGCGTGTTTGTAAGCGCCCTTCCACACCATTCACTACAGGCTCACCATTTATGTCAACAATACGAACCTCTGTTCCATCGTATGGGTAGCCATCTGTTTCAAATACTTTCTCTTCTGTGTCGGTTAGTAAGGTGGTTGTAACGGCTGACATTTCTGTCATGCCCCACACGGTTACCAAATTTAGATTTAGACGCTTTGCTGCTCTGCGCCCAATCGCTGGCGGTACGGGTGCGCCACCACACACAAAGACTCTAAACGCATCATGGTTACAGGATTCTAATGCATCAGATTCACTTAAATCTGCCAAAAATGGTGTGGCGCCCATGGTGAAAGCAATCTTTTCATCTTTAATGATTTGCCAGGCCAAAGCAGGGTCCCATTGATCTAATAACACAGTTGTTGCTCCCAACATAATGGGCATACTAACGCCAAACATAAGCCCCGTCATATGCGCTGTTGGTGAGCCCATAAAAACGTTTTCTTCGCTTGTTACTTGCGTTCGTGAAATAAACTGCCTAGCTGTATACTCATGTGTATTGGAGGTGTGCATTACACCTTTCGGTGACCCCGTCGTGCCGGACGTGTACATCAACAAAAAAACATCATTGGGCGCTAACTGATTCTTTTCAAATTGCGCTCGGTGGGCATCACTCACTTCATCTACCATAAAGGGTTCTAAACCCTGTTCAGCCAAGATACATACCTGCTCTATACATGGTAAATGCTCCCTAAGTTGCGAAAACATAGCTGCATGGTCAAAACCTCTAAAATTGCTAGGAGCAAAGACCACTTTAGATTCGGCAAAACCCAACATATAGGCTAATTCACTTTCTCTAAAAATGGGCATTAAAGGGTTACTAATTGCACCAACACGCATACACGCTAGATAAACGACAATAAATTCCCACCAATTTGGTAACTGGAAAGACACCACATCACCTTTACCAACGCCGTTTTGTAGTAGTCCTGCCGCTAGGCGATCTGATAAAGCTAAAAGCTCATTGTATGTTTTTGATTGTTGAGTACCACGCTCTTTGCAATAAGCGATAACGGCAGGTTTATTACCGTGCTTAACAGTGGCTTCATCAAAAAATGCCAATAATGTTTTATCCTGCCAATAATTTGCTTCACGCATTGCTTGAATACGCTGATTGGATAATATTGGGTCAGCAATGGTCATCTTCTCTCCTCTCATTTTTTAATAAACTAACGGGAACCTTAACCGGCATTTTTAAAATTTGCTGCGCGTAGGTTTTTCCTTGAGTATCTATATTCATAGAACTCACGCCACCGCCACCAAGAGCATCATGTAACAGGAAATTAAAGGCATTGATGCCGGGTAAATAAAAACGCTCCACACGGCCCTTTACTACATGAGAAAACCAAGCGGCTACGGTCTGTTCGGTTAATGATTGGGTGATATACGGCAGATATTCAGGTCGACGTGCAATCAAGCCTATATTGGCAAACCGCCCTTTGTCACCACTTCGCGCAACCGCCAATTTGATTAAGGGTACTTGTTCGATATCTTGATCAGTTTGCCTTGCTATTGGGTCAGGCTTACGGTGAATAATCTTTTCATTAAAAGGATTACCAGACGTTTGGGGGTAACTTAACGGCTGACCCACTACCTCAACTACGGCGTTTACCAAATTTTTATCTACTAAAAAAGAATACAAACTAATCACTGGGGACACCTTTGGCCGGCCTGCTTGGCCCGCGGCACAACGTCCACCCGCCATATTCAAAATAACGCCCATTACTTCTCTTGAAAATAAAGCAACGGCCTCACGTTTGTCATGGTGAACGGCTATTCTTAGCACAATTTCTTGTATGTTTTGCGGTATAGCAAAGTGTTCTTTATTCCATAACGCGTTTGCACCTAAATAATTAATTGAATGTTGCTTAAAGTTTGCATAACCTGCGTTAGCCAACAGTTTTTCACAACGTTCTAAAATTGCATTGGCCGTTAACTCGGCTTTTTTTAATATATCAAAGCCCGTTAATAGCTGAGTATAAACGGCGCGATAACCATCTAAATAAGTCGCTGAGACTTTATATTGATTGCTTGGCGGATAGCCAATAGCGCCCGTTACCAATACCCGATTAGTGCTTTGTTCGGATAATTTAACCTGCGAAAAATCACAAACAACATCGGGTAAATAATAGGCTTGTGGGTCACCTATTTCGTAAACCAGTTGTTCTGCAACGGTTAACCTTGAAACCAAGCCCCCCGTTCCTGGTGATTTTGTAACAACAAATTCACCACTTTCATCACATTCAATAATGGGGTAACCCATATCCGCCCAGCCATCACAACTATCTTGCCAATCGGTAAAGTTACCTCCCGTTACCTGACAGCCACATTCGATTAAATGTCCTGCTAGCGATCCCATTGACAGTTTATCTAAGTCATCAATAGACCAGTTATATTCATGAATTAAAATCCCTAATGTGGTGGCTGAATCAACAACACGACCAGTAATGACAATATCTGCACCGGCATTGAGTGCCGCCGCTATGGGAAAAGCACCTAAATAGGCATTAATGCTGGCTAGTTTGTCTGGAAACGGTTCGCCAGTTTCCATTTCTGTTATGCCAGATGCGCGTAACTCAGCCTCTTTTGGCATTAAATTATCACCATCTACCGTGCCAATTTTCAGTGCTAAGCCTTGCTCATCTAAAATGGCTTGGATAGCCTCTTTACACGCAGGTAGATTAACACCGCCTGCATTAGCAACAACTTTCACCCCGCGTTCTGCTATCTGTTGTAAATTAGGTTTTAGTATTTGTTCTACAAAGTCGGTTGCATAACCAAGCTGTTCAGATTTTGACTTTGCATTCGCCAATAGCGACATGGTCACCTCGGCTAAATAGTCATAGACCAAATAATCAACACTACCTTTGGTCAGTAACTGTTCTGTTGCATAAGCGCTATCACCCCAATAGCCAGATGCACCGCCAATGTTAATTTTATTCATTATCACCTTGTTCACTCGTGATGATATCTATCATCGGTACGCTAACTTCAACCTGTTGATTAACTTCTATATAAACTTCTGAAACAACGCCCGCTTGTTGCGCCGTTAATTCTTGAAACATCTTCATCGACTCTAATACAACTAACAAATCACCTTTGCTAACCGTATCGCCTGCTTTAACCTTGATATCGGCAATTCGCCCACTCATCGGTGCGACAAGGTTTGAGCCTAGCGTTTCATCATCTCCTTTCTCTGAAAATGATAGTTTTTCAAACTTAGCAACCTCTAAACGATTGTCAATATAGATATATTGACGGCCATCCAATGCAACATGGGCAGTGGAGCGAACACCATTAATTTGAACGGATAATTCACCACAAGTCTCAGTTAGAATATTGATATTTTGTATTGCAAAATCATCATTCTCAATACGGTATGCATCAGCCTCTTGGAAGACAATAAAATCACGTTGTTGGTCATGAAATTTCAACCTGACAGGCCAACTAAGCGTGCCTGTGCTTCGCCAGCCGGTTGCCGCATTCGTACGCGATAATAATATGGCTGCCATTGCCCACATTGAGTCTTCAGGAGTATACGCAAGCTGCTTTTTTTTATTGACTAAGTATTGTTCTTCAATATGCCGTGTTGTTGCCTCCCCCCTTGCAAATGTAGGGTCATCAAGTAGGCCTAGCAAGAATTCTTTATTACTGGATAAACCTAATAATACTGTGTCTTTTAATGCGCGCTTTAAACGCCTAATTGCTTCAGCACGTGTATTACCAAAGGCAATTATTTTTGCAAGCATGGAGTCATAATACGGGCTAATAAGCTGCATATTAATGATGCTATTATCCACTCGAATACCCTTTCCTGTTGGCATTTTCCAGCTCCTCACAAGCCCTGTTTGGGGAATAAAACCAGACTCACAGTCTTCGGCATATAAGCGAACTTCAATGGCATGACCGTTGAGATGAAGGTCATCTTGCCGCATTGGTAAGTCCTCCCCTGCCGCAACAGATATTTGCCACTCAACCAAATCTAAGCCAGTAATTAACTCTGTTACTGGGTGCTCAACCTGTAAGCGCGTGTTCATTTCTAAAAAGTAAAATGATTGATCATTGGCGACTAAAAACTCAACCGTCCCCGCACCAACGTAATTTACTGCTTTAGCCGCCTTTACAGCAGCATCACCCATTTTTTTTCGTAATTTAGCACTCATTTCAGGCGCAGGCGCTTCTTCAATAACTTTTTGATTACGGCGCTGCATTGAACAATCTCGCTCGCCTAAATAAATGGTATTGCCTGCTTGGTCTGCAAAAACCTGAATTTCAATATGCCGCGCGTTCTCAATACATTTTTCAAGTAATAATTCAGACGACCCAAAACTGCTTAACGCCTCTGCTCTGGCAGATTCAGCCTCTGCTATTAATCGCTCTGGCTCTCTAACAATACGAATACCACGTCCACCTCCACCAGCAGCTGCTTTAACCATCACGGGGTAACCGATTCGATCAGCTTCCTTTTTTAGTACATGGTCATCTTCTGATGGACCATCGTAGCCGGGTACTAAGGGTACATCGGCATCAAGCATTTTGTGCCTAGCAACCGTTTTGTTGCCCATAATGGCAATAGCATTGGATGTTGGCCCAATAAATACTAAGCCTGATTGTTCACAGCGCTTAGCAAATTCAGCCGATTCGGATAAAAACCCATACCCTGGATGGATGGCATGAGCATTAGTCTGCTCTGCAGCAGCAATGATGTTATCAATATTTAGGTACGATTTATCAACCGCAGACTCACCAATACAAATCGCCCTATCGGCCAAAGATACATGCAATGCTTCGCGATCTGCCTCACTAAAAACAGCGACCGTTTCATAACCCAACTCTTTAGCCGTTTTGATCACCCGAACGGCTATTTCTCCACGGTTCGCAATCAGGATGGTATTAAAGTGCTTCATTTATTAACCGTCCATATCGGTTTTCTTTTTTCAACGAAAGCAAGATGACCTTCACGACCTTCATTTTGCTTGTTTAACTGAGAGAAAATATCTGCCGAAAACTTAATCATTTCATCAGCATCATTTTGACTGCCCACTTCATGCATAATCTGTTTTGTTGCCGCGCATGCTTTAGGGCCACAACGTTCGACTTGTTGGATCACAGATTCCAATGTATCTCTCAATTCTTTACTAGAGTTAGCAAGATATTGGGCAATACCTAATTGATAAGCTTTTTCGCCATTAACTCGTTCACCTGTTAAGGCCATTTGTTTAGCACGTGTTAAGCCAATTCGCTTAACCACATAAGGTGCTATTTGAGCAGGTGCGATTCCTAACGTGGTTTCTGGCATGCCCAATTTAGCATCTGCATGAACAAGCGTAAGATCCGCTATACATGCTAAACCAAAGCCACCTCCCATCGCCGAGCCTTCAACAACAACGATTAAGGTTTGTGGTAAGGACCAAAACTTTTTAAATAACCGTCCAGACTTAATATTTCTGTCACGGGCAGGGTCCTTATCTTGCGCAGAAGAGTCAGTTTGGTTTTTACGTTCTTTAATATCACCCCCAGCGCAAAAGTGGCCACCTGCACCTTGCAAGATAACGACGCGAATCGAATCTGAACTAGCCAAAAAATCAGCGATATCATGTAACTCTTGATTCATCTGATTATTCATTGCATTGCGCCGTTCAGGTCGATTTAAAGTAACGTATAGGCGCCCTTCAAAATATTTCAGTAATAATGTTTCTGTTTTTGGTAACGTAACCATTTTAAAACCTCGCTACGCCAAAGGTGTTTGAGTCCAACGTTGTTTCGCGGCCCCGCACAACAATATCAATAAGCTCAGACAATAAACGACGACTTTTTCGTGGATCAATAATGCCTTCATCCCAAACCTGCGCTGTGCAATAAAGTGCAGACGAAACACTCGAGTAATAATCCAAAATTTCTTCTGTTTGTTTGGTTAAAAAAGGTTCATCAATCGGCTTGTTGTTTGCTTTTTGTTTATTTTCATACACAATGGACATGACCGTTGCTGCTTGCTCGCCGCCCATTACCGCGAGGGTATTTGTAGGCCATGCAAACAGGAAATCCGGCTCAAATGAGCGACCCGCCATGGCATAATTTCCTGCTCCAAAAGCGCCACCAATATTCAGTGTTATTTTCGGCACTGTGGCATTTGCAACCGCTTGAATGAGTTTGGCACCATTTTTTATCATGCCATTTTGTTCATGCTCAACCCCAACAATAAACCCGGTGGTATTTTGTAAAAAAATTAGTGGTTTATTTGCTTGGCAACAGAGCTGAATAAACTGCGTGGCCTTCCCCGCTCCCTTATTAGTAATTGGGCCATTGTTTGCGATAATACCGCAATGCTGGCCTTCAATCTCAGCAAAACCACAGATGGTAAATGCGTCGTAATTACTTTTAAATTCAACAAAATCGGAGTCATCAATCAAACGGGCAATCACTTCGCGGCTATCGTAAGGCTTATGATAATCTGCTGGAACGACGCCACATAATTCATCAATATCGTAACGTGGTTCTTTGTATGGCTGGTTTGTTAACGAGGGTAAGCGATCATTCCAATTTAAGCTTTTTACAACCTCTCGGGTTACTTCAATCGCGTGTGCATCATCTTCTGCCAAATACTCAGCAAGACCAGATTCTCGAGCGTGCATCTCAGCACCGCCAAGCTCTTCTTCCTCGGCAATCTCACCCGTTGCGGCTTTTAAAAGCGGTGGGCCTGCAAGGTAGGCACGTGCCTTATCCTTAACCATCACTACATAATCAGACATACCAGGAATATAAGCACCGCCAGCAGTCGATGCACCATGTACAACCGTTATTTGTGGAATACCAGCAGCCGACGCATGGGCTTGGGACATAAACCTGTGACCTGCCAAGTTAAAGCCTAGGTGCTGGAGAAATAAATTCCCACCACCACTTTGTACTAAACAAATAAAAGGTAGCCTAGAGGCACTGGCAATCTCTTGAGCTCGGCGTAATTTTTTATACGCATGGGGCATGTTGGTACCGCCTTTAATCGCCGCATCGTTCACATACACCATACACCTTGTATTTTCTACAAAGCCAATGCCAACAATAATGCCGGCTCCATAAACATTCTCCTGCCCATCATCGTCATGTTGACCTAGACCTGCTAATGTACTCAGTTCAATAAAACTCGCACCTGGATCTAACAAGAGGTCTAAACGCGCTCTAGGCAACAATTGCCCTCTTTTTTTAAAGACTGTTTGTTTTCTTTTTGATGCTATGTGAACTTTATTTTCAAGCTCATTAATTTGCTTAATAAGGCTTAATAAATCTTCCCTATTTTTTTTAAATGAATCGCTTTTCGAATTAATTTTAGTTTGAATAACAGCCATAAATTTAAATTAATCTAATAATGACGGGTGAATACCCATTCTCTTTGAAATGATTTCCAGCATCACTTCGTTAGCCCCACCACCTATTGAACATAGACGAGTATCACGAAATATACGGCTGATGACGTTATCCCACATAAAGCCCTGACCACCCCAATATTGCAGGCAGGCTGAAGGAATCGTCTGCCCTAGTGCACCGACCTTAAACTTAGCCATTGAGGTGAGCATATCTACATCCTCGCCATTAATATATCGTTCGCAGGCATGATAAATAAGCGCTCTTGTTGCTTGAATGTCTGTTTGCATTTCAGCTAATTTGAAATAAATTTCTTGGTTACTAATCAGTGATTTACCAAATGCCTTACGTTGCTTGGTATATTTAATCGTGATATCTACGGCATCTTGAATTTGACTCAAGTATTTAGACATCGCAAAAAATCGTTCTTCTTGAAATTGCTTCATTTGATAAATAAAGCCACGCCCTTCCTCACCAATAAGATTAGTAACAGGAACTCGTACCTCATCGAAAAATAAGGGTGCTGTGTCAGAACTATGCGCACCTAGTTTTTTCAAACGTTTGCCACGTGTGACACCTTTACTGTCCAAGGGCACAATAATCAGTGACTTATTTTTATGTGGGCCATTGTCCTCACCGGTATTACACAGTAAACATACCCAATCAGCCTGAGTTGATGTAGTAATCCACATTTTACTGCCATTGATGATGTACTCATCACCAACACGGCGTGCTTGGGTTTTGATGGAGGCGACATCTGAGCCGGCACCCTCTTCACTCACCCCAATGCAACCAACCGACTCCCCTTTTATTGCCGGAACCAGATAGTTTCGTTTTAAATCATCACTGCCATAATTTTCCAGTGCCGGTGTGCACATGTCTGTTTGCACGCCTATGGCTGTTGAAATGCCTGAACATTTAATTCGCCCTACTTCTTCGGCAAACACTAACGCATAAGAATAATCTAAGCCTAATCCACCCCATTTTTCAGCTTTATTGATACCAAGAAAACCCGCATCCCCCATTTTTTTAAATAACTCATGAGCGGGGAAAATCCCTGCCTCTTCCCAATCATCTACAAACGGGTCAACCTCACGGTCAATAAAAGTTGAAATGGACTCACGTAACATCTCATGTTCATGGTTAAACAACATAATGCAGCTTTTTTTCTATGATTTAAACGATGAGTATAAACAAAAATACATCGAACTAACAACAGTTAGATTAATAAGTTAAAATAAAGCAGGTTTATAAAATCTGGAGAAACATATGTACCACTCAATTTACAAATCATCGTTGTTTGAAGGTCAGGTGATCATTGTTACTGGAGGTGGCAGTGGTATAGGCAGGTGCACTGCTCACGAACTGGCCTCACTAGGTGCTCAGGTTATTATTGCTGGGCGAAACATCGATAAACTAGAAAAGGTTGCAGCTGAAATACAGAGCGATGGTCATCAGTGTGACTTTTACTCTTTAGACATTAGGGACTCTAATGCTATTAAAACTACTTTACAGAGCATCCTCAAAACACATCAGCGAATAGATGGCCTTGTTAATAATGCCGGCGGTCAATTCCCATCTAAACTTGAGAATATTAGTGACAATGGTTGGGATGCGGTAATTCGTAACAATCTAAATGGTGGCTTTTATATGATGAGGGAAGTGTACAACCTTTTCATGAAAGAACATGGTGGCGCCATCGTTAATATTGTAGCGAGTGTCGCACATGGTATGCCTCACATGGGGCACACTGGCGCTGCTAGAGCGGGGATGATTAATTTAACCCAAACGGCCGCGCTAGAATGGGTCCACTCAGGTGTTCGGGTGAATGCAGTTGCCCCTGGTTCTGTCGCCTCAAGCGGCATGGAAACGTACCCAGAAGATTTCAAAGAAAAATTAAAGTTACGTAAACACCAAGTTCCAATGAAACGTCAAGCCACCGAGGCTGAAATATCATCTGCTATCGTTTACCTATTATCAGATGGTGCATCTTATATTACAGGGCATACGATGGATGTTGATGGCGGCTTACCACTTGCTAAAGAAAATTGGCCCGTACCTGAACATAATAAATGCACACCATATGAGGGCTTCCATTTATATAAAGCACCTACATTTTAAGCGGCTAAATAATGAATTTTAACGTTGAAAATATCAGTCCAAACATTGGCTCAATAATCAGTGGCTTAAACCTCTCCATACCCCTAACGCCAGAGCTTCTTCAAGAGTTAAGAAAAACGTGGTTACAACGTAAAGTATTGGTGTTTCCTAATCAATTATTAACACCGCAACAACAAGTAAACTGCACGCGCCAATTTGGTGAGTTAGATCAATACCCGTTCATTGAAGGTATTAAAGGGATGCCCTATGTTGCTGAGGTACTTAAACTACCACACGAAAAAATTAATTTTGGTGGGGTATGGCATTCTGATACCACTTACCTTAATGAACCTGCGGCGGGTGCAAGCCTTTACTCACTTGAAATACCACCTATTGGCGGCGATACTATTTTTTGTAATATGGGTGTCGCTTATCAGGCTCTTACTAATGATATAAAAGAAAAAATCAATACGCTCACTGCAATCAATACCTCCAACAAAACAGCCGTTTCCAAAACACGTGCCGCACGGCTCAAAAAAGGCACTACAGCAAAAGTTTATACTCACACTCATCCCGTTATTAGGACCCACCCAGAAACGGGTGAAAAGACAATTTATGTTAATGAAGCGCATACCGTGTGTTTTAAAGGGTGGAGTGAAAAAAATAGCCAACCTTTATTAGATTTACTCTATCAACATGCCCGTAAACCAGAATTTCAATGCCGAATCAAGTGGCAAAAAAATATGTTTGTATTATGGGATAACCGTTCTACACACCACTACCCTATTAATGATTACACTGGCTATCGGCGCTTATTGCATAGAGTCTCTCTCAAAGGCGATATCCCTAGGTAACACATAAAGCATTAACAGTTTGTAAGGAAATAGCTTGCCATCATGGTGACAGTTTAAGTGAAAAAAACTTGCTAACTTTTAAATATTAGCAACAAACACATGCCGCGAAGAGACTTACTAGCAATTACCTATTTGCTATAACAAATGCCCTACTTCATTTAAGTAAATATAAAAAAACCGAGCTTAAAGCTCGGTTTTTTTTATATCTTTAATTGCAGTCGCGCAATACTGCACTATATTGAATCTTCAAATAACGCTTTGACTAACAAACTTAACAATTCTATAGGCATCCAGTCCTTCGTACCCACCTTCACTACCATAGCCTGATTGACGTCGCCCACCGAGTGGAGAGTCTAGAAAAACAACCGGGTAACCGTTTATGCCAACTTTACCCGAATCTAAATCACTACCCAGTTTATCAATAGTTTCTTGCGACCCACTAAATGCATATGAAGCGAGTGCAAAATCAGTATTATTGGCTTTTTCAATCGCTTCGTCATAAGTACTAAATCTATTGATAATAGCAATTGGGCCAAAAGGCTCTTCTTGCATTACTCTTGCGTTCGCTGGTACATCGGCCAACACAGTAGCTTCATAAAAGTTTCCAGCGCGATCAAGACGTTTACCACCGGTCATTAAGCGAGCACCTTTACTCACCGCATCTTGAACCAAGGCATCTATTTCACCAATTCTACGAGGGTTTGCTAATGGCCCCATTTGAGTATCACTTTCCAAACCATTACCCACCCGAAGCCCTGCAAATTTTTCTGTAAACCCTGTTAAAAACTGATCATAAACAGCATCTTGTACAAAAAAACGTGTTGGTGAAATACAAACCTGCCCTGAATTTCGACTTTTTGTCATAACCGACAAATCTATTGCCTTTTCTATATTCGCATCATCAAAAACCAGCACAGGCGCATGTCCCCCCAGTTCCATGACACAAGGTTTCGCCTGATCACCCGCTAAGGCTGCCAATTGTTGTCCGACAGGTGTAGACCCTGTAAAAGATATTTTCTTAATAATCGGTGACTCAATCAACTTTTTACTAATCAGCGCTGAATCACCCATCAATATATTAACCACACCTTTTGGTAAGCCAGCTTTATCGAGCGCCTCAACGATAGCCATAAATGATACTGGCGTTTCTTTCGCCGGTTTAACAATAACCGAGCAGCCCACAGCCATCGCTGATGCCATTTTACGAGTCGCCAATGAAGCCGGAAAGTTCCATGCAGGAAAAGCTGCAACAGGGCCAATCGGCTCTTTACGAACCGTCCTATCAACAAAACCTGTTAACTCAGGTAAGCCACGATCATTATGGTCAGCAGCTGCCGTTGAACACCATTCTAGTAAACACGCACAGTTTTCAACCTCCCCTTTTGAATCTGCTAACGGTTTACCATGCTCCATCGTCATGCAACGGGCGGTGTGCTCTGCATTTTCACGCACAATAGCTGCTGCTCGATGCATAATCTCTATACGCTCGTTATAGCTAGTCTTACGCCATTGTTCAAAACCAGCAGCAGATGACGCAAGCGCACGGTCAATTTGCTCTTCATCTGCAACAGGAAATTTAGCCAACACCTCATCAGTCGCAGGGTTTAACACCTCGCCATAACGACTGGCTTGTGTAATCCATTCACCATCAATAAATAAAGCAGGTGTTGTGTAATCAGTGTTTTGCATTTCTGTTCTCCAAATAATTATTTTGCTATCTTATATTCGTATCGCTAAGTACAGTACCTGAGGTTAAATAGTCAAACTATTATCGTTTGGCCATTTCTTGCCTGTTGACTCGACCATCAATGGCGTCAGGTACAGCCTTTAAAAAAGGCTTAATACACTTATTTTGATAATTAATATCAAGCGATTTAGGAGATATTAACATCGTTAGCCTTTTTAGCTTTATTTTTCCTCGATTGCGAAATTGTTCATTACTTTGCTTTGGCATTAAATATTAGGGCTTATCATCGACCTAGGTAACTAGCCGATCACAGAAGTGGTTCCACTAATTAGGACAACCTGCTTAGGAGTTATTTTCCCAGTT
>OJDD01000124.1_pt1 | contig 25174 bp, 23 predicted proteins | sample 1592591 | NCBI WGS metagenome assembly OJDD01 (sample SAMN05416809, study PRJEB24817) | seawater metagenome | isolation source: Sea water | place: Canada:Atlantic | collected 2013-07 | reverse complement strand
ACGTGGTGGGTGTCGGTGTCGAGACGATTCGTTTTTACGAACGCCGCAAGCTCATTGAACAACCGTCACGTCCCAGGGAAGGTGGCTATCGGATTTACTCGGACGCCACGGTAAAGCGATTACATTTTATTCGCCGTGCGCAAGAGTTGGGGTTCTCCCTGAAAGAGATCGCCGAGCTGCTTGAGCTGCGAGATGCCGACGCCCCCCGCGCCGACGCAAGTAATGTGCAGCAACGGGCAATGGCAAAGCTGCGCGATGTAGACCAGAAGATTGACCAGCTACGACAAATCCGACAGGGACTTGCGGCACTTGTGGACCGGTGTCCCCGGGCAGGGCCCTTTGCGGTGCTGCTCCATATTTGAAGCGCTGGAGCAGAACGCAGTACCTGCTAGCAGGCCGACAGTGAGTGAGGAGATAGGCATGCAGACAATCAGGCTTTCAATCGGTGGCATGCATTGCCACGGGTGCGAGGAAATTGTCCGTCATGTTCTCGAACAGCAAACAGGTGTAAAGGGGTGTTCTGTTTCCCACGAAAGCGGTGAAGCCCGGGTGGCAGTTGACGAATCAGAAATTTCGGACGAGCAGCTTGCAGAGGCTGTGCGTGGCGCGGGCTATTCTGCAAACATCATGAAGACGACAGAGTAACCCTTGGAATTTTCGGCTGCTTTGCCTCTAGATTCTGCTCGGGAGTGTGTATGTGGTGGTCGGGCCGCTGGGCCCCCGTGCGCCACCGTTTTAACCGCGATGCCGCCAACGGGGCTGAACGCCCGGATAAAACAAAGGTCGATCTGGTGGGCGGCATTCGGTTTACCCCCACAGAATATCGCGAGCCAGACTGGGTCTGGATGCTGGAGCTTAATTATGAACGTCTCGACCGTACGAACGGGGTTGTCGATGGCACTTCCCGTGAACTGGGCGGCGATCAGCTTTTTCTGTCCCCTGGTTTGATGTGGACCTACCGCAACGTTGCCGTCAAGGCCGGTGTTCAGGCGGAGATTTACGAGGATTTCCCGAAAGGTCAGGAGGCGGACGACTATCGCGCCTTGATCGAACTGGAATGGCATCTGTAACTTTAGAGGAGTGATTGATATGCGGACACTGTTATCTGTGATTTTTTTGATGGCACTGGCATTACCTGCCTGGTCAGCCGAATTTCGATACGAGCTAAGCGTTGACGGTCTGGCCTGTCCTTACTGCGCTTATGGCATCGAGAAAAAAATACTGACCATCCAAGGGGTAGAGAGCGACAGTCTCGACATCAAACTGAATGAAGGATTGGTTGTCTTCAACGCAGACACCGACAAACAAATCAGCGAAGACTCCCTTAAAGAACTGGTCAATGACGCCGGCTTTACGTTGCGCGGTCTGGAAACACGGAACCTGTAAGACGAGGCTCGCGGGTCAGACCGTGATCGTTCGATGCTGAACCGTCATGGAAAGACTCAGCAAATCCGGAACAGAACGGACGACCGCCCCGCCCCTTTGTAACCTGGGTATGAACCCGAAATACCCGGTTGATCAGGGGCTCGGTAATAACCTCCTCAGGGCTACCGATGGTTTCGAGCCGACCGTCAGCCAGAACCGCAATCCGGTCGGCAAATTGTGCGGCCTGATTCAGATCATGCAATGACATCACCACTGTCAGTCCGTGCTCTCGATTCAGTTTGGTCAGCAATTCCAGTACTTCCAACTGATAGCCCCAGTCCAGAAACGTGGTGGGTTCGTCCAACAGAAGAATGTCGGTTTCCTGAGCTAGCGCCATGGCGATCCATACCCGCTGCTGTTGCCCTCCGGACAGCGCTTCCACCGGTCGTTCCGCCAACTCGGAAACCCCTGTCATTGCCATGGCTTCGAAGGTTGCGTTGTTGTCGGTGGTGAGGTTGCGTTGCCACCATTTGCGATGTGGAAAACGACCCAGCGCCACCAGATCCTGAACCCGGATGCCATCGGGCACAATCGGTTTCTGGGGAAGCATGGCAAGTCTTAAGGCCAGCTTGCTTCGGTCCCATTGTTCGACGGGTCGATCATCCAGGTAAACCTGGCCGGACCGGGCCGATAGCAGGCCCGCGAAACTTTTCAGCAAGGTACTTTTACCAGAACCGTTGGGGCCCAGCAGGCAGGTAATCCCACCTTCGGGAATGGCCAGCGAGACGTTGCTCACAACCGGCTTGTCGCCGTAGGCAAGAGAGAGATGCTCGGTTCGTAACATGGAGGATCCGGGCCTCAGGGTTGACGCGATAACAGATAGAGAAAAAACGGTACGCCAAGGACAGCGGAAACCACGCCCACGGGCACTTCATACGGTGTAAACAGCGTCCGGCCGAGTAAATCCGCCAGTACCGCCAGCACCGCTCCCAATAGTACACACAAGACCAACTGAACCGGAAGATTGGCACCCGCCAGCCGTCGGCTGATGTGAGGGATCAACAAGCCGATGAAGCCAACCGGCCCCACAACTCCGACAGCACTGGCCGCCAGCAGGGTGGCAATCAGCAGAGCAAAGGCTCGCCAACGGTTCAGGCCCAGGCCCAGGGTGCGAACGTGTTGATCGTCAAGCTGCATGACTTTCAGGGGGCGCACTAGCAGCGCGACACCGACAAGACCAATAGCTGTCCATGGCAGCAACGTGCGGAGGTGTTGCCATTGCGAACCGTACAGTGATCCGGCCAGCCATTGGGCAACCAGCTCAGTATGGGCGTGGCCCCAGAACGCCAGCGCACCGGTGGTCAGTGCATGCAACATACCGGCAATGACTGCGCCGGTCAGTGTCATTTTGACCGGTGACAACTGGCCATGCCGCATGCCAAGGAAATAAACCGCGAGCGCCGTTACCAACCCGCCGGCCATGGCAAACAGGGGCAAATACTGAAGGGCAAACGATGTGTTGTTGTAAGGATCGGCACTGGATACCACCCAGTCTCCGATAATAAAAGCGACGACCGCCACCAGGCTGGCGCCGGCGGAGATGCCGAGAATGCCGGCTTCTGCCAACGGGTTGCGGCTAAGCAACTGTAACAACCAACCCGACAGGGCGAAATGAACACCAATCAGGGCGCCGGTCAGGGTACGGGGCAACCGTAATTCGAAGACCACTCGCTGAACGTGTTGCGAACTGTCACCGGTCAACCCGGACCACACCTGGGACCATGTCAGGTCCACCGCTCCGAGTTGGACGCCCGCGACGACGACAACAACCAGACTGAGCCCACCAGCCAGAAGCAGCCGGGCAACAGAGCCAGTGCCTGGAATCCGAATGCCGCGGCGGCCTGCCCGAGGAGTTGTCGTAGCCGGATGGGTCACCTTATGCACTCCGGGGTGAGGTTCGCGAATTGAGCAGATAGATCAGCCAGGGGGCCCCAATAAGGGCCGTCAGCATACCGACGGGTAGCTCCTGGGGAAAGGCCAGTTGCCGAGCCAGGATATCCGCCGCCAGCAACAACATCCCTCCAAACAGAGCACTCAGGGGCAGCCAGTGCTGGATCTGGTTGCCGGCGAGCCGTCTGGCAATGTGCGGCGCCACCAGTCCAATAAACACGATCGGGCCGGTGAAAGCGACCAGTGCAGCAGCCAGCAGTAAAGCCAGCATCAGAAAAATCAGGCGCCAGCGACCGACGGCCAGCCCCATGGCCAGCGCCAGATCATCATCAAGTTGCAGCAAACGGAAGGGCCTCTGCATCACAAACAGGGCACCGAGCGGAAGCAGCAGCCAGGGCAGCACCATCTGGAGTTGAAGCCAGCCCCGCCCCATCAGGCTACCCGCCAGCCAATAGTAGAGCTCTGCCGCTTCCGCACCGGAAACCAACAGAAGGCCCGTGGTCAGTGCCGTAGCCAGTGACGTGACAGCGATGCCGGCCAGTACTACCCGTTCGGGCTGAAGCTGGCGGCGGCCAGCGATGGCGAACGTCAGGGCTCCGCCCAGCAGGCCGCCGCCAAGGGCCATCAACGGCAGCCACATGGCGCCCGGTGAACTCAGGGTTCGAAGCGACACGACCGCCAGGGCTGCGGAGGCGATCACGCCGGTCAGGCCGGGGGATGCCAGTGAATTCCGGGTAACGCCCTGCATGACAGCACCTGCAACCCCGAGAGCGGCACCACCGAGAATACCGAGCAGGTTGCGCGGCAACCGCAGTTCCAGCACGGTGATGCGCGTCAGCAAGTCGCTGCTGCCGTTGATGGCTGACAACAACAAGGCCGGCGACACCCATCGTGAGCCCGCCATCAGGCCAACGAAGAACAACAGCACGAGAAGAAGTACCGTTGTTCCATAAAGGCCCATGGGACGTGTGGTTGAATCGTCACCCGTCATTTTTCGGCTTCCGACGTCAGCAACAGTCGCTGGATATCGTCCAGGATACGTTCCCGGGCAATCGGACCGGCACCCTCTTTCCAGTAGTGCGGCACTTCGTAGACCTGGTCAGTCCGCACGGCCTTGAGATAAGGCCAGATGGGGTTCATCGTGAACGCGCGCTGACGGCTGGTGGGCAACAGCAGAATGGTATCCGGGTTCAGTTCCAGCAAGGCTTCAAGACTAATCCGGTAGCCCAGTGGGATGCCACTGTCGGGATTCGGCGTCTGGCCACCGACATTGTCGAAACCCAGACGCTCCAGCAATGCCGTCGGCAGAAAATGATCGTAATAGACAAAGGGCGTTTCACTACCGCTGGTCAGCAGCGCCACCGTCTCGGTAGGCTTCGATGTGTTGCGATCCGCGAGTAACTGAACGCGATCGAGAAAGCGGGCATTGAGTGCGCTGGCTTTCGCCGGTGCACCCAGTGCCTGCCCCGCTAACTCAACACCCCGCAGGCTGTCCTGAACCGTGATCAGGTCCAGGGCCAGCATCGGGGCGATGGCTTCGATCTGGTCGCCGTCTTTCTCGGTATAACGACGAATGGCAATGACAAGATCCGGCCGGACCGACGACAGCACTTCCAGATTGGGCTGATGTCGGGGGCCTAGCCCCGTCACCCCATCCAACTGTGACGCCAGGTAGTCGGGCACGCCCTGCAGTCCGTAGTCGGTGACCGCCACCGGCGGTTTATCCAGCGCCAGTGCGACATCCGCCCCAAAGGTTGAAATCGCAGCGGGCCGGGCCGCCGGTGCGGACAACCGCAGGGTCTCCCCGCGGTCGTCCGTCAACCGGATAGTCTCATCCTGCGCCCATCCTGACGCAGGCGATAGCAAAACAACGAGCAGGATCTTTGCGATCCGGTTCCGTAAGCAGGCCATCAGAAGTCGAGCTGTGCCTCAAGGATAAAGCTTCGGCCGGGCTGGGGTACACGTCCGACGGGACTCACGTCCACGCCCCGGAAATAGTAATCCTCATCCAGCAGGTTGTTGACGGCCAGGCCAAGGTTCAGCACACGATCACCGCCAATGGCGAAATCGCGACCGACTCTGGTGGTGACCAGATGGTAGTCCGGCAACTCACCGGCGCTGCCATTGCTGGTTTCTTCTTCCGTGTTGTCTGCATCGCTATAGCTTGAGCTGACATACACCCAGTTCAGGCTGGCATCCCAGGCCTGGTAGCTGTACACCGCATCGGCGCTGACTTTATGGGTGGGAGCATTGGGCAGCTCGTTGCCCTCGTTGTCGCCGGTCAACTGTTCGGTATCGAGGAAGGTATAGCCAAGGCCCAGCTCCCACTGGCTGTTGAGATTCCAGCGGTTTGTCAGCTCGACACCCTGGTGGCGGGTTTCTCCGAGGTTTTCGAAACGACTGGTCGAACGGTTAAACTGAATCTGATCCTCGTAATCGATGCGGAACAGGGTTGCTGAAGACAGCAGGTCGGGTGTGACTTGCAGGCGGGCGCCCAGCTCGTGGTTCCACGAGGTTTCATTGGCAACGGCACCCTCACGGGTGGTCTGGGCAATCTGGACCGGCACCAGGGAACGCTGACTGTTGGCAAAGACAAACAGATCGTCAGACGCCTGATAGCCTACGGTCAGGCCCGGCAACAGCTCATCAGCATTGTTTTCCTCAGTGTTGCCGGTAAGGTTGTCACGGAAGTCCATGTCGACATCTTCATAACGAAGGCCCGGCGTCACCGTCAGGCGGTCATCCAGGAACGACACGGTATCACTGATGTAAAATGCCATGGCCCGGGTGTCCAGGTGCCAGTCGCGCGCCACGGAACGGTTACCGGAGGAAAATTCCAGGCGATTAACGTCGAACTCCACATCCTCGCTGACAAATCGTGCACCCAGGGTAATGTCGTGGCGGCCATGGCGAATAGCAAGCCGGGGCTCCGTGCCCAATACCGTAAACAAACGCGGTGAATCCGCAACGTGGGTCGAATCCAGCCCTGGGTCCGCCCAGTGGCCGGTGCCGCTCAGGTTCTGGCCGAAGAAGAAGGTGCGGTCGGCGTCATGGACAAAATTGCGCCACTGGAATTCCACGTTGTCGACCGGCGTGTACGTCCAGGTGAAGGTGGCGCGACTCATGTCCGCTTCGTATCCGTCGTGAGGTCGCTGGCTTTGGGTACGGTCCTGCTCATACGCTTGCGGTGTCAGGGCACCGGGAAGTTCGGCCTCGACGCGGTAGTATTGCAGCTGGGTGGCCAGTTCATGCTGGTCGTTCAGGTAATAGCGGGCGTCCAGGATCAGATTATCCACTTCGGTGTCGGAGTGGTCGCGAAATCCGTCACCACGCTGGACGTTGGCCTGAAACTGAAGGTCGAGCTTGTCGGTCGCCCGGCCGCCGACGCGGTAATAGGTATCGGTAAAGACGTTGCCGGTTTCTTCCGCGATGGTCACCCGCTCACGAAGGGTCTGGGAGGTTTCCGCCGGAATCGGTTTGGTGACGAAATTCACCACTCCGCCAACGTTGTTGGGGCCGTAGTGAACGGAGGCGCCGCCCCGAACGATGTCCACAACTTCCAGGCTCGGCAGCGTCACCGGGAACAGCGACACGCCGACGTTGCTGTAGGGGCCGATGGCAATTGGGTAGCCATCCAGCAGAATCTGAAGCCGTTCGCTACGCAGCGGGTTCAGACCCCGTACGCCGATGTTGGGCAGAATGCCGGTGCCAGTTTCATCAAGCACCGTAAGCCCTGGAACCGGGCGCAGGGCATCGTCCAGATTCAGCGCTCCGGTCGCCTGGAGCTGTTCCTCCTCCACTACCGTGCGCGCCCCAGTGTACGTCCTCTCGGACTCTTCAGTCGGTGGCCCCAGCCAGTCGGCGGTAACGTTGATGCCGGGTAGCTGGACGGGCGCATCAGCCTGCTCCTGTGCCAGAACAGGTGCTGAGCCAATAGCCAGGAGCGACACGGGGAGCATGGCTATGGCAACAGACAGTCGGTGGCGGCGCAGCGATTTTGAGACTTCGGACTTCGACATTGTGTTCTCCAGCACGTGGTATAAATTTTGATTGAGCATTCTACTGATAATAATTCGTATTACAATTAAAATAGATTATTGCGACTTGAAGATCCGCTTACCGGGTTATTCTATGAAGTACTCTTCTGGGTGGGGGTGCATCAGAAACGCTTGATGGGAAATGTTCCAGGCGTAAGCACCGGCATAACGGAATACGACCAGATCACCAACCCCGAGCGACGCAATATGAACCTGGCGGGCAAACACATCTTTGGGCGTACACAACTGACCGACCAGGGTGACGGAATGATCGGTAACGCCTGGCGTTGCAGCGTCCGTGTTGTTGATGGGCAGTATGTCAAACGGATGGTTGTGGGCCTGGGCCGCTGGTGTCCGGAAGTGGTGAGTGCCGCCCCTGCAGACGGCAAACCATTCCTCGCCGCAGCGTTTAACATCCAGAACCTCGCCAACATAGTAACCACAGGGAGCGGTTATGAAACGGCCACATTCAAACCGGATCCTCCAGGCGCGGTCCACGTAGGCCTGAAGTAATTCATCCAGGCCGGTACAGAATCCGGACCAGTCAAACTGCTGATCAGGCTGGGTGTAATTAATCCCGATTCCGCCCCCGACATTGATCTCGGTAAGACTCAGTCCATACTGGGCCTCCCAGGTACGAACGGTTTCCAGGTAGTGCTTTATCAACGTCAGGTGGCGTTTCTCATCGAGTTGATGCGACATCAGGTGAAAATGAAAACCACGCAGCCTGACCCTCCCCTGCCTTGCCAGCAGCGCAAGCGCGTCGGGTATACAAGCCTCTTCCATGCCAAACGGAGTAGGCACACCGCCCATGGTAAGCCGTGTAGAGGGTGTATCTGCCAGTTCGAGATTGATCCTCAGCAGGATGTCCTGATAAGCCTGCTTGCGGCTGGCTATGTCGCACAAACGCTGCAACTCCAGCAGGCTTTCCACATGGATCAGCTCAACGTTCTGATCAATGGCCCTTTCCAGATCGGAGGCCAGTTTGCCGGGACCACCAAAAATCACAGGCGTATCGGGAAAGTGACGGCGTACCCAGCTCAACTCACCGCCGGACGCCACTTCAAAGCCGCGCACAACGGGGGCCAAAGCACGGAGCACGGGCAATGCCGGGTTTGCTTTGGCGGCATAGAACATCTCACAGCCGGGTGGTAAACACCCAACAATGTTCTGCGCCCGGTTACGGAGCCCAGGCAGGTCATACACGTAGGCGCACAGCGGGTCGCTGTTTTGAACTTTCAGTTCGTTGATCGCTCGCTGAACGGAAACAGGTACTTCAGGCATTGCACTGCCCTCCCCTGCTGTCTACGGCTCGGGGCAGAGTCATCGCCAGCGGGTTTGGTACCCAGGTGTACTGCGACTCACGATCCGGACGCTTGAAAAGGCGGGTCATCAGGTTGCTTTTGTTCGGAATGGGCTCGCCGGCCAACAGCCTGCCCAGAACATCGGCCGCCCAGGGATCGTCGGTGCCTGCGAGCCAGTCGCGCACTTCCCTGGCAAGCGCGTTCCACAACCGGAGTTCGATGTGGTTCTCCCCCCGGGAGAGGCAGGCCACGGCCTGGAACAGGTGGTTCACCAACAGACAGTACGCAATGCGTTTCCAGGCTTTGTCCTGGCTGTAATGAACAGACGCCAGCGTTTGTTCATCAAGAAAGTCAGGCAGCGCTCCTGACCAGCGACCAGGCACCAGCTTTGTTCCCTCCAGGTCACGGATAAAGACCTGAGCAGGGTATCCCTCCCGGATGCCAACCACCACGTTCTGAAGGTGTGGTTCAAAAGCCACACCGTGGTGGAACAGCGACTCAAAGAGAGGGGGGATTAGCAAGGCTAGATATTGCTCAAACCATTGCACCCTGGCTTCCTGATTCGTGGTTCCTTTGGCAGCAGCCCAGACTCCCGCTGCCTCCGTGGCTGGGCAGCGGCCAAAGCGATCATCGCTGAACAGCGCTGCGGCCAGCATCGGTGTTACGCCTGTATCCAGGTAGGGTTCCAGGTTGTCCCGCAGGATAACGCCGAAACCTTCCGCAATCGTTCGGCGATCCGGCTCGGAGTGGTCGGTGAAATCAAGGGTCTGGTAAGCCGGTTCGTACAGCAACCGGAACCCGCGCCACCGGGCCAGTGAGGGCGCAAGGTGAGCCTTCAGGGCTGCGGAGAGGGCAACGGCGCTTTCCAGTTCGTAAACGGCGTTTTTCCGGATGCAGTTGGTCAAGCGAACATGGGTTGAGAATTTCAGGAAATGGGGGTTGCCCGGCTGGTAAAGCGTACGAACCGATGCGGTTGGGTAGAACCGTTGGCCGGCCTGGCCCAGTGGCAAGATCCGCCCGGATCGGATGGCACTGCGAACGATGGGCAGACGCATGAGGTAGCGCGCCTGCCAGGGGTGCACAGGAACGGTGACCCATCCGTCTGGCACGTCCACCTCAATATCCGCGTCTGACCCGGCTACCGGCCCGGCCATGTCACCCCGGGTACGAAGGTCGTCCGGGTGAACCGCAAAGTAATAGAGGGCAAACCCCGCTCCCATTTCAGGGGAGTACTGCAGGATGTCCTCGGTGTCGAACCCTTCCCGGGATTTTGGTGCCGGATGATAACGATGTCCGAAACTCAGGGACTGCTCAGACCAACGGAACGCCTCCAGCCCCTGCCCCCAATCGGCGGGCACGCGAGTATATGCAAGGATGCTCCGCATGACATTCCGGCTGAGAAGAATCTGCCGGTAGAGCTCGCTGTTAAATGGTTCATTGAAACGCTGCGCCATTTTATGAAGCAGTATCCGGCCCAGTTGCTCCAGCCCCAGTACCCGCCATCCCTTAAGCGCAGACTTGTAGTATGGCGCAGATAGGTAGCGGTAGTTGCATGTCCGTGAGTCTCCCGCCACCAGAACCAGCAGGACCTCTTCGCAATCAGGGAATCCGATTTTCAGTACACTGGCTGGCTCCAGCGCCAGGCGGACCCGAAGCCCCTGGGGCCAGGACCGGCTTCCGTCGCCGACCTGAACCAACAACTCCCCAGACGGCTGGGCAATATCCCGGCAGTAGCAATTCAACAGGGCTTCCATACTGGCTTGATCCGCCTGATAGTCGCAGTGCTGATCCCTGAAATAATGGTGTGACGCTGTCACTGACATGACTTCATTCCTTTTCCAAGCGTTCATGGTTGTCGACGGCCGGGGCGTCGGCCCGGTAGCCGCCGAGATTGACGGAGAGTGACGGTGAGTGTGATGGTGAAAAGGGTCGCCACAGCGCCCAGCCAAAGTGGCGCTGTCTGATTGCTCATACCCGTGGCGACACCCGCGAGCACCCCGGCCGCGACACCGGCCCATTTTCCGGCGCTGTCCAGGGCGCCAAAGCTTTGGCCTGCACTTTCCATGCGTGTGAGGCGCGCGGTTTCCGCATTGAGGGCAAAGAGACAGATTGTCATGCCCAGTCCCATGACCAATCGCCCGACGAGAATCGCGACCGTCGTCCCAGCGGTCGCCTGAATAACGTATGACAGCGCGAACAGTGCGAGGCCCGCGAGCAAGCTCCATGATCTACCGAAAAAAACGCTTCGTCGCAGTGGGCTGACCAGAATAATCAGATAAAGGGCATGGGGGAGGCTGTAAAGAAAGCCGGCTATGGCGGCGGTACTGCCCATTCGTTCCTGGGTCCAGGGAATAAAGTAGGGAAAACTGGCCACCAGCGCGAAATTGAAACCGAAGTAAAGCAACCTCAACCGCCGCCAACTGGTGGATGCCGGAGCCCTTTCGCGAGGCTGTTTCTGACCACGAGCCCCACCCAAAACCTCGTCCGGGGGAGCAAGCTTCCATACCAGCAGCGCCGCAAGGATGGGCAGAACCGCCATGTAGAGGTACAGATGCTGCGCTGGGACCCAAGTAATGAAGAAACCAAAAAGGATGGGCGCCAGTATCATGGCCGACCTGGCCGAGCCTTGCATCCAGTTCAGCGACTGGTTCAGGTTTTGGCCGCGAGCGATGGCGGAGAGGTAGGCGCTTGATGCCGCGAAGGTTCCGCCCAGAAAGCCCTGAACCATCAGCGCCATGGCAAAGGTGATCACGCCTGGCGCCAATCCTGCAATCACGAAGGCCACGGCGAGACCGATCTGGGCCCGAAGGAGCGACCAGCGGCGACCGAAACGATCCGCGAGTTTGCCCCAGAACGGCGCCGCCAGCGCTGTACAAACTGTCGGGATAATATAGAACCAGCCCACCCAGACGGTGTGTTCAACCGCAAATGTGTCCGTCAGAATCAGTCCAAAAAACGGTGGCATCCCCAGCGCCACCAATGCCGCGGTAAAGTGGCTGAGCAGGACCACCGGCAGGACGGATTGGCTCATGAATCCTGCCTCAGGAAGTTCGGAGCCAGCTTGCCATAGAATTTATTGATGTCAGCGGCACCCGTGCGGGACTTGCTCTCCAGGCTGCCTGCCCTGAGAAGATACTTGGTATAAAGCTGGCTATCCTCCAGCAGCACCTCACGCGCTGGCTGGGTATTGACACCATCGTCGTCCAGCTGACCGAGTACGCTGATCAGTTCCTCACGGAGCAACTTGTACCACTGGGTCCGTGATCCGAGCCCCTGTGCGGCCAGGCCCTCCAGGATAACGGCCAGGTTCAGTTGCAGGGTGATGGTGGTAAACATCTGTGCCAGGGGTGTTTCATGGGTGACCAGGATGCGTTGATCCCGGAGTTGCGCGACTTTTGAGTCCATAGACGATATCTCGCCGCATAGCCTGTCTGGCCACACCCTGGGGGCGTCGTTGTCCTTGAAAAGCAACTGCGGTGGCCGCCCTGGCGTGAGCAACACCATGGAGTTCTGCTGGTTGGATTCCAGTGCAATGCCGTAGACCAGCCACAGTCGCAGGTGCACCGTCAGCGTCAGCGCAACGTACTGGCGCACCCACTCCGTCAGTTCGCCATGATTGAACTCGTCCGCGATCATCTGGGCAACGCAACGACCGTCCGGGCTGTCGGCTAACAAAGAGGCAACCGGCACAATCTGCTGCTGGTCGGAAAACCCGCAAAACCGTCGCACAATGCAGCCTAGCCACGGCAAGTCGCCAACGTGAAGGCCTGAGGATTCGTCGGTTACGGTGAATGCCCCCTTAAGAACAGGGTCGTTACCGGATATCTCCTGCAGGATTTGCTGAACCGTATGACCATCGTAAAGCGTGCTCGGTTTGACCGTTCGAATGTTCCGGTTGCCCAGTGTGCGAATGGTCAAAGGGACTTTCACGTGAACATCGGGCGCGGCTTCAAGCTGGAGGGTTCGAACTGACAGTGTTGGCTGAACCCAAAGCGCAGGCGTTGGTGCGCGGATGACCCTGGCACCGATCTCTGTGTTCGACAGATAGTCACTCAGCGCGGTATCCCAGAGATGAGGGTGCACCGGCAACAAGTGGTGACCGTCAGCAAGCCGGTTATCCAGCCCTACCTCGCTGAAATCCGGCCAACAACCCGGGAGCTCGCCCACCGCAGTGACTTCCGGGCCGGGGATGGCAAGCCACCGTAACTGGAAACGCGGGGCAAATTCAGGCGCGTACGCCGCCAGTGCCGCCCCATCAAAACCGCTCTTGGCGCGGGCGCTGGGATAGAACGGGTGATCTAGAAAGGCCGCGAGGCGATCAAAGTAAAGCAGGCGCTCGGATAGTCGGGAAACGTCCTTCCAGCTTTGTCCCTGGTGGCGTATTTCGTCAAACCACCTTAATCGCTCCTTCTGGCAGAAGGCGGCGTGAGACTCCGCCGTTCTACACTCGTCGGCATAGACCGCCAACTGCTCTCCAGAGTCGTCGTGTTCGTCCGCGGTGAGGCATGCCAGAACCTGTTCGTAGTGATCCACTTCTGAGACACTTTCGGTTTGATCTGCGGGCTGCCAGATGAGCGCGTCACCACTCCACTGCCAACGCTGCATAAAGGTTGCCGGATTGACCGGCAACCACAGGACACCTCGCGCCAACGTCCACCGTAACCAGGTGGCAGGCCTTCCCGGAGAGCCAGGCACTGTGGCCGTCCCGACGGCCTGAGAATCACTTTGGCAGCCAGCCACGTCCTCGCGGATCAGGGCATCGACCAGCCTATGGGTCAGATACTTTCCGAGGCCTGTTGAAGACAGAGCGGTGTCCCTGGTCATCAGCCTATCTCCCACTCTGCTTCAAGATCGGTGGCCCATTCGGCCAACGTATCCTTTACCCGGGAGGGATCGCTTGAAAACAACCGCAACACACCCAGGTAGTCCTTGTTTGAATGGGTCAAGCGGACGTCATCCCCCACTTCCCTCAGCGGTTCAAATTCTGCAATACCATCGCCGCACGGCTCACTGCGACCGTGGGCCGAACGACGAACCCGCCCGCTGGTTGAAGCACTGAGGTAGCGTATCTGAGCGGCCTGTGTGGGAGGGGATAATTCAAGAGGGTTGCCAACGTGGGCCTGAAGGATGGCATGGAACAGCCCATGATTCATCATACGGTCAAGCAGGAATTCGCGGCCATCCCCCACCGTGCGGTAATTGATTTCGATAAGTCTTGGGCCACGGTCGGTGATCACGAATTCGGAATGGCAGGAGCCAAGGCCGACACCGAAGCGCCGTACCTGCCTGAACATCTCCTGCAGGTGAGGACTGTCCGGCTGGTAGGGCACCCACGCCGCTTCAAGTTCGACAAAGTGCGGCGGCTCGGAAAGCCGCACTTCAAATCCTCCGAGCGCCATCAGGCTGTTTCCGTCCCCAATGGTCTCCAGAGTGTGAACGGGGCCTGACAGAAATTCTTCCAGCAACAACGGTTGCCCGGCTTGCCCTTGCCAGAACTGATCACAGAACGATTGCAGTTGCGCCGCGTTGTCGAGGCGCCTGACATTGAGGCTGGCGACGCCCTCACGGGGCTTGGCAATACATGGGAATGGAACGTCGTTGATCACTTCCGCCAGGGACGCCTGATCATTCACCGCCCGGAACCAGCATGCGCCATCATCGAGCGCTTTCAGGTACTGGCGCATGGCCGCCTTGTTTTTTGCCCGGTAGCAGGCTTGCCAGTCTTTGCCCGGTAGATTCAGGTAGGCTGCGGTCAGGGCGGTCACCGTCTGCAGGTGGTCGCTGTTGGAGAATACGCCCACCGGCGCCGGGAGCTCTGAGAGAAGATCGATAACAGAAAGGGGATTAAAGACATCACACTGGAGAATCTGTTCCGGATAGGCCGGAAGGTCCGGTTGACTGAAGTAGTGGTGATGCGTCGCCGCCTGGTCAGTCAACAGGATCACTTTCAGCCCCATCGACTGGGCCGCTGGCAGGAATCCCCGGTTCAGGGCTTCCGTTGGAACATGAGCAAGAAAAAGTACGGTATCACGCATAGGAAAACTCTTGTCAGGCTTGAAGAAAAATGATTGCCTCAGGGAGACAGCGGGCTCGACTCGGCACGGCAGGTCGCAAGGTGGGATTTGAGATATTTAAAGAGCAAACTACGGTCTTCTCCCAGGAGAAAGGCCCCTGCCCCCCACTCCTGCCATTCCGTTAATTGGTCAGGACTTCGGGGCAAGGCGCAAAACTCCACTGAACACCGGCGGCAACTCGCTGCCAGTTCCGTAATGGCATGATTGACAGAAGGATGGAACGGGTCGCCCGGGCAGCCCAGTGATTGCGACAGATCGACTGCTCCCGGAAGCACCCAGTCAACACTGGGAACACCCAGAATCGCTTCGCGGTTATCCATGCCTTCCTGGTCCTCAATCATGAGCACAATGAGGATTTCCTGGTTCGCCTGGCTGAGGTAGTCTTTCAGCGGGAGGGTTCCGAAACCGGTCGTCCGGCCGCCAGTGATACCACGTTGCCCCGCCGGAGCGTAACGTGCCATCTGAACAACTTCCTGTGCCTCTTCGGCGTTACGGATACGTGGCACAACAATCCCCTGAGCACCGCTATCCAGAGCCCGGGTAATCGCAGGACGATCAACCCCCGGCACCCGCACCAGGGGTGTGACGGAAGCACACTCGGCGGCACGAATCATGTGCTCCAGGGACTCTGGGTTGGTGGACATGTGCTCTGTGTCCAATATGACAAAGTCATAGCCGGCGTGGCCGATCATCTCTACCATCCATGGCGTTGGCACCGCGTTAAGCAGTCCATACGCCGAGCGGCCCTGGGAGACTTTCTCGCGCGTCTGGTTAATTGTAAGCACATAAACTCCGCAATAAATTAACTTAAATGCAAATCATTGTTATTCGTATTTAAAAATATATCGGCGGTAAACGCAAGGGTTATGCAGATGACATCGGGGTAATGTGAAAAACTGCCATGTTGCGGAGCATGGCAGTGAATCTGGCTTTGCTTTGCAGATTTAAACGGTGTCGCCGTTAACGGTTTCGCAAGTACTTGATCAGTGACAGGATGCCCAGAATCAGGAGCGTGATCAGCAGCAGTGGCATAATCATCATGGGCAGCATCATCCAGCCCATGCCAGACATCATCGAGTTGCAGGCTTCCCAGAACCCAGTCTCCGGGGCCGCTAGCGCAACCCCAGGAAACAGAATCAGCGTTGATAGCATTGCCAGTAATCGTGTCATGATGACTCCCATTTTAATTTGATACACCGGTGGTTTGTTGCATTGGTCGCAAGGCTTCGTATCGTGCCCTGGCACTGAACAGGTCACGAATGACCGCTTCACGAGCGAGTTTTACGCCCGTGAGCTGTCTTGCGCTATCTATGGCATCCTCCAGCTTGCCAGTGCCAATCGCCAACTCGCTCAGGCTGGCTTCCCAATGGGCGAGCTGGGTGGGAAGGTGTCGATGATCAAGAATTTCCAGACGGTCGTAGCCTGCGTTAACGGCCGCTTTCACGTCGCCAATCGACGCCAGCAAATCGCGGTGTGTCTGAGTGGTTTGCCACTGTCGCTGGGACACCTCGGCTGTCGCCCGGCGAACCGCACTTTTTTGTCGTTGTCCGCTAAGCGGTACCTGTATCCCCACGCCCAGGATCCAGCGTTTGCTTTCGTCAGCCCACAGGCTGTTGTAGCCGGCACTGGCTGTAAAAACGGGTCTTCGGTTTGCTTCTGCAACGTCCAGTCTGGCCCTGGCCTCAGCAGTTCGGGCCTCAGCGGCCTGAATCAGCGGGTGTTGGGTTCCGGTGAGGGTGTCCGCCACCATCGGAGTACGGGCGGGCATGTGCAACACCAGTTCTGATGATTGCGGTCTGCGCCCCAACATAGGAATAAGGCTGACAGAAAGTCGAGCCTGATCGGCCTGCAGCTCAACCAGTTGCGCGTCCAACGCATCCAGTTCCGCTTCTGCCCTGAGCAACTCACTTTGTGTAGCTTGGCCATACTCCAATCTCTGCTGGGTTATGTCGACTAGTTGTTCCACCAGGGCGCGGGTCTCGTGATGCAACTCAATCGCCCGTTCCGAATACCACAATCGGGCATAAGCCTGCTTGACAGAAGCGGTCAGTTTCCTTGACTGCCAGAGAGTGTCCTGTCTCGCAGCACGCACGCCCGCTTCCGAGGCTCCTCGGGACGCCGACAACTGATCCGGCCAGGGCAGCTTCTGACTAACCTCGAATCGGTGCCCAACCGTGTTGGAGCCCTCCAGAGTTTCGGGCGCGATTCCGTATTTGACGACTGGGTCGGCCCAGGTATCTGACCCTTCCACTTCGGCCTGCGCAGCTTCGATTGCGACTCGCTGGGCACTAAGGGAGGCGTTATTGGCGAGCGCCTCCGCAACCCATTCATCCACTGTTTCACTGGGTTCTGCAAAAGCCGGGATAGAAAATACTATAAACACCGATATAACGGCTTTGAGCCCATTAAGATTAATCATTGGATCACTCCTTTTCTGGCGAGTTTTTTCAGCCGGGCGCGTTGCCAGAGATAGAAAATCACAGGAATAAGCAGCAGGGTCAGAACCAAGGTAGTGACCATGCCACCAATCATCGGGCCAGCGATTCTCTGCATCACTTCCGAACCGGTGCCGCCGCCCAGCATAATGGGCACCAGACCAGCAACAATGGCGGAGAAGGTCATCATGATCGGGCGAACCCGCTGCGCAGCACCGTCACTGATCGCCTGACGCAGGCGATCCGCGGACAGCTCCCATGGCTGATGATCGACGCTCTCCAAAGCGTTATGCAGGGACTGATTCAGGTATACCAGCATCAGCACACCGATTTCCACTGCCACTCCGGCCAGAGCGATAAAGCCGACAGCAACAGCCACGGACAGGTTGTAGCCCAGCAGGTACATCAGCCAGATGCCGCCAATCATACCGAACGGCAGGGTACCCAATATAATACCCACCTCGGTCATGTTGCGGAAATTCAGGTACAGCAGGATCACGATAATCGCCAGGGTCAGCGGTACCACCAGTGTTAAGCGTTCCTTTGCACGTTGCATGTACTCATACTGGCCGGACCAGGTCAGGGAGTAGCCAGCAGGCAGATCCACCTGCTCTCGCACCACCGACTGAGCCTCTCTGACCCAACTGCCAAGATCCCGACCTGCAATGTCCACCAGGGTCCAGCCATTGAGGCGGGCATTTTCCGATTTGATCATGGGCGGTCCCCGGTCGACCCGGATATCGGCCACATCAGCCAAGGCAACGCGCTGCCCATTGGGAGTAACGATGGGAAGCAGGCGCATTTGTTCCACCGAGTCCCGGTAACCCTGAGGGTAGCGCAGGTTAATAGGGTATCGCTCCAGGCCCTCCACGGTACTGGCTACATTCATGCCGCCAATGGCAGTACGCACCACCGACTGAACGTCTGAGATATTCAGGCCGAAACGGGCGGCGGCCTCGCGCTGGATATCCACCTTGATGTAGCGCCCGCCCGCCACTCGCTCGGAAAAGGCAGACGCGGTGCCAGGTATCTCGGACAACACCCGCTCCAGCTCCTCCCCGATGCCCTGGATCACGCTCAGGTCTGGCCCGGCCACCTTGATGCCTACCGGGGTTTTAATGCCGGTGGAGAGCATGTCGATGCGGGTTTTGATCGGCATGACCCAGGCATTGGTAAGGCCGGGAAGCCTGACCGTTTCGTCCAGTTCACGGCGCAGGGATTCCGGTGTCACACCAGGGCGCCATTGGTCCCGGGGTTTGAACTGGATAAACGTCTCAACCATGGTCAGCGGTGCTGGATCCGTGGCGGTGTCAGCGCGGCCAATCTTGCCAAACACCGTTTCCACTTCAGGGATACTGGCAATCAGCTTGTCAGTCTGCTGCAGAATTTGCCGGGCCTTACCGATAGAAATACCGGGATAAGTCGTCGGCATGTACATCAGATCCCCTTCGTCCAGGGGCGGCATAAACTCACTGCCCAACTTATTGGCAGGCCAGAACCCGATTATCAAAATAACCAGACCACCCGCGAGCATCAGCACAGGCCGACGCAGCACCCAATCAATAGCTGGCTTGTAAAGAAAAATCAGCAGCCGGTTGATCGGGTTCCGGTGCTCCGGTATTACCCTGCCACGGATGAAATATCCCATCAGCACCGGCACCAGAGTAATGGCCAACCCCGCTGCGGCTGCCATGGCGTAGGTTTTGGTGAACGCCAATGGCGCGAAAAGTTTGCCTTCCTGGGCCTCCAGAGTGAATACCGGCAAAAAGCTCACGGTGATGATCATCAGCGAGAAAAACAGTGCCGGCCCTACTTCCCCGGCAGCCCGAAACATTACGGCCCATCGGTTTTCTGGTGTCAGCGGGGTTCGCTCCATGTGTTTATGGACGTTTTCAATCATTACGATGGCACCGTCCACCATAGCGCCGATAGCGATAGCGATACCGCCAAGGGACATGATGTTGGCGTTGAGGCCCTGGGCATGCATGACCACAAACGCGGCGAGAATGCCTACTGGCAGGCTGACGATAACCACCAGTGAAGAACGCAGGTGAAACAGGAACACGGCGCAGATCAGAATCACGACCAAGAACTCTTTCAACAGCTTGCCGTAGAGGTTTTCCACCGCATTGTTTATCAAGGTGGAGCGGTCGTACGTGGGTACCACTTCCACACCATCCGGAAGACTGTCTTTGATGTCCTCCAGCCGTTTTTTGACGCCTTCAATCGTGGCCAGAGCATTCTCACCAAAACGCATCACCACGATGCCACCAGCAACTTCTCCTTCTCCGTTCAGTTCGGCAATCCCCCGGCGCATCTGAGGGCCAAGCCGAACATCCGCAACATCCTTCAATAGCAGCGGTTTGCCATTGCTATTGACGCCCAAGGGGATCTGCCGCATGTCCTCTTGGCTCTTCAGGTAACCAGTGACACGCACCATGTATTCCGCCTCAGCCATCTCAACAACCGAAGCACCGGTTTCCTGGTTCGCACTGTTAATGGCAGCGTTGATTCGCTGCAGGGTGATATCATGGGCGCGCAGGCGGTCTGGGTTCACCACCACCTGATACTGCTTGACCATCCCGCCGACGCTGGCCACCTCGGATACGCCGGGCACGGTTTGCAGTTCAAACTTCAGAAACCAGTCCTGAATGGCCCGTAGTTCCGACAGGTCATGCTGACCACTGCGGTCTACCAGAGCGTAGGAATAGACCCAGCCAACACCGGTAGCATCCGGCCCCAACTCTGGCTTGGCGGAATCTGGCAGTTGCCCGGCCACCTGACTCAGGTATTCCAGCACCCGGGAACGGGCCCAATACAGGTCGGTGTCATCATCAAAAATCACATAGACGAAGGAATCGCCAAAGAACGAATAACCGCGAACCGTCTTGGCACCCGGCACCGACAGCATGGCGGTAGTGAGTGGGTAGGTCACCTGGTCCTCCACCACCTGAGGTGCCTGGCCTGGATACGGGGTTTTTACGATCACCTGCACATCCGACAGGTCTGGTATGGCGTCGATGGGCGTTTCTTTGACGGAATAGAACCCCCATCCAGTCAGAATCAGGGTGGCGAGCAATACAAAAAATCGGTTATGCAGCGACCACTGGATAATGGCATTAATCATAAGCTGAATCCGGTTTGGTGATGGCTGGAAACGCCCGCATGGCGGCGCCCCGGGCTATCACTACTGTTTACTGATAGACGTCACCTGCTGGCCCTTGCCAGAGGGCGTCAGAATGAAGACAACCGTGTCGCCCTTGCTAAGGCCGTCCAGCACCACCTCAGGCGCTACGGAAAACCCCATGGTCATGCTCGGCCAGCTCAGTTCCGGAATGGGCTCATGATTCAGCGTTACTTTGCGTTTTTCGGTGTTGATTGCGGTGATCACACCCCGGCTCTGGACCGGGCCTGCGGACTCTTTGGTGTCCATGCCGGGCATCGATCCCATGTTGTTATCGGCCGCTACCAGAGCAGACCCCAGAGACAATCCGAACACAACAGCCGTCATCAGTTTTTTCAGTTTCATGGATTCCTCCAGCGGTTATCGCGCATCTTGCGCAGGTTCGATGCGTTCCACGAGATAGCCTTCCGGCGTCTCTCGGAACCCGAAGTTGACAGCCTGATCGGTGGTCAAACCACCTATATCCACGGACTCGGCGAGATCAAATGCCATGGTCATGGCAGGCCAGCCAAGCTGGGGTATCGGGCCATGATCGAGGGTGATTGACGCGTTTCCGGTGTCTAGCTCCATGATCCGGCCAACGCCTTTGATCAGCTCTGACGGCAGGTTGTCTGCAGCGCCATCATTATTTTGGTCTGCTTCAAGTCGCAGCATGGCAGCCTCAAGGCTGGTTTCTGAATCGATCAGGAACTGGGCGGACACCACCACCTGCTGCCCTTCTTTCAGCCCCTCACGAATAACCACCATGTCTCCGGCTTCTTGGCCAATCTTGACAGGCACCGGACGGAAGTAACCGTCACCCTCAGCCAGCAACACATGCTGACTGTCACTTCGCTGAATAAGCGCCGGGCGTGGAATGGTGAGCAGGTTCTCGCCGATGGGGGCCTCCATGGTGAGATTGACAAACATATTGGGGCGCAGGCTGCCCTCGGGATTGGGAACGCGCACCCTGGCCCGCAGAGTCCTCGTCTTCCCATCCAGTTCCGGATATACGTAATCGATAGTACTTTTCCAGTGCACACCCGGCATAGATGGTGTCGTGAATTCAACCGCCTGACCGACTGCAACCAGCCCGGCCTGACGCTCGAAGAATTCCGCAATCACCCACACCGAATCGCGGCTGCCTATCGACATGATTTCAGTATCCGGGCGAACGTACATGCCTGCGCGAACGGGCAGAGCCGCCACATAGCCGGAACCGGGGGAGAATACCGTGATGCGCTCACGCACCTTTCCGGTTTTTTTCAGGTTGTCAATCTGGTCGTCCGTCATTCCCAACGCACGTAACTTACCCCGAGTCGCCTTCGCCTGGGCGCCCCCTCTCAGGCGTTCAGACATCAGGAACTCCTGCTGCGCATTCACCAGCTCAGGTGAATAGATCTCATACAACGGCTCACCCCGGCTGACCATTTCTCCCAGTGAGCGGACATGCAGCACCTCGACCCAACCGGCAATACGACTGTGCACTTGGACCAGTTCATCCTCATCGTCAGTAACATAACCCACCGTGCGGACTGGAATGGCAACTGGCCCCTGTGAAACCGCCTGGGTTTTAACTCCGAGGTTGGCCCGGACGGAGGGATTTATCTGCACCCCGCCATCGTCCCGGCTGGTGTTTTCTTCATAAACGGGCACAAGATCCATTCCCATGGGGGATTTGCCAGGTTTGTCTCGGCGGTAGTCAGAATCCATGGGGGCAACCCAGTACAAGGGTTCTTTCTCCGACGGCTCCTCAGCCGGACTGCCAGAGTCGGCTAATTCGGACGTTGACATGGTTTGCTGACTAGCGAACCAGCCAAGACCGAAGACCACGACGATACCTATCGCCATCAGGGCAATGCGCATTGATACTTCCTCGTTTAAAGCTTATGACCGCGCGTTCGTGGCCTGCAGCCTGGTATGAACGTGCGAACGAATCGAAAAGGCTCGAATCAGGCTTTTGAAGCGTTGGGGGGGGGGTCAGGGTGTCGAAGATGACACTGAGGTAATTATCATAAGGATGAAGGAGCTTCAGGCTAGTAACCGGTTGTGTCGGCGCCCCCGATTTTTCAGAAACCAGCGCACACAACATGGCACCGCAACTGCCTAAACTGGCGGCGAGAGTACAGTCCACCAAGGCCATATCACCACAAGCCATACCCTGCTCGAAATGCCCAGAAAATTCCTGCAAACCATCGTCGCAGCATGCCATCATCACCATTTGATCGGCTCGGGACTGAGCGTTCGTTGGTTCTGTTGAGAATTGCCCGAACGCCAGCACCGGCTGCATCGCCATGATCAGCAACAACAGGTTAATAATGACTTTGTGAATTATCGGGCGCGGCAAATGGAGAGTCTCAGGTTATTGAGTTTAAATAAATTTTCGGTATTTTAAGGCACACCAATCACAAAGGTCAAGCGTTCCATTGTCCGGATTGGCATTAGCTCCATCGTTCTATTAATTCTTGGACAGAATGACCATTGGGACTGCCATCAGGCATCTGTTGCCATACCTCAATTGCAGCTTTCATATCGTCACGAAGTCGCTTGAGCTCATTTAATTCCTGCTCCAGTCTGGCAAGGCGGTCTGCAAATAGTTCCTTCAAATCGCCGCTGGCGAAGCTTTCATCCATCGTTTGACTCAGAAGGACTTTGATTTCATCCAGACTCAAACCCAGCTTATTAGCCACACGAACAAAACGTAAACGGCACAGGTCTTTCGAACCATACACGTAATAGCCATTCTGAGGATCTTGTCTTGGCCGTAGTAATCCCTCGCGATTATAAAAACGAACAGTGTCCGGAGAGACCTCCGCCACTTTTGCAATTTCTTTGACCTTCATCGTCTCCACATCCCTCTCATGAAAAAACCCGGTACACCCCAGCCCAGCATGATTACTTTGACTCGTGTTCTATCACCACAAAGAACAAATGATCGGTGAATCGAATCTGATTTCCGTCAAGCTGGCCATCGATTTCCAGAATACCCTGCTCAATTTCACCAGAGGTAAAGCCGGCCAGACTCGACATAAACCGGGCCCGAAGCATGGCGTACCAACGTTCCTTCGGCATTTCAACGTAATATGCTTCTGTATTTGTCACAGAGCTAAGGCTGGAAGCAGCGATTTCTTCGAGGAGAATGTCAAGTTCTGGCTGACTTTCTGAAAACGCCGTCATCCCCCGCTTAAAAAGGGGGAGCTCGGGCAAACTGGGCCGGGTCACCACCAAAACACGGCCGTCGGGTCTTAAACTTGAGCTTATTTTTTTCCAGAAGCTCTGACGATTCCGGACGTGATGGATCGATTCCTTGATAAGAATCCGGTCCAGCGGCACCTGCCTCTGGGCAAAGGTCTCCGCAGATTCACAGTATGTCTGGAGGCCTCGGTACTGCCCTGCGTTCAAGAGCATGGCGTCGGAGGGATCCACGCATATGGCATCAGAATCAAGTGGCACACCTAGCTTCAGAAGGTGAGCAAACATACCGGTTCCGCCTCCCAGGTCCGCGAACTTGCTATTCTTGCGCATTCTCAAATGCCCAAGAGTCTTGGCCAGCATCCAGTCCCGGTAGCCATCGGTTAAAAGCCAGAGATCATCATAGTCCCGGGCAATTCCTGAAAAAGCTGTCATCACTATCTCTCCAATGGAGCCACGTCTCAACGTCCTGATCTGCCTTCTGTGTCTGGCCCGGCTATTTATTACACGTCAAAAACAAATATCCCCCTCAACTACCACCACTTTTTAATTTGGCTCTCATCGTTCCCCAACCAGGAAACATCTATTTTACAACCATTACACTCAACAGTGGCTACAAACCTACTGGACGGAAGGCAGTGATATCCGGTGACTGTCCATGGGAACCCGACATCACCTAAGGCTAAGGCTTCTTGGTCGGGTCCAAACCTGAGCCGGACTTGTCGATCACCTTTGTAAGTCGGCCAACTCGCGGAATAAACCTTGGCACTTTCTGCTGATAGGTTCGGTACTCCTCACCAAACCGCTTAATAACCTGTCGTTCTTCGTGCCGTGCGAGCAAGCTGTAGGCAAGGACGATGAGGGGGAACAGGCTAACGGAGAACAGCGTCGGCCAATGCACGATTCCTTCTCCGAACAGAATGAGGAAAAGGCCTGTATACTGCGGGTGTCTCACCAAACCATAGAGTCCATCCTTTGCGAGCCGATTCTGTTGATGCGCACGGTGGAGTTCTCGCCATCCCTGGAGGAAAAGACCGATGCCGACCACCGCCAGACCATAGCCGAGCAGCATCGAGATAAGCATACCCATCTCGCCGACACCGAGCAGTGAGGACCAAAGGTTCGCGCTGAGCTCGCTGCCATCCAAATCGAAGAACCTCACGAGCAAATACACAGTGAGAGGAAAGCCATACATTTCCGCATACAATGCAATAATGAACGCCTGCACTATTCCGGCACTGCCCCACTCGCGCCAGGTACTCGGAGCAAGCCAACGGTACATGACCCATGAGATCAACACGATCATGATCGCCGCTATACCCCAGGCTCCGGAATGAGTAATAGTTTCTGTCATGTTAAATGTCCTTAGTGAGTCAACGTGTAAACAAAACAGCTTTTATCTGGCTATCGCTACCGTTGCGTTATTGATCGGTTGACGTCTTGACCAGGCAATTAATGCAAGGCCTCCAAGGACCATCGGCAGGGTCAACAACTGCCCCATCGTCATCCAGTCAAAGGCGATGAACCCCAACTGCGGGTCGGGGAGGCGAACGAACTCGACCGCAAAACGGAAGACCCCGTAGAGCAACAGGAACAGGCCAGACGCTGTCTCTTATACACATCTCCGAGCCCACGAGACGCTACGCTATCTCGT
>OJDD01000122.1_pt1 | contig 25255 bp, 21 predicted proteins | sample 1592591 | NCBI WGS metagenome assembly OJDD01 (sample SAMN05416809, study PRJEB24817) | seawater metagenome | isolation source: Sea water | place: Canada:Atlantic | collected 2013-07 | reverse complement strand
CCAGCCGTAGCCACCAACAAAGCACCTAAAATGACGGTTGCTAATGTTTCAAACCGTGCATGACCGTATGGGTGTTTTTCGTCCGCCTCTTGGCCTGCATGATGCGAGGCGTAATACACCAAGCCATCTGTTAATAAATCGGACAGAGAGTGAAAACCGTCAGCGACCAGTGCCTGTGACTGAGCGAACCAACCACAACCAATTTTTAAAACGGACAATACTAAATTAGCCAACCCACCGATCACGGTGATATTCTTTTTGGCCGTTGTTTCAGTTATCAATTGAGACATATTATTTAATCGCTTCCAACTTTGATAATGAGGATATATTCGTGATCGATTTCTTCTGTCTTTAAGACAGTATGTCCATTGATTCTACACCAAGCAGGAATATCTTGCATAACACCAGGGTCAGTACAGGTAACTCTTACTTTATCACCTGTAGACAGTGTTTTTATTATATTTTGCGTTTTTATAACCGGCATAGGGCACATTAACCGGCGCGCATCTAACTCAATCATACACGCCACGAGTCTTGAATCTGATCCGCCTTTAAAGGAGTCACTGAAAAGTTTTTATTAACCCCTTTCTCAGCCACTTCAACATCAACAGTCTCTGCATCTCTACCTTGACTAAATCGCGCCACTATTTGTGCCGCCAATTTAAGGTCTTCATCACTCGCTGTTCCATCCAACAACGTCAATGGACCTTTATGACTCATGGTTCTTAGTGTAATAAACTGTTTTTTATAACCTTGTAAAAAATTGTTCTCACCTTCTTCACGAGCCACTATCAACTTGAAATTAGGTTTTGGTCGAAGATGGCGCCCGACTTTTAACAACATAATGTCGTCGATTTCATAATCTCGCTTGCCTCGAGAAGCCCATAAATCAGTTAACTTAACAGAATATGATTTATCGGTTAAGAAACAGCAGCCGCCGGCAGGTTGCGCATAGTCCTCAAAACCAAATTTCTCAGCTAAGGCCATCTGTGGTTTACGCGTACGGCCACTAAAGTCATAAAGCTCATCACGATTAACCCAGCCTTCTCGCTCTGGTTTTGTTTCGGGTAAATTTTGAGCACATAGTGGTCGCAACAATAGATCATCCGCCCCAGACTCTTCTGAAATAACTGGCATGGTTTCTTTTCGTTGTGACATTGGGCGCTGACCGATTACTTCGCCGGTAATGATAAAGTCAAAGCCATTTTCTTCAGCCCATTGTTTTGCTTTGCCCACCATAAAAATTTTACAGTCTAAGCATGGATTCATATTGGCACCATAACCATGCTTTGGGTTAATCAACACATCTTTATATTCTTCAATAATATCAATAATATGCAGCTTAATTCCAAGCTTTTCAGCACTCCATAGCGCATTATTCCTTTTCGGTTTTGCTTTGTCTTTTTTTCGAATCGCATGGGTATGCCCTTCTACACAAAAACCGGTATAAAAATTAATGCCCTCTACATGAACCCCTTGCTCAAGCATAACTTTTGCCGCTAATAGTGAATCTAAACCACCCGATATCAGTGCGACCGCCTTACGTTGCGTTGCCATAATTTTCTCTTAAGTATATTGATTAAGCATTATACCCAAAGGGCCTCAAGTTTCGTATAAATGCTTAAATAGCCTATCCATTTAAGCTGGCTTTAATGATAAGTGTAGGCTTATTAGATATACTTCTCTTTTTATTCAAATAACTGCCAAAATTACTGTGTCAAAATCTAATCAAGACCTTATGACGTTTCAGGGCCTAATCCTTGCTTTACAAGAATACTGGGCCAACCAAGGGTGTGCTATTTTGCAACCACTCGACCTTGAAGTCGGTGCAGGCACCTTCCACCCAGCCACTTTTTTACGTGCTATCGGTCCTGAGCCCTGGTCCACTGCCTACGTTCAACCCTCACGTAGACCAACAGATGGACGATTTGGTGAGAATCCAAATCGCTTGCAACATTATTATCAGTTTCAGGTTCTGATTAAACCATCACCAACCGATATTCAAGACTTGTACCTCAACTCGCTAAGCCACCTCGGTTTAGATATGCTTGAACACGATATTCGATTTGTTGAAGATAACTGGGAATCACCCACTCTAGGTGCTTGGGGCTTAGGTTGGGAAGTTTGGCTAAATGGCATGGAAGTTACTCAATTTACCTACTTCCAACAAGTCGGTGGTTTAGATTGCCGTCCGGTAAGTGGCGAAATCACCTATGGATTGGAACGCATTGCAATGTACATTCAAGGCGTTGAAAGCGTTTATGATCTGGTTTGGTCTAAGAACAAACACGGCACCATTACTTATCGTGATGTTTTCCATCAAAATGAAGTGGAAATGTCCGCTTATAATTTTGATTATGCCAATACAGAGGTGATGTTTAAGCAATTTGATGAGTGTGAGAGCGCATGCGAACTGCTCATTGAAAAAGGCTTACCTTTACCTGCCTATGAACAGGTTTTAAAAGCCTCTCATACTTTTAATTTACTCGATGCCCGCCATGCTATTTCCGTGACAGAGCGACAGCGATTTATTTTGCGCGTACGCACTTTATCTAAAATGGTTGCTGAAACTTATTATGCTTCACGTGAAAAACTGGGCTTTCCTATGCTCAACAAGCAGGAGGCATCATAATGGCTAATACACAAGACTTACTTTTTGAGCTGGGCTGTGAAGAACTACCACCAACCACATTAACCACCTTACGAGACCACCTTCTGTCAGGTGTTTGCGCGGGCTTAAAAGAAGCTAATTTAAGTTTCGGCAACACGCATTGCTTTGCTACGCCTCGTCGCTTAGCTATTTGGGTTGAATCGGTGGAAACCACCCAACAAGATATTCAAGTTGAAAAACGTGGTCCCGCTGTGTCTGCTGCCTATGACGCTGATGGCAACCCAAGTAAAGCAGCCTTAGGTTTCTCCCGAGGATGTGGTGTTGACTTCAACGAACTAGGCACACTCAAAACGGATAAAGGTGAGTGGCTTTCTTATAATATGTTGGAAAAAGGCCAAGCGGCTACCGCGCTGATTCCATCGATTATAGAAAAAGCACTCAACCGCCTGCCGATTGCAAAGCGTATGCGCTGGGGAAGCTCGGATGAAGCCTTTGTTAGGCCCGTTCATTCTGTCCTTTTATTACTGGGTAGTGAGATCATCAACAGTCAGTTTTTTGGGGTTAAGGCGTCCAATACATCGTTTGGTCATCGCTTTCATGCGCCTGATATTATTACCATCAACTCTGCCAGCTCGTATAACGAACAGCTTGCTTCAGCGTTTGTTATTGCTAGTTTTGAAGAACGAAAAAGCCTCATCGAGCAACAAGCAAAACAAGCTGCTGAAGCCGTTGATGGCATAGCACACATTGAACCCGCATTACTCGATGAAATAACCGCATTGGTTGAGTACCCTGTTGCCATCACAGGGAGCTTTGATGAACATTTCTTGGCCTTGCCTAAAGAAGTGCTGATCACCACGATGCAAATCAACCAAAAATATTTCCCTATTTTGGATGAACACGGTGCGCTACTAGCCAACTTCATTACGATCAGTAATATTCAAAGTAGTAAGCCTCTTTCTGTTAGCCATGGCAACGAAAGAGTGATTCGACCTCGGCTATCTGATGCTGAGTTTTTCTGGCAGCAAGATATGAAAAGCACCTTAGCTGACCGTATTCCCGCGCTCGACAATGTTGTGTTTCAACATAAGCTCGGCTCTATTGGCGAAAAAACCAAACGAGTAGAAAAACTGTCTACTGAGCTGGCAACACACTTAGGTTATAACGTCACACTAGCTTCTCGTGCTGCTCTATTAAGCAAAACTGATCTAATTACTGATATGGTCGGCGAATTTGCTAGCTTACAGGGCGTTATTGGGCATTATTATGCACAGGAAAATGGTGAACCTGAAGAAGTAGCAAGCGCTCTTCAGGAGCAATATCTACCTAAACAATCAGGTGGCGCTCTTCCCAACTCTCCAACAGGTCAGGTTCTTGCTTTAGCTGATAAGCTAGATACCCTCGTTGGCATTTTCAGCATCGGTTTATTACCCACAGGGGATAAAGATCCTTTTGCTTTAAGACGTGCCTCCTTAGGTATTTTAAGAATCATCATTGAAAGTGACCTTAACCTCGATCTTAAAGAGCTCATTGAACTAGCCACTAAAAACTTTACTCACGCCTTCGACACCGATAACACAAAGCAACAAGTGCTCCACTTTATGCTTGAACGGCTTAAGGGTTATTGCCTATCTAAACACTACTTACCAGAACAGTTTTCCTCTGTAGCCTCTGTTCTGTGTACAAACCCAGTTGATTTCATGAATAGGATCCGTGCCGTTCACGAATTTTCCAACTTAAGTGAGGCCGCCAGTTTAGGTGAAGCGAATAAACGAATTCAAAACCTGTTAAAGAAAGCACCCAAAAATGTTAGCTCTTTATTTGATGCCTCACTGTTATCAGATAAGCAAGAAGTTGACCTACACAATCAATTACAAAGCATTGAAAAACAGGTTAACCCTCTTATCGAGCAACACCAATATATTGAAGCACTAAAAGTTTTATCCACTCTAAAAGAGCCTATAGATGCATTTTTTGAACATGTTTTTATTATGGCTGACGACGAGAGTATTAAAAATTCAAGGTTAGCTTTATTAAGTAATATTCATGCTGAATTTATAAAAATAGCTGATATTTCAATGATATAAGTTCTTTAAGATGCCTGAGATAACCCCTAAATTTGATATTATTTTAGACCGTGATGGTGTCATTAACCTTGATAGTGATGCCTATGTGAAAAGTGCTGATGAATGGATATCAATCGATAGCAGCATTCAAGCTATCGCCAACCTTCACAAAGCGGGGCACCGGCTATTTATTGCAAGCAATCAATCCGGTGTAGGCCGCGGATTTTTTACCTTGGATGATTTAAACGCAATGCATGAAAAGATGCTCAATTTAATCCATCAGGCCGGTGGAAAAATAACCGACATTGCTTTCTGCCCACATACACCAGATGATCAATGCGATTGCCGTAAACCTAAACCTGGCCTCTTAACATCCTTAGCTAATACACACCATATTTCATTAAACTCCGCCATTGTTATCGGTGACAGTTTAAGGGACTTGCAAGCCGCCACAAATGTTGGCTCTAAGGCTTTTCTGGTGCTCACTGGTAAAGGTAAAAAAACACTTCAAGAAAACCCTAACCTCCCCTACCCAATTTTCGAGACTCTTTATGACGCAAGCCAAAGCATCCTCACATAACCTATTCATCTTAGGCCTACGTTCTATTGTTTTTTTTCTTTTCCAAGTCATTACCCTTTTTATTTTTGCGCCTCTAGTCCTCCTCTCTTTTCCGTTCCCTTATAGCACTCGGTATTCTTTTGCTAGCGCCTGGGCAAAACTTGTTATCAAAGGGCTAAGCGTTATTTGCAAACTCAATTTTCAAGTAAGCGGCGCAGAAAACATAAAAGGTAATGGTATTATTTTCTGTAAACACCAATCCGCTTGGGAAACCTTTGCGCTACAGGTGATCTTTCCAGAACAATGCTGGGTATTAAAAAAAGAATTACTTTGGATACCATTATTTGGCTGGGCCTTAGCGCTAACACAACCGATCGCCATCAATCGCTCGAAAAAATCTAAGGCTTTTCGACAAATTATAGAACAGGGAACTCAGCGATTAAAATCTGGCCGTTGGGTGGTTATTTTTCCAGAAGGTACACGAACAGCTCCTGGAGAAAAAAAGAAATATATGATCGGTGGTGCCCTACTTGCCGAAAAATCAGGCTACCCCGTTATTCCCGTTGCTCATAATGCTGGTGAATTTTGGAAAAAAAATGCATTTATAAAATACCCTGGCACTATTCAGGTTAGAGTTGGTGAAATGATTGATAGCCAATCTATTTCCCCTAGAGAGCTCAATCAGCAAGCAGAAAGTTGGATTGAAGGGCAGATGGAGCAGATACAACAGAAAATCTCTTAGCATTTACCTCAGAGAGCCGTTTTTCGGCCAAAATGGTTTTTTAAATTGTGTTGCTCTAATAGAAGTATGCGTGATCGGCAACATAATAATGTTTTATCGTAATAGCTTTAGTAATCAGATTCTTTTCGAACCTACTTAGTGTTATTAAAATAATGGAAAAAATACCCTGAACCACCGTAGAAGCACTCTACACTTCTCATTTCGCCAAAATATTTTTTCTAGATGTAATTCATAATCAAGCCATCATATCAAGTGACCCATTCACTGGAATGTCTAAAGATTATTTTTTTAAGGTTTTGCCTGAGAGAGCACTTGCAGGGACTTCCAAAAAAGCTATTAAAGGAAATACACTTTATTCAGAATCGATTTCAAGAATACCCATTCCTTTCCCACCTCCATCAGAACAACACCGCATAGTCTAAAAAGTCGATGGACTAATGGCCCTATCCGACCAACTGGAACAGCAAATTGAATCCAGCCTTAATTCCCATAAGCTGCTGCTCGATACCCTGCTATCAACCCTCACCGATGCCAGTGACGCTAAATAACTCAGCGACAACTGGGCACGGTTTATGGCCACGGATGGCCTGTATGCCGGAAATGCAAGAAATGCAGGAGCAACTTCCGGTAGCCAGAGCATCTTCGACACCCCCATCACCACCGACTAAGCGGTAGAACAACTCAAACAAACCATCCTCCAACTCGCCGTTATGGGTAAACTCGTCCCCCAAAACCCCAACGACGAACCCGCCAGCGAGCTTCTAAAGTATATCGCCGCTGAAAAATGCAACAGATTAAAGACAAGAAAATTAAAAAAAAAGCGGCTACTAGAGATTAAAAGTGAGGAAAAAACATTTGGGCTGCCGAATGGCTGGGAGTGGTGTAAATCAAATAACCTTATTACTTTGATGGATGCTGGATGGATTCTTGCGTGTCCACCAGAGCCATCACCGTCTGACAATATTTGGGGGATATTGAAAACAACAGCCGTACAAGCAAGGAAATATAGGCAACACGAAAACAAAGTATTATCTTCAAATAAGGAACCAAAACCTCAATTTGAAGTAAGAACAGGAGATATATTAATAACTCATGCTGGGCCAAAAAATAGAGTCGGTATTTCATGCTTAGTACAAACAACTCGCCCAAAATTGATGATCTCCGATAAGATTATTCGCTTTCATCTAGTTGAGGTTGGTATGTATGAGAGTTATGTATCGCTATACTTAAATTCAGGAGCTACTGCTAAATACCTAGAAGCCGAAAAGCCAGATGAATATATCTCAGGATAAACTTAAAACCGCTCCGATACCTCTGTGTCCCATTAATGAACAACACCGCATAGTTGCAAAAGTCGATGAATTAATGTCTCTCTGTGATCAACTCAATGCCCAAACCACCCAGCTTCACCTAAGCGATGCGGTGGTTAAAAACGCTCTAACCTCATAGCAATCCAAATATTAAAAAACCTGATGTATATCCCCGTAAAATTTTAGTGGTATCGGGGTCATCTATCTGCCATTCATGAACAAAGACTAATCAGCTGGGAAGTGAGTTCAGATAGTCAAGACTTTGTGTATGAGGTAACCTTTCAAAAATTCTGATCTAACTTTGCATAAAATTTTTAATATTTTAAAAATAAGGATTATTAATTAATTGCATGAATGAACCATTTTTTTAAGAAAAAAGCTGAAAAACACCCTCATCAGAAGCTATATAAGTGATTTTATCAAGTTAGCCAACCAATTCGCCAGGCTATTGATTTTCGTTGCTTATATGGGCTTTTAAGAGGTTTTAAGTTTTTTTAACCCCCTATTTCCTTTATTTTTTCTAAAAAAAGACAGAAAATATAATTTTCTGTCTTTTTTAAATTAATTTGAATTAAGTAACAATCATTCAAATTAAATGAGAAACAACACTCGTTTTATTTATACATCTAGGTTTGCTACTTCTAATGCATTCTTTTCTATGAAATTACGCCTTGGCTCAACCTCATCACCCATTAGAGTTGTAAATACACTATCGGTCATAATGGCATCTTCTATTCGCACTTGTAATAATCGGCGTGAATCTGCATCTAAGGTTGTTTCCCAAAGCTGATCGGGATTCATTTCACCTAGCCCTTTATACCGCTGAATTTGTTGGCCTTTTCTTGCTTCTTTCATCAGTAATTCAAACACTTCTTTAAAGCTTGTAACCTCATGACTTTTTTCAGCAATCAGTAGTTTTGAGCCTTCTTCAAACATGCCTTTCAATGTTTTTCCAAAATTTACTAATCTTGTATATTCGCCAGATTTGAAAAACAAACGTGTCATTTCAAATGATTTTTCCACTCCATGAGACAATGTTGAGCACTGTATTGACCAATTATCTGGCTGATAATCGACAGAAAAACTATAGTGTGTAGGGCTATTTTCTACCGCGTTTAACGCTTTTTCCATATTGGCTAACCAATCCTTTAACCCTTGTTCGTCTATAGAGTCTGTTATTTCTGGTGAAACCAATAATTCATTCATCATCAGCTCATCATAACGACTAGATAATCTAGCAATCATACCTTCTATTTGAATGTGTTCTTTCGCCAGCTCTTCTAACGCGACACCGTTAATAGCTGGTGTCGTTTCATTAATCACTAAACTCGCCTTTTGCAAGGCTAGCTGTAATAAATAGCTATTTAATTCATTATCATCTTTGACATAGTATTCTTGCTTACCTTTTTTAACTTTGTATAAAGGTGGCTGTGCTATATAAACATTTCCATTTTCAATAAGCTCTGGCATTTGACGATAGAAAAACGTTAGCAATAATGTTCGGATATGCGATCCATCCACATCAGCATCAGTCATGATAATTATCTTATGGTAACGAAGATTTTCAGGTTTATATTCCTCTTTACCTATTCCACAACCCAATGCGGTAATAAGTGTTCCTACCTCCTCTGATGACAACATTTTGTCAAAACGGGCTTTTTCGACATTTAATATTTTCCCCTTCAATGGCAAAATGGCTTGTGTTCGCCTATCCCTACCCTGTTTTGCTGATCCTCCAGCAGAGTCCCCTTCCACTAAGAATATTTCTGATAATGCTGGGTCTTTCTCTTGGCAATCAGCCAATTTGCCGGGTAATCCAGCAATATCTAAGGCTGATTTACGACGCGTCATTTCTCTTGCTTTTCTTGCCGCGTCTCTTGCTCTTGCTGCTTCCAGCATTTTTCCAGCTATTTCTTTAGCCTCAGTTGGATTTTCTAATAAAAACTCTTGCAATGCTTCTGACAGAGATGACTCAACAATTGACTTCACTTCAGAAGAAACCAATTTATCCTTGGTTTGTGAAGAAAACTTTGGATCTGGAACCTTGACGGATAAAACAGCTGTTAACCCTTCCCTAGCATCATCACCTGAAGTACTTATTTTTTGTTTTTTGGCTAAACCCGTGCCCTCAATATACTGATTTAATGTGCGCGTAAGCCCTGCTCTAAATCCCGCTAAATGTGTTCCACCGTCTCTTTGTGGAATATTATTGGTATAACAAAAAATATTTTCTTGATAAGAGTCATTCCACTGTAACGCGACCTCAACATTTACATCATTTTTATCAACATTAATATAAATAATATTTTCATGGATCTGCGCTTTATTAACGTTCAGATGATTAACAAACGCTTTAATACCACCTTCATACTCAAATACTTCTTCTTTAGCTGTTCGCTCATCAGATAATCTAATGCGCACACCTGAGTTTAAAAAAGATAATTCGCGTAACCTTTTCGCCAATACATCAAAGCTAAATTCAATATTACTAAACGTTGCTACACTCGGTTTAAATCTAAGACTTGTTCCTGTTTTATCCGTTGAACCGATAACTTTTAAAGGCTCAACAGGCTCACCATTCTTATATTTTTGGTAGTGCTCACTTCCTTCTCGTTTAATTGTTAATTCAAGCTCATCAGATAATGCATTTACAACCGACACACCAACACCATGTAAACCACCCGACACCTTATAAGCATTATCGTTAAATTTACCGCCAGCATGTAATACCGTCATAATCACTTCAGCAGCTGATCGGTTTTCTTCAGGGTGTATATCTACAGGAATCCCACGACCATCATCAGAAATAGTGACCGAGTTATCATCATGAATAACCACCCCAACCTCACTACAATACCCGGCTAAAGCCTCATCAATTGAGTTATCGACTGCTTCAAACACCATATGATGCAAACCTGAACCATCATCAGTGTCCCCAATATACATACCAGGTCTTTTTCTAACGGCATCCAGTCCTTTTAAAACTTGGATATTGGATGAATCATACGTTTCATTGCTTTCTTCTTCACTCACTTAACTACCCTCTATGTGCATAACACCGTGTTTCACGTGAAACAGTTTTGTTTCTTTTTCTTTAATAAATTCAGTAAATATACTTTTATTTGTCGTTGTAACAAAAACTTGAATACCTATGTCTTTTAAAAAAAACATCACTTTTTTAAAACTCATCTCATCTAGTTCTGCAGCCAAATCATCTAATAAAACACAGACAGACTTATAAGACTGCTTACTCATTAATTTTATTTGTGCTAAATACAAAGCAATAACGAGCAACTTCATCTGACCTCTAGATAAGAAGTCTTGCGCTAACTTATTGTTAACAAAAACTTTAATATCTGACTTATGAGCCCCGGCTGTTGTATAACCGTATTGAACATCTCTATTAAGGTTACTTGCTAACACCTCAGTTAAGGTTAAGTTTTTATCCCAGCCAGGCAAGTATTTAATATTAAAGTTAATATCTCCAAAGAACTCCGCTGCAACTAGCTTTAGTTCTTTCTCAAGTAAATTCACATATTCAGCTCTTTGGTTACTCACCATTGTACCGTATTCAACCAGCTTATTGCTCCAAATGGGTAAGGTATCCAGTTGTTTAGATTTCAACAGTGAGTTTCGTTGTTTTAATACTTGGTTGTATTGCTTTAATACCTTCAAAAATGAATGTTTCACGTGAAACACACCCAAGTCGATAAATGAACGTCTGCTGCTAGAGCCGTTTTCTAATAAAGATTGTGATTCAGGTCTAATTAAGTGTGTATGTAAATGCCTAGAAAGTTCAGAAGCTTTTTGTTCTATATGTCCATTAATTTTAATAGTTGTTTCTTGTTGGTTTTTTTGTATCGCTATCTTACTCGAAACACCTGAAGCCCAAAGCTCCGCAAACACCACAAGGTCTTTTTTATCATACGATAAGACTTTCCGAATATTATGTGTTCTAAAAGAACGGGCCCTGCTTAAGATATAAAGTGACTCTAATAGCGATGTTTTACCACTTCCATTCGGGCCAACAATCACATTAAGCCCTGGTGAAGGGTGAAAACTCACACTTTCAATATTTCGGACATCTTTGATTTGGACAGCTTTTAAAGACAAGTAAGAAAACTCATTTACTACTAAATTCGCATAGGCATGATGATAAACCGACTACTTTTATCTGTTGGGTTTTCCAATAAGCAACTACTATTAGTATCTGTGAAAGAAACCTGCACATTTTCTGACTCAATTACATTCAAGGCATCCATTAGATAACTGGAATTAAACCCCATACTCATTTCGTCACTATCATAATCCACCATGACCTCTTCAATAGCTTCGTCTTGCTCCGGGTTATTAGCATTAATAGTCATGAGTTGATTTGATAAATCTAAACGAATCCCTTTGTATTTTTCATTAGATAAAATTGAAACTCGAGATAAAGCTGATTTAAATGACTGTTTGTCTATTGTGAAATTATGCTTAGTTTCCTCAGGGACCACGTTTTTAAAATCTGGAAAACGGCCATCAATTAATTTGGCATTTAGCTGAACCTCACCAAAGGTGAAGTTAATATTATTTTTTGCTAATTTAATATCAATGATTCCCTCATATTTATCCATTAGCTTTAATAATTCTTGAGCTGCTTTCCTTGGAATAATAACTTGGTTAATCGATTGAGTTTCATTCTCAAGTTTATTTTTAGATAAGGCTAAACGATGGCCATCAGACGCTACCGTTTGTAATTCACCCTCAACTACCTCCATCATTAAGCCATTTAGATAATAACGGACATCTTGTTGTGCCATACAAAATATTGTTTTGCTAAAGGCCTTAAATAACACTCCTTGTTCAATATTTACTTGGTGAGTGTAATTTGATTCATCGAATAATGGATATTCATCAGCAGGTAAGGTTCTAAGGGTGAACCTGCTTTTACCAGAAGTAATAACTAAAACGGCCTCTTTAAAGGAAAATTTAATTTCAGCGTTATTGGGTAAAGAACGACAAATATCTAATAACTTTCTAGCGGGTACCGTTATTTTAAAATCTTCAGCATTATTAGTGATTGTGTCAGTGCTGATTTGAACCTCTAAATCTGTACCGGTTAATTTCAATCGTCCGTTGTGAATTGATAAATAGACATTCGATAAAATAGGTAATGTTTGTCTTCGTTCAATAACCCCGATTACTTTTTGCAAGGGTTCTAATAGGCTTTCTTTATTAATATTTAATTTCATATTTAAATACTTATTATAGTTATAAGGGTTAAAAAATCAGTTAATAATTTTATTTTATTGATATAAATCAATATGTTATTTAAATTAAAACCATGTTGTTAATCTTAAATAAGGCTGTGGATAAACTCTTTATAAACTCAGCACTAATTTTATCCACAGTTTATCCCTTATTAATGCGATAGGGTTCTCAACAGGTTAGTATAATCTTCATCAATCGTTTGGTCAGAGTCCCGAAGCTCTTTTACTTTTCTTGTAGCATGTAACACAGTTGTATGATCACGCCCACCAAACTGGTTACCAATTTCAGGTAAGCTGTATTGTGTTAATTCTTTAGCTAAGGCCATTGCTATTTGTCTTGGGCGTGCTATAGATCTTGTTCGTTTAGATGATAACAAATCAGACATTCTAATTTTGTAATACTCGGCAACTGTTTTTTGAATATTATCAATACTGATTCGTTTATTTTGCAAGGCAATAAGGTCTCTTAGCGCTTCTTTGGTAAAATCAAGCGTGATGGGCTGACCTGTAAAATTTGCATTAGCCAAAACTCTGCGCAAGGCACCTTCAAGTTCTCTAACATTAGACTTGATTCGATTACCCATAAAAAAAGCAACTTCATCAGCAAGGTCTACACCACTTTGCGCAGCTTTACTTTTTAAAATAGCAACACGAGTTTCAAGATCAGGCGGTTCTACCGGTATAGGTAACCCCCAACCAAACCGAGATTTAAGTCGTTCCTCTAGGCCGTTAATTTCTTTTGGGTAACAGTCACAAGTTAAAACAATTTGTTTATTGTTCTCAATGAGGGTGTTAAATGTATGGAAAAATTCCTCTTGTGATCTTTCTTTTTTGGCAAAAAACTGGATGTCGTCAATTAATAACAGATCTAAAGAGCGGTAGTGGTTTTTAAAATCATTAATCGTATTTTTTTGTAATGATTGAACCATGTCTGAAACAAAGCGTTCAGACGATAAAAAATTGACCCGAGCATTAGGGTTCGTTTGAATAATGGCGTTACCAATAGAATGCATTAAATGAGTTTTCCCCAAGCCTACGCCACCATAAATAAATAGAGGGTTATATGCAGTACCTGGGTTTTCTGAGACTTGAATAGCAGCTGCTTTTGCTAGTTCATTAGATTTACCAACAACAAAGGTATCAAAGGTAAACGCTCTATTAAGGTTATGTGAAAGAACTGTTTTTTGGGAGGTGTTAGTTGTGGCTTCTTTTTTTAAAGGGGTGATTGAAGGGGGTGTTTTAGAGCTTCCTATTTTTAAATAAAGCTGGGTTTTTCTATCAGTTAACTTATTGATTATATTTGTTATATTCTCAATATAATGATCAGAAACCCAATCTAAAACAAATTTGTTTGGAGCAAATAAGTGTAATTCATCATTACTCGCCTGTGCTTGCAAAGGGCGAACCCAAGTGTTGATTTGCTGAGGCGGAATGTCCTCTTCTAAACGTTTTAAGCACTGTTCCCAGAGAGATGACACATTAATCCTTGTTTGAAAGTTAAAATAAATAAAGCACTAGAATATACGTTAATTGGAAAGTTATCCACAGGAAAAACACAATAGAAATAAAATTGGCGGATATACTTAAACTTTATATAAACATTGACTTTTAGCGTAAATAAAACTAACCTTCGCAGTCTTTTTCTCAAAAGAAAACCTTAAGCAATAAAAGTTTTCTTTCGTAACATTTTAATTAGTCATCTACAGGATATTTCAGCATGAAAAGAACGTTTCAACCAAGTAACTTAAAAAGAGCCCGTACACATGGATTTAGAGCAAGAATGGCGACTAAGTCAGGCCGTAAGATCATTAATGCGAGACGCGCAAAAGGTAGAGCTCGTTTATCTGCGTAACACGAGCAAAAGACTATACGTTTACAAAAAAAGTTAGGTTAAACACGGCGTCAGAATATGCCAATGTGTTTAAAGGCGCAAAAAGAAGTACAGACGGCTTATTTACTGTTTTAGCGAAAGAAAATGTGTCTAGCGCAAAGCTTGGTCTTGCAATAGCAAAGAAGAATGTAAAGAAAGCAGTAAAAAGAAACCTTATTAAACGAATAGTTAGGGAATCTTTTCGGCATCAGAAGGAGCAATTATCGGGTTATGATTTTGTTATTCTATGCCGTCAAAAGGCTGCTAGAGCAACAAAAAAAGAGCTCTCCTTGTCTATTAACAGACATTGGGCCAAGTTGATAAGCGATGAATAAGTTATTTATTTGTTTAATTAAATGTTATCAACAATTTATCAGCCCAATGTTTGCTAGCAGGTGTCGCTTCTACCCTACCTGCTCTGAATATGCTCTTGAGGCATTTACGGAGTATGGTGCTAGCAAGGCTATATATTTAACATTGAAAAGACTTTTGCGCTGCCAGCCTTTTTGTAAAGGTGGTGTGGACCCTTTACCAACTTCAGATAAAACACATGGATAATCAAAGAACATTACTCGTTGCAGCTCTTGCATTTATTGCAGTACTTATTTGGCAAGCATGGCAGAAAGATTATGTGTTACCTCAACAGATTGCTAATGCTGAAGGGCAAGTGAAACAACAAGCTGATGTTCCTAATACGGTATCAGCAGATAATACACTACCTAGCACTCTTGGTATTAATGAAAGCGATGGAAGTAACCAGCCTAATGGCGGTGTTATACGTGTTGTTACCGATGTATACGAACTGGAAATTGATACCCAAGGCGGCAGTATTGTTGAGCTATATTTGTCTGATTACCCTGAAAAAAAGGGTGAAGAGGAAAAAGTTCAATTACTAGATAACCAAGCAGCTAAAACCTTTGTTGTTGAGTCTGGCCTTGTGTCCCAAAGTGGGGATAGTCCTAACCACCATGCTTTATGGCATACACCAGAGTATGACTATGTGATGACTGGAGAGGCATTAAGAGTTCCGTTAACGTGGACTAATGATGAGGGTATCACCATTACCAAAACCTACGTTTTCAGCAAAGGAAGCTATAAAGTAGATGTTGAAACAAAAATAGAAAACAACAGTGCTAACAGTTGGTCTGCAAGGGAATATTTGCAAATCAAGCGCAATGACTATACAGATAAAAATGCGAACTCGATGTTGTACACGTATACAGGTGGTGTGCTTTATACGGATGAAGATAAGTATCAGAAAATAGATTTTGATGATATGGAAGATGAGGATTTAAACCGCGAAGCAACAGGTGGTTGGGCAGCGATGATTCAGCACTATTTTGGTGTGGCTTGGGTTCCAGAAAAGGAAAATCAATATAATTATTACACCAAATCGTTAAAAGGCGGTTTATACGTTATTGGTGCATACTCACCTGTTAAATTAGTTGAAACGGGTCAAGTAGAAACTATTCACTCGGTTCTGTTTGCGGGGCCAAAACTTCAAGATCAATTAAGCGCCACAGCTCCAGGTTTGGAGTTAATGGTTGATTACGGCAAACTGACAATTATTGCAGAGCCTATTTTTTGGTTGTTACGCTTTTTTTACGACTTTGTTGGAAACTGGGGAGTCGCCATCATTATGGTGACGCTGACTATTAAAGCGCTATTCTTCAAACTATCTGAAAAAAGCTATAAGTCGATGGCACATATGAAGTTGGTTCAGCCACGAATAGCATCTCTTAAAGAGCGCTTTGGCGATGATAAGCAAGCGCTCAATAAAGCCATGATGGAGTTGTATAAAACCGAAAAAATTAATCCGCTAGGGGGGTGTTTACCGATTTTAATACAAATCCCTGTATTTATTGCTTTGTATTGGACCCTTCTTGAAAGTGTCGAGCTAAGACAGGCACCCTTTGCCTTGTGGATTGATAATATTTCTGCTGCAGACCCTTATTTTGTACTGCCTGTTATTTACGGTATTACGATGTTTTTCCAACAGCGCTTAAACCCTGCACCTGTTGACCCAATGCAAAAGAAAATGATGCAAATGCTACCGATTATGTTTACTGGTTTTTTTGCCTTCTTCCCTGCTGGTTTGGTGCTTTATTGGATTGTGAATAACTTATTAACCATTGCACAACAATCGTACATTATGAAACGTATAGAGTCGGGAAAAGAAAAGTAATACATCGTTATGTCGGCTGATCATGACACCATTGCCGCTATTGCCACAGCCAGTGGTCGTGGTGGCATAGGGATTATTAGGATTAGTGGTGCTAAGACAAAAGAAATAAGCAAACAGTTGCTCGGTAATCAAATACCAGCAAGAGAGGCGTGTTTTAGGCTATTTAAAGAGCACGATAACAGTACTATTGATAGTGGCCTTGCACTGTATTTCAAATCGCCAGCGTCCTATACCGGTGAGGATACACTTGAACTGCAAGGGCATGGTGGCCCAGTTGTTTTAGATATATTGTTGAAACGTGTATTGGCTTTAGGTGCGCGCCTTGCGGAACCGGGTGAATTCACACAAAGAGCCTTTTTAAACAATAAACTCGATTTAGCGCAGGCCGAGGCGGTTGCTGACATTATTGATGCAGGTACTGCTGCAGCGGCAACATCGGCACAGCGCTCTTTGCAAGGTGCTTTTTCTGAGCGAATTAACGATCTACAAGCGCAATTAACTCATCTTCGATTATATGTTGAATCAGCCATTGATTTTAGTGATGAAGAGATAGATTTCTTAGCAGGAGATGAGCTGAAAAAGCTGATTTCTAGCTTACAACAGGCATTCAAAACACTCACAGAAACAGCAAAGCAAGGCAGTTTATTGCGTGATGGTATGACGGTGGTGTTAGCGGGAAAACCTAATGCTGGAAAATCTAGTTTATTAAATGCACTGTCCCAACGTGATACAGCGATTGTGACAGAAGTAGCTGGAACAACTCGAGATGTGCTAAGAGAACACATTGAAATAGACGGTATGCCTGTGCATATTATTGATACTGCGGGTTTGCGAGAAACCAGTGATATTATTGAACAAGAAGGTGTTAAAAGAGCTAAACATGCCATCTCGGAAGCGGATCAAGTGCTGCTTGTGGTAGACGATCGAGAGTCAAGTTCTGAGGATTACTTGGCATTATTAAACGATATACCTTCCACAGCACCAGTGACGATTGTTTTTAATAAGGTGGATATTACTGGGGCAAAGGTGGGGGAAGCCAGGACAGAGGCAGGGCATAAGGTAGTAAAGCTATCCGCAAAACATAAACAGGGCTTGGATGTGTTAACCCAGCACCTTAAAGCACAGATGGGCTTTAATTCAGAAGAGAAGAATGTATTCTTGGCTCGCCGGAGGCACTTAGACGCGTTAGCTCGGTCCAATCAGTTTTTAAATGATGGCGTAGAACAGTTGTTGCATGAGCAAGCGGGTGAAATGTTTGCCGAGGATTTACGTCTGGCACAAAATGCTTTATCTGAAATTACTGGAAAAATGACACCAGATGATCTGCTAGGAGAGATTTTCTCTTCATTCTGTATAGGAAAGTAAAAGCTAATCAAACTAGCTAGTAACAGCAATGGAATATATAGAGCTAAAAAAACCCCTTCAAGCAAAGCTTAAGGGGTTTTTAAATACAGACTCTTTTAGAGCATACGCATAAAGCTGATACCAAAGTCATAACAACGATGGTCAACACCGTATCCAGTACCACCCCACATAGTGCCCACTAAGACGTCAACTTTCCATGTGTCGTATTGTATCCCCATACCTACGTTAGCAATTTGAATATCACCTAGAGTAATGGTTGTAGGGTTCTCAAACTGAGAAGGCACACCCGATGACTCATTGGTATAACCAGCTCGTAAGGTTATTTTGTTATTCAGTAGGTATTCTGTGCCGACGCTATAACCATGAGCTCGCTGCCAGCCTGGGTCTTCATCAATGTTTTGTAAGAATTTGCCAGGCTCATCAAATTTAGCATTAGAGCCAGGCCACTTAAAGTCACTCCAGTCATTTTCTCTATAATCATAGGTAAAGGTTAGTTTGTTTGTTGGCTTATAAGCAACACCGACACCCCATGATGCACCGTATTCAAAATCAGTATGCCCATCACTTTTTTCATTAGTATCAAGGTCAAGGCCATTGATGACACTACCCCCTTTAAGACTGATTCTGGTATCGCCTTTTAGCGTTATATTGCTACCCGTACGGTATGTTGCTCCCACACTCCATTGCTCATTAAACTTGTAGAGCACGCCAAAATTTCCTTGAAAACCATAACCCCATTTACGTATTTCTGCATCATAGTTATAGTTAAACTCAGGGTTGGCTTCAGAGATGTAATCCTTTTTAATATCGCCACGCCAAACATTAATTAGCATATCAACACCAAAACCGACACTTAGTTTTTCTGTTACCTGATAACCGATAGAACCATTAACACTCATCAGACCTAGAATGGCAAAAACATCCGCTTCAATTTCAGCATCATTCGTTGTATCGAATATTTTATCGTTATAACTTGAGTATGCCCCGCCAACACCAAAGACACCACCGGCTAGTGTATAGCGCCCAAAATTTTTAAACATAAGAAACGAAGGCATTGTTGCCGCACCTAACCAAAGTTCTTCATCATCATCAAAACGGTCAGGTTCCGTCGGGTAAATACCTGGAATGAGGTCACCCTTATTAGGGTCATAATCCCCATTACCAAGAGAATGGTTTGAAACACCATTTTTGGCATCAACCAGTGCTGACATAGAATAGATACCGAAAGTATAGCCACTTCCTTTTAATTGGCTTAAACCGGCAGGGTTCCAAAATACAGCAGAAGCATCATCAGCCAAGCCAATAAATGCGCTGCCCATACCCATAGCACGAATACCTAAGCCTTCCAGGTTTACGCCACTGGCGTAGGCTTTGTTTATTGGGAGCGATGAAGAGATGAGTAAGGCGAGGCTGATAAGCCACGTTTTTTTGGAAAGCACACAGTTTCCTTGCGATGAAAAATTCATTTAATAGCCTTGTTTTGTTTGTATTATTGTTAAATATTAGCCAGTCTTATATCATATGAAAAAGAAAAACAGGGTTGATTAAAGGGGGGTGATTAAAGCAGCCAAATATTAGCTTAGTATGTCTAATTGTTTAATATATATCATGTTTTTTAGGAAAAATTGAATGAGCCTTTGTTCACTACAAGTTTACATTGATAACGTAAAACTTGAACGGTCTTGGCTCTAACAAGAAAAAGAATGCGCAACTAAAGGAAAAAGATAACGATGACTCACCCAATAATTGAAAGCCTTCTATGGAGGCATACCACCAAGAAGTACGACACAACAAAAAAAGTTCCTCAGGCAGAGCTTGAGGTGCTTTATGAAGCGATGAGGCTGTCACCTTCGTCTATTAACTCGCAACCTTGGCGGTTTGTTGTAATTGAAAGTGACGAAGCTAGGCAAAGGATGAGCGAAACATTTGCTAACAAATACCAGTTTAATCAGGCACATGTTTTTGATAGTTCTCAAATTATTCTATTTGCTCATAACCCACATTACACACGAGATGACTTCGCAAAAATAATAGATAAAGGTATTGAGGATAAAAGAACAAAGCAAGAAAATCGCGAGAGTGCTTTTGCTCTGTATGGCTTTGCTGAAAGTTATACAGATGAAAACGGTGACAACAGTAAGTGGACCAAAGCACAAACGTATCTTGCTCTTGGCAATACTTTGCACACCTTAGCTCGCCTTAAGATTGACTCTACGGCCCTAGAAGGAATTGATACCGACTTAGTAAATGAAGAGTTTAAAAAAGAGTTGGGTGGTTATCGCTGCGAAGTGGCGCTGGCGATTGGTTATCATCATCCGGATGAGGACTATAATGCAAAGTTGCCAAAGTCACGGCTTAACTTAGACAGTATTTTAGTACGGATATAAGCGTCAAACTGATAAAGCCTGGTTGAGTATAAGCTTGTCAGGCTGTATTTTAAGTACATCAATAAAGCGTTGCCATTTATTATAGTGACGCTTTATTTTAACTACAGTTTAAAATGCTTTACGCCTTGAATAAAAACTTGTTCAGCAGCCTTTCCATACCGAGTGTTTAAATAAAGAGTCTTCAGGGTCTTTAACTGTTCGGTTTTTTCAGGGTAGTTCTTTATTGCTCGGTTAAAATAATCGGTGGCTGTTTCATGTGGCAAATGCACCCCAAATTTTTTTGCGTACTTCTTACAGAAAGCTAAATATGCTTTTTGTACGGGGTCATGCGTTTGATTTTGCCGAATTAGGATAACGCTGAGAAAAATAATTAACGTTAAAACACTCAGTATAGCGAGCCATTTCACCATATCGACCCAATCGAGAATACCAAATCCAGATAGGAAGTTGAGTTGTTTCTCCGGACCATAGGCGAGTACAGCATTTTGCCAGTAATAATCAAAACTATTGATTCCCCATTTAATTTGTTGAATCCACTCGTGAATTCCTTCAGGTGGGTTTAATAGGAAGTTAATATCACTATTGATACGTTGTAATGATGGGTCGATACTGTGTTCAATACGGTTAGGGGCAATCGCTGCGGTTGGGTCTACCCGCAGCCAGCCCTTGTCTGCCAACCAAACCTCAGTCCAAACATGGGCATCGGCTTGGCGAATGTTATAAAAGTCCCCTACTTTGTTATAAACGCCACCTTGGTAACCGCCAATAAGCCTAGTAGGAATACCAGCAATCCGCATTAGCGTAGCAAAACTGGTGGCAAAGTGACCGCAAAACCCCCGCTTAGTTTCAAATAAAAATTTTGCAACGGGGTTTTTGCCTAATGAAGGCGGTTTAAGGGTGTAATAAAACTCATTATTAAAAAATAGCAGAGCACGTTTTACGATAGCGCTTTTATCCGGGCTTGTTTTGACCCAACTGTTTGCTAAAGCAAAGGTTCTAGGGTCTATATTGTCGGGCACTTTTAGTGCTCGTTTTAGGTCGTTATCCGATAGTTTTGTTATAACTTCTTGAGTGGTAGAGCGGATATCAAAAGAAATATTACGGCTTAGTTTATTAGCTAATACCAGTTGGTGATCGTGCGTTAGGCGTGCAGTTTTTGGTGCGCTAGCAGGTATGTCAAGTGCATAAAGCCAAAATTGGTGATGAGGTTCCATCATTAAGGTGTAATGAATATCTGATTTTTTTTCAGCTAGGGGCGTTGCTTGTTTAAACGAATCTTGCTTTGGTGGAGTCAATGTCCAAGACTGGCCATTAGTTTCCCAAAAAACGGGCCCTCGCCAGTAAAGATCCTTTTGTGGAGGAGCTGGACTATTAAATCGGACTCTAAAGGCCGTTTCGTCCGATAGTGCCAAATTAGAAACACTACCAGGGTTAATTGTATTGCTAATGCCACTGATGGCAGACTGCTCATCGGGCATTGCCCATAGTGGGCCAACCATTCGTGGAAACAGTACAAAAAAAATGAGCATTAAAGGAAGAGATTGTAATAGTACGAAGCCAGATAAACGTAGTAAAGGCGGGTTTATTAAAGACTCGCTTTGAGTATTGTTGATGACCAAAGCGAGCAGTAATAGATAAAATATAAAAAGCGCATATAAGGCAATTGTTATCTGTTGCTCAAATAAGAACGGTGTAATGAGAATAAAAAAGCTCATGTAAATAACAGCTTGGGCATCACGAGCGGTACGGCTTTCCAGTAATTTTAAGCCCATTAACAAAATCAACAAGCTACTGCTAGCATCGCGGCCTAAGGACATTCCATACGTTTTTAATACAAAAAAACCTAAACCGATGGCAAGCGGTAATAGGAGCCATTTATTAGGTAATGTCTTGGGAATCCACAGTGTTAGTGCGCGCCATACTAATAAGGTGAACGCAATTAAAATAAAAGAAGTGGGTAAGCTAGCAATATGTGGAACGATTAGAAGGACGCCAATGGCGATTAATAGTTTTATAAGGTTGGGTTTGATGAGCATCGTTGAATGGTTAAATAGGCTCAAATAGAGCGAGTTTTTTCAGGCAAGCGTGCTGGTGGGCTGCGCCATGACTGGGTGCAAGCTCAATATTGGGTAAACGCAAGCCATATTCGAGCCCTTGAGATTCGCATTGGAGCACCCAAAAGCACAGTTGAGATATTTTTTCTTCTAATGCTAACGGTTGGCAAGATTGCCAATCTAACCAAATGCTTGCCGACTGTTCGGCGTTAAACTCATTGCTAAACAAGCCTTTTTCAGCAGCAAACGCTTTCCAGTTAATGTGTCGATAGTTGTGTCCCTGTTGGTAGGGTTTTAATCCAGCAAAATCATCAGTACCTAATTGCTGGCTTTGAAGCTTGTTTTGTTCTTTACTAAAAAGCTGAAAATTTAAGGGCAAGCCCATATCAATTGCTTGAGGGTAAACTAAAATAGGCTGCTTAAAAAGCAAGGGTGACCAGGCTCGGAAAAGCCCAAAGGGAAATGAGGTGGAGAGAGTAATGGTGCTAGGTGTATACCAACCTCGGTGCTTAAGTTTTATGGGTATTTTGATCGATAACAAAAGATCTTTGGCAATATCAAATGTTTTAAGCTGGTTAAGGTGGGCAGCGTGAATGGCCCAGCGTTGCCGTTCACCTGTTTCCTTAATATCAAGGTTAATATACCCAGTTGAACCCGCATAGTAGTTAGGTGTTTTTGTTAATGAGACGACAAGACCGGATAGGTTTTTGAAGCAATAAAAAGCAGACGCTTGTGCCGCAGCGGCTAAGAGAAAAGTAAAAACAAAGCCCATACTGTTGTTATAGTTTATTGAAGCAACCAGCATCAGTAAAATAATAATAGCGAGGGTTAAGCCAGCTTTGTTGGGCAGTACGAAAATACGCCGGTGGTTTAATTTAATAGCTGTGTGTTGAGCGGCCTCCCCTTTTGTGAAGCGTTTTAATGAGAGACGTGCTGAAAGAGCTAAAGGCATATGCGGTAAGATTTTATAGATGGCTTAACTGTAGCATAGCGTCAATTTTTGTAGCGCTAAAAAAAGCCGCATAAGCGGCTTTAATAATATTTTTATAGGTGATTTTACATCGAAGGTGCAGATTCTTTAACGCAGTCTTTTTCTTCCATTCGCGCTTTCCATGCGCTAACGCCTGGGTAGTCGGCTATTAAAGAACCTTCGGGTACCATCCCTAAGAAAGCAATGATCGGGTATAAGAAATAATCAGCCAGTGAAGCGGTATCGCCGGCTAAATATTCAGATTTTGCTAAGGTAGCATCAAGCAGGCTTAGTTGATCTTTGGTGGTCGGAATGGCTGCATCCAGTACCGCTTGATTAAGTGGTTTAATTTCAACGCGAAATAACACCAGATCATGGATCATCGTAGGGAATACATAAGCATTTATATAGCTGATCCATTGGTTCATAATGCCACGTTGCTTAACATCTGATGGTTTTAGGGCTGGCCCATCAAAGGCTTCATCAATATAGTTAGCAATAGCGAGGGTTTCATATAGTGTAAAATCACCGTGACTAAATGCAGGAACTTTACCGGTCGGGTTAACGGCGAGCATTTCACTGGTATTAGGCGCATGGTGTAGGTGCTCGAAAGCAACACCTTTTTCATGTAATGCCATATGAATTGTTCTAACGTAAGTACTTAATGGAAAGCCGTATAAGGTAACATCGCTCATTTCATTTATCCTGTTGTTTAGGTGGGTGGGTCGTTGAATATAATTAAATTTTAATAAACTGTAAATAACAAACTTTAGGGAGATAAAAAATGACACAACGTTTTGAAGGGAAAGTCGTCATCGTGACGGGTGCAGCGCAGGGTATAGGTAAGGCATGCGCAGTAAGATTTGCTGCTGAAGGCGCCAGTGTAATGATAGCCGATCGAGCTGAAGAACAAGCGCGTTTAGTCCAACAAGATATTATTAATCAGGGTGGTAACGCCAGCGTTTGTATTGTAGACCTTGAAACAAGTGCGGGCGCAAAAGAAGTGATGCAAACAACAGTAGATACCTATGGGCGAATTGATGTGTCTGTTCACAATGTTGGCGGCACTATTTGGGCAAAACCTTTTTGGGAATACCCTGACGATCAAATAGAAAAAGAAATTAATCGATCCTTGTGGCCAACGCTTTGGTGCTGCCGTGCGGTGATACCCTTTATGCTTGAACAACAGTCCGGAGCTATTGTAAACGTTGGTTCGGTTGCTACACGTGGAATTAACCGTGTGCCCTACTCCGCTGCAAAAGGCGGTGTTCAAGCGATCACGACCTGTATGGCGCTAGAGTTAGCCGAGCACAATGTGCGTGTAAATTGTGTAAATCCAGGTGGTATCGATCAAGGAGAACGAGCCATTCCTAGAAATACAGAAGCTTACTCAGATGTCGATAAAGCGGGTATGCAAGGTGTATTTGAGCAAACAATGCGTGATACGCCTATGAAGCGCTTTGGCACACCCGAAGAAGAAGCAGCAGCCATTTGCTTTTTAGCGGCTGATGAAGCGTCGTATATAACGGGAGAAATTATCAATGTAGCAGGCGGTGGAATTGGTTAGTAGTTGAGTAGGGAAGTAAACAACAAAAAAAGCTTCTTTATATAAATTTGATTTAAATCAAATTTCTTTTGATGATGTTTTGTTGTAAGATCACCTCATTCTGAGCCATAAAGGCTATCAGAATGAGGTGGTTTTAATGGGTACTGCTGGTGAATTTATAGGTGAGTGATAGCCTTAAGTAGCCCCAAAAATAACGATAAAATGTTAATGAGTTAGAGGAGATTTGTGTATGGGTAATAAAAGGCTCGAGAGTGATTACAGCCGCTATATGGATTTAAAGGAAGGCTGGGTTGATCGTCGTATTTTTTGGGAGCAAG
>OJDD01000121.1_pt1 | contig 25384 bp, 21 predicted proteins | sample 1592591 | NCBI WGS metagenome assembly OJDD01 (sample SAMN05416809, study PRJEB24817) | seawater metagenome | isolation source: Sea water | place: Canada:Atlantic | collected 2013-07 | reverse complement strand
TCAAGGGGATTCATGAAAGCTGTCAGGTATTGGTTAGGTGTCGGATGGGTGATGGTGTGCTTTGCCTCCCCTTTACAGGCCGGTCCCTACAATGAAACACCTGAAAGCCGTGAATTTGTTCGTGAGATGTCGGAACGCTACGGATTTGAGGCCGAACGTGTGTCTGCAATACTGGCCAACGCGCAGCGCCGTGATTCGATATTGGAAGCCATCAGCCGACCGGCTGAGAAAACCCTTGAGTGGCACGAATACCGTCGGATCTTTATGCGTGATGAACGCATAGAGCAGGGCGTCAGTTTCCTCAGGAAACATCAGGAAGCCTTTGAGCGCGCCGAACGTGAGTACGGTGTACCGGCGTCAATCGTTGCGGCGATTATCGGCGTCGAAACCTGGTATGGCACCTACAAAGGAAAGTATCGGGTGCTCGATGCCCTTGCCACTCTGGCATTCGACTATCCGCCCCGGAGTCGTTTTTTTCGCAGCGAGCTTGCCCAGTATTTGCTGATGACCCGTGAACAGGGCTTCGACCCTATGGCGTTGACGGGTTCCTATGCGGGGGCGATGGGGTACGGTCAGTTTATCTCCAGCAGCTACCGGCATTACGCGCTTGATTTTGACGGTGATGACGTTGCAGACATCCTGACCAATCCCGTGGATGCCATCGGCAGTGTCGCCAATTATTTCCACGCCCATCGTTGGCAAACGGGTGAGCCTGTGGCAGAACGGGTGAGTGACAGTCTGCCAAAGAGCTCACCATTGCTGACCAGGGAACTGCGGCCGACGTTGACGGTCAATGACTATCGGCAGGCGGGTATCGTCCCGAAAATGGATGTGCCCGGCGACGCCAAAGCCAGAGTGATCCGTCTCGTCGGGGACGAGGGCTCTGAACTATGGCTGACCTACCATAACTTTTACGTGATAACCCGCTACAATCACAGTCATCTATACGCCATGGCGGTGCACCAGTTGGCAGGTGCGCTCGAAGAGCGGATGCGGCCGCTGGCAAATGAAAACAATGGGGATAGTAACAACTCGTGATGAAGCGCCATGTTTTACTGCTGGTTTTCGGGGTGCTGGTGCTGGTCGGGTGCGCATCATCGCCCGAACCTGACCATTCCTCCCGCTACACCCTGAGCCAGGACCGTGCGCCTTCAGGCAACTTTGATGCATCGGGGCTTGCCGATGCCACGCCTCGATTTGAGGAGCCGCGCCGCGCTGGAAACAAATCCCCTTATCAGGTCTGGGGCAAGGAGTATCACGTTCTGGGCAATAACGAGGGTTATGTTCAGCGCGGCACCGCGAGCTGGTATGGTGAGAAGTTCCATGGACACAAAACCTCGAATGGAGAGGTTTTTGACATGTACGAGATGTCGGCGGCGCACAAAAGTCTGAGAATCCCGGGATACGCCCGGGTGACCAACCTCGATAACGGTCGCTCGGTGGTGGTTAGGGTCAACGACCGTGGCCCCTTCCACGGGGATCGCCTGATTGACCTCTCCTATGCCGCGGCCAAAAAGCTGGGTTATCAGGGCAGGGGTACGGCGAGGGTTGAGGTGGCTGCCATCACGGTGAATCGTGACGGCTCGATGACGCTTGCCGGCAAGCCGTTCCCGGAATCTGGAGCTCCGGTGGATGCCGAACGCCTGAAGGATCCCGGGCCGGGCAGCGAGGCCCTGTTTGTGCAACTGGGGTCGTTCAGCCAGCGTAACCCGGCCGAGGCCCTTCTGGACAGGGCGCGGCGTGCAGTCGCAAACCCAATGCGGGTGAGGGAAGTGGAAACGGCTTCCGGCCGCTTTCACCGCGTTCAGGTCGGGCCGTTCAGGGACGAGGATGAAGCCCTGAGAGCCCAGAGCCTGCTTGAAAATCACGGATTTGGTCAGTCAATACTTCTGACCGACACTCATTGAACCAGTCACTTACTTGAAACTGAATGGACCCATGGCACTAAATAAAGCGTTCCGAGCCCTCTCTGCTGTTCTGCTCCTGATTCTGCTTCCGGCTATGCCGGTTGCGGCCCAGGCTGTTCTGATTCCGTCATCACCGCAGATCGCGGCGAGTTCCTATATCCTGATGGACCCGCTTTCCGGACGGATTATCATGGAAGAGAACAGCCATGAGCGTCTGCCCCCGGCCAGCCTGACCAAAATGATGACGGCCTATATCGTGGAACGGGAGCTGGACGAGGGTCGGATTTCCCTGTCCGACATGGTGCCCATCAGCGTGAACGCCTGGCGAACCGAGGGTTCACGGACCTTCGTTAAAGAAGGGACGGAAGTGTCGGTCGAGAACCTGCTAAAGGGCGTCATCATTCAGTCTGGGAACGATGCCTCAGTGGCGCTGGCCGAGTATATTGCCGGCAGTGAAGGGGCGTTCGTCGACATCATGAACCAGCAGGCGCAGATACTGGGGATGAACGAGTCCAGTTTTGCCAACGCTACCGGCTTGCCTGCCCCGGATCATTTCTCCACTGCCTACGATCTGGCCCTTTTGGCAAAGGCGATTATCAACGACTATCCGGAAAACTACCCGTTGTATGCCCAGAAACACTTCACTTACAACAATATCCGTCAGCCAAACCGGAACAGCCTTTTGTGGCGTGACGACAGTGTTGATGGGCTGAAGACCGGCCATACCGAGGAAGCCGGTTACTGCCTGGTGGCGTCAGCCAAGCGCAACGACACCCGCCTGATTGCTGTGGTGATGGGAACAGACAGCACCTCGTCCCGCGCCCAGGAAGTCCAGAAAATGCTGAACTACGGCTTCCGCTATTACCAGAGCGAGCGCCTGTTCCGCACTGGCCAGGAACTGCTGGAAGCGCGCGTATGGGGCGGGGCAAGCGATAGCCTGTCCGTAGGACTGACAGAAGATGTTTACGTCACCATTCCCCGAGGCTCAAGGGATTCCCTGGAATCCACCGTTGAACTCGACTCAGTGATCAAGGCGCCCATTTCCATGGGCGACGAATTGGGCCGGGTGACCGTCAAGCTCGGCGATGATGTGGTCGTGGATCAGCCGGTGCTGGCACTCAGCGATATCCCGGAAGGTGGTTTCTTCAAGCGGATCTGGGACGCCATCAAACTATTCTTTGTTCAGCTCTTTGAGTAAGGGCGCGAGTGGCCTGTAGGAGATAAACCGGGATGAGCGAACCAAAGGCACCCAAAATCGAGTTTCCCTGTGACTACGTGATCAAGGTTATCGGGGACGCCGCGCCAGACTTTGTGGAGTTTGTGGTAGGCGTCGTGGAGCAGCATGCACCTGGCATTTCGAACGATGACGTTACGGTGAAAGACAGTCGCGGCGGTCGGTTTGCCTCGGTAAACCTCAAGATCGTTGCCACGGGCGAGCCGCAGTTGAAAGCTCTGTTCGAGGAACTCAAGGCCAGCGGCCGGGTTCATATGGTGCTGTAACCTGATGGCCGAGCTGATCGTTCGTGACCTGGGTGAACAGCCCTACCTGGAAACCTGGGAGGCGATGAAATCGTTCACGGCCTCGCGAGACGCCTCCACGCCCGATGAACTCTGGCTGCTGGAACACCCAAGGGTCTACACCCAGGGGCAGGCCGGCAAAGCCGAGCACATACTGGCCCCCGGTGATATCCCGGTGATACTGGTGGATCGCGGTGGCCAGGTGACGTATCACGGCCCTGGCCAGCTTGTGGTTTACCTGATGATAGACCTGACTCGCCACCGCCTGGGAATTCGCTCCCTGGTTGATGTCATTGAGCAGGCCATTGTCCGGACCCTTGCGGGGATGGGTGTGGCGGCAGCGCCGCGTCCGGATGCGCCGGGTGTCTATGTGGAACAAGCGAAGATTGCGTCGCTGGGGCTGCGTGTAAGGCGAGGATGTTCGTTCCACGGCCTGGCACTGAACGTGGCCATGGACATGGAACCGTTCCGCCGGATAAACCCTTGTGGCTACGCCGGCATGGCCATGTGCCAGGTCAGTGACTTTGTCCCCGGGGCAACGGTCACAGACCTGGCCTCGACCCTGTCAGACGAGCTGGAAAGAGGCCTGGCCGGTGGCGTCGTCCGCCGGGTCTCGGGTTGGTAATGATCCTCCCCGGTTGGCTTGCTAGCCGTAGGTACCTTCGAAGTCGCACACTTTATTCCGCCCCAGGGTTTTTGCCCGGTATAGAGCTTCGTCCGCCCGCTGTAGCAGGCGGTCCACTGACTCGGCACCCTGGATGGTAGCCACTCCGACACTGATGGTGGCGGTGATGCTTCGGCCCTGAGTCTTTATGGGCGTAGACGCGATTGTTTTACGGATCCGGTTCGCGGTCTGGACGGCTTCGGGCGTGTCAGTCTCTGGCAGCAACACCAGGTATTCCTCACCACCCCAACGCGACAGCGTATCCACCTTCCGGCTTTGCTCCTGCAGTGTCTTGGCCACCATTACAATGGTCTCATCACCCACCTGGTGACCGTAGTTGTCGTTGACGGACTTGAACAGGTCAATGTCCATCAGTAACACTGAAAATGCCCGCGAATTTCTCAAATAGCGCTGGTACTCGGCTTCCATTTGCTCGTGGGCCTCACGTCGATTGGCGAGCCCCGTCAGGGCATCGTGTTTGGCTGCGTATTCGAATTCGGCAGCCAGTTTCAGCAGGCCGAGCTTGCTACGCCGTCGGCTCTGGTCCAGCACGTAACAAGTGGACATCTCGAATCCCAGTACCGCGAGCATGGTAAGGCGGAAGCTGGTGCTGTAGGGCGAGTCAAAAACCAGGTCACCAAGCGGACTGAACAGCAGGGCCACTGCGGCGAGGCCACCGGCACAGGCAACCACCCCCACTTTAGCTTCGCTGATGTAAAAAATGATGGGGGGATAGGCGAACAGCCAGATGATGGCGGAGCCGTCTTCCACCGCGTTGACAGCGAGATAGGTAAACAGGACCGTGATTGCGGTTATAAAGCCACGACGCTGAAGGGTGGTGTTGCGACTGACCAGATAGGCGATACCATTGGCACTCAGCAGCACGGCAAAGGCGATCAGGGTGGTGGCAGAACCGGGCATTCCCCGATCCAGCGAGCGCCACGCGAAAAACAACAGAATGGGAACCGCGGCCAGGGTTAAGCGCCCGATCAACATCGGGACCGGAATTTCACCCTTTACCCGGAACTGTGACAGCTTGGTGTCGGACGGTCTGCTGGTGATCTGTGTCATTGTCGCGGTCTTGTTGTTTTTGGGCTTCAGTGGCGAGTTAACCAACCACCTCTTCATACTAAACTGCATTGACCATTGGATCTGTGTAAAAACGTAAAACCTTTCGTCAATGACAGGAGTAAACAGGGAAGGGTAGGTTTGCATTGGCCTCATGGCCCGTGCATGAACGGCGCGCCGGTTAGGTTTGAAGGCCGGGCTATCCGTATAATGGAGATAAAGGCTGATCGCGCCAACACTTACAGAACCGAGCAGGTTTTCGATGGCATCCAGACCCAAGAGCACATCCGTTGCACGTATCAAGACCGGCAGCTTCGAGCGCCGGCTTACCCTTACCAGGGCGGGGCTTTTTGCAGGCACCCGGATGGCGTCCCATATGGCCACCAACTGGTTCAGCAGCAAGGACAAGCGGGAAGCCCGGCACCGGGCCATGTTGTCCAGCCAGGCCGAGTTCCTGGTGGACGAGCTGGGAAAGCTCAAAGGCAGTGTGGTCAAGATCGGTCAGGTGATGGCGCTTTATGGCGAGCATTTTCTGCCGGAGGAAGTGACGGAGGCCCTGCATACCCTGGAGGACCAGACTACCTGGCTGGAATGGCCATCCATTGAGCGTGTACTGAAGGATGAGTTGGGGGCGGACCGCCTGGCCGAACTGGAAGTGGATCCGGACCCGATTGGGGCGGCGTCCCTGGGGCAGGTCCATCGGGCGCGCCGGCGCAGCGATGGGTTGGAGCTGGTACTCAAGGTTCAGTATCCCGGCGTAGACGAAGCCGTTGACAGCGACCTGAACGCGGTGGCCCATCTATTGAAGATTGCCCGTCTGGTCTCTTTCGGCCCGGAGTTCAATGATTGGCTGGAAGAGGTGCGGGACATGATGCACCGCGAGGTGGATTATCGTCTCGAGGCCCGCACCACCGAAAAATTCCGGCAGATGCTGCTGAGTGACCCTCGTTTTGTCGTGCCAAGGGTTCTGGAGGAGTACTGCACCGCCCATGTCATCGCGTCCACCTACGAGCCCGGTCATTCCGTGAGTTCCGTGGCGGTGCGGGAGCTTTCCCTGGATCGCCGCAGTGAGTTGGGCCGGGCAGCGCTGGAACTGTTTTTCCGGGAGCTTTTCATCTGGGGGGAAATCCAGACCGATCCCAACTTCGGCAACTATCGCATCCGCATTGCCGGCGAGGAAGGTGCTGACAGCAACACCGATCAGATCGTGTTGTTGGACTTTGGCGCGGTCCAGACTTACTCACCCACCTTTCTGGACCCGGTTATCCAGATGATCCGGGCCTCCTATGAGGGCGATCTGCCAGACGTGATTGACGGCGGCATCCGTTTGCGTTTTATGAGCCGTGACTGGCCCGATGATGTTCTGGATACGTTCGGCAAGGTTTGTATGTCGGTACTGGAGCCGCTTAACAGCGACCGCAGCGCCTGGCCAGACAACGCTGTGAATGATCAGGGGCAGTACCGCTGGAAACAGAGCGACCTGCCATCACGGGTGGCGCGTCAAGCCGCGCGCTCGGCCATCAGTCGCTATTTCAAGGTGCCGCCGAAGGAGTTTGTGTTCCTGAACCGCAAGTTGATTGGCGTGTATACGTTTATTGCCGTGCTCAACGCGGAATTCAACGGGGAGGATCTGCTCCGGGAATACCTTTATGGCGATCCCGGAACGCCCGATGCTTCCAGCACCAGCCAGATAACCAAGCCATAGCGCAGCCCCTTGCCGATAGCGACCAGGATTACGAAATTGAGCCAGGGCACGCGCATGATGCCGCCGACCAGTGTCAGCGCGTCACCACCCAGGGGCAACCAGCCCAGCAGCAGAGACCACTGTCCGTAGCGGTTGAATCGGGTGCGGGCTTTTTCAAGCTGGGATTCGGAAATCGGAAACCAGCGTTTATGCTTAAAGCGATCCACCTGCCTGCCGATAACCCCATTAATAACAGAGCCTGCGGTGTTGCCCGCCGTTGCCCAGAACCAGATCCACCAGAGTGAATAGCCTTGAGTGACCATGCCGCCCAGGAGAATTTCCGAATAGGCTGGCAATATCGTTGCGGCAGCCAGCGCGGTCATGAATAGGGTTAGATAGGCCAATGATCACTCCTGGTGAGATGACTGCCGGTCAGGCTTGCATGGCAGCGGTGCCTACTGGGCACTAAGCTGATAATGAACCCCCGTCCCGAGACAGGTTGCCGTACCAATGAAAAAACTGTCACTGCGCTTCAAACTCTATGCTCTGGTTATTACGCTGCTGCTGGTCATGGGAATCAGTATTGTCGTTACCGCCCAGCTTTCCCTGGGGCAGATGGAGCAGAGAATTACCTCCGAAACCCGTGACACCGTGCGCGGTCTTGCCATTGACCGGTTAAGCGCAACCGCCGGGAAATACGGTGAAGTGGTCAGCGGCATGTTTGCGACAGCGTATCGGACACCGGAAGTTGTCCGCAACGTGATCAGCCGGAATATACAGGCGGATAGCTCCGGGCGCATCAGTCGAGTGGCCCTGCAGGAAACGGTGGGCGCCGTACTGGAGGAACAGGAGGGGCTGAGCTCCATCTATGCCCAGTTCGAACCGGACGCCTATGATGGCCAGGACCGCTACTTCACCGGTGGTGTTGAAGAGCACAGCAGCGACGAGGGTACCCTGGAGATATACTACTATCGCTCCCCCGAGGGTGATGTGGTCTTCAGTCGTACCGAGGACCCGTCCACCAAGTACCTGGATAACCGGAATGAGTTCGGTATTCGCGAGGCAGAATGGTATCTGTGTTCCATGGATACCCTGAAGCCCTGCATTATGGAGCCTTATGAATACGAGATTGAGGAGGGTTACACCGAACTGATGACCAGCCTGGTCATGCCGATCATGGATGGGGGCGAATTTGCAGGCGTGGTCGGTGTTGACCTCAACCTGTCAACGCTCCAGAAGGCGATCCAGAACGTCAGCAACAATCTCTATGACGGCGCGTCAAGGGTGACCCTGCTGAGCAACAAAGGGCTGATTGCGGCGTCCAGTCACTACAGTGAGAACTTGGGGCGGCCATTGTCGGAAGCTCTGCCCGAGCAGGCTGAAACATACACCTCTTTGCATACCGACGGTGGTACCTACGACGATGGCGAAACCCTGGCGGTTTCCTATCCCATTGATATCTCCCTGCCGGACACCCAGTGGTCGTTGTTGATCGAATTGCCACGGGAGACCGCATTGGCGGATGTGGCTGAGATCACCGGCCTGCTGTCCAGCGAGGTGAACACCACCGCAGGGCGACAGACCATGGTGGGCGCACTGGTGTCGGTTGTGGCGATCCTGATCCTGGTGGTGCTGGTCCGCTCGGTGACCAAACCATTGAACGAAATCCGTGACCGGATGAAAAACCTGGCCAGTGCCGAAGGGGACCTGACCAGCGAGTTGGACATCGATACCCATTCGGAACTGATCGAACTGGCAGGCGGGTTTAACCAGTTCCTGAGCCGGTTGCGGGAGATGATCAACGACCTGAAGGACGTTAACGCCAAGGTCAGCCAGCAGGCGGCCGACGTGGATGTGATCGCCAAGGAAACCGATGAGCAGACCGAGAGTCAGCATCAGGACATCGAAAGCGTCGTGACTGCCATGAACGAAATGTCCGCCGCAGCGGGTGAAGTGGCAGGTTTCGCGGGTGAAGCGGCTGAAAACGCGCAGATGGCACAGGATGGCATCCGCTTTACCCAGGATACGCTGACCTCCGCCGTGGACGGAGTGAGCGCACTGGCGGGTGATATGGATGAGGCCAGCACCGCCATTGGCCAGGTTGCTACACGCAGTGAGGACATCAACCGCATTATTGAGGTCATTCGGGGAATCGCGGAGCAGACCAATCTGTTGGCACTGAACGCGGCCATCGAGGCTGCCCGGGCCGGTGAGCAGGGACGAGGCTTTGCGGTGGTAGCCGACGAGGTCCGAACGCTTGCGTCGAGAACCCGTGAGTCCACCGATGAGATCAGCCAGATGATTGATGGCCTGCAAAGTGATGTGGGCGGGGCCGTCACCGTGATCAAGGGTGGCGTTGATCGCGCCACCAGAGCGGTGGAGGGAACCCGCGAGGCGGACCATTCGCTGGCCTCAGTGGTTGAGCGCATAGCAACCATTGTGGAACACGTCACCCACGTGGCCACCGCTGCGGAAGAGCAAAGTTCCGTCAGTGAAGAGATTAATCGCAACCTCACCCGTATTGGTGATGCCGCTAACGATCTCCGGGCATTGGCGCAACGGGTCAGCGGCAGTGGGCGGACACTGGATGAGCAGGTGAAAGTGCTGGACTCGGAACTGAACCGCCTGAAAACCTGAACGCCAGGCCGATGAAGGTCAAAAGGTAATGCCCGATAGCGCTGGTTGTATCAGTCCAGGCTATCGGTGCCATTCAGTTCATTAATTTTATTTTTTCTGTGGGCGTGCCACCATTACTGCAACGTGTATCGATGGCCGAGATGCACAGGCTTACCCATTGTTATGAACAGGAGTCAGTTTATGGATCATGTCACCATCTACGGTCGTGCATCCTGCGGTTTTTGCATGCGCGCCCGGCAACTGTGCGAGATCAGGGACATTCCCTACCGTTACGTGGACATGATCGAGGAAGGCATCAGCAAGGCGGATCTGGAGAAAACCATTGGTAAGCCCGTGCACACCGTGCCACAGATCTTTGTGGGCGATGAGCACGTTGGCGGGTTCGACCACTTCTCGCACTACGTGCAGAGGCTGGAGGCCGCCTCGAGATAAACGGTTCGGCAAAAAAAGGCGCCAGCGGATAACCCGGTGGCGCCTTTTTTGTGGGCAATTGCCTCAGAACTGGAAGTCAGCCTTCAGTTTTTTCTCCACCAACTGATTCTTCAGCTTCGCGACCCGCGGCAGGCCATTGTCGAACGGTGGGAAGCTCTCGCCGTGAATCAGCGGCTCCAGGTAGTCGCGGCAATCCTGGGTGATGCCATAGCCGTCATCGGTGATGTAGTGGATCGGCATTTTCTTTTCCTGGTTGGCGACCTCGCTCAACGGTGCCTCGCCAATGTGCCAGCGATAAGGGCGTGACTGTTCACGCACAATCGTCGGCATCAGCGCCTGTTTACCAGCCAGCGCCATTTCCACGGCAACCTTGCCTACGGAGTAGGCCTGCTCAACATCCGTAGCGGACGCAATGTGGCGGGCGCTGCGCTGCAGGTAATCGGCTACGGCCCAATGGTACTTGTGGCCCAGGGCCTGGCGCACCATGTTCGCCAGCGCTGGCGCGACGCCGCCGAGCTGGGTGTGGCCGAAGGCATCCTTGGCGCCTGCGTCGGCCAGGAAGCGGCCGTCTTCATACTGGGCGCCTTCCGAGGCGACGACCACGCAGTAGCCGTACTCCTTGACGCAGAAATCCACACGTTCAAGGAAGCGCTCACGCTCGAAGGGCACTTCCGGGAACAGGATGATGTGTGGTGGCTCGCCTTCGCCCTGGCCAGCGAGGCCGCCAGATGCGGCAATCCAGCCAGCGTGGCGCCCCATCACTTCCAGGATGAACACCTTGGTGGAGGTGTCGCACATGGAGCGAATGTCCAGGCTGGCTTCCAGGGTAGAGGTGGCGATGTACTTGGCCACCGAGCCGAAACCGGGGCAGCAGTCGGTAAAGGGCAGGTCGTTGTCCACGGTTTTGGGCACGCCGATGCAGGTAATCGGGTAGCCCATCTTCTCGGCAAGTTGCGACACTTTATAGGCGGTATCCTGGGAGTCGCCGCCGCCGTTGTAGAAGAAATAACCAATGTCGTGGGCGCGGAACACCTCGATCAGGCGTTCGTACTCGCGTTTATTCTCGGAGAAGTTCTTCAGTTTGTGGCGGCAGGAGCCAAACGCACCGCCCGGGGTGTGGATCAGCGCCTGGATGGCGTCATCGCTTTCAAGGCTGGTATCGATCAGCTCCTCCTTGAGTGCGCCGATGATTCCATTGCGCCCGGCGTAAAGCTTGCCGATCTGATCGGGGTGCTTGCGGGCGGTCTGGATAACCCCGCAGGCGCTGGCGTTAATGACGGCGGTCACACCGCCTGATTGGGCATAGAATGCATTTCTGGTGGCCATTTCCGGCTAGTGCCTCCTGCAGTTTCATCGAGTGCGGCAGATGATACGCCAATCGCTGTTTTTTTTCATGACATCAAACGTCGTAAGCAACGCTTGACGACCCGCATTCTATACGGGACGCTTTGCAGGTTTCATTTAAGAGGTCGATAACCGAATGCACATCCATATCCTGGGAATCTGTGGCACCTTCATGGGCAGTCTGGCCGTACTGGCGAGGGAGCTCGGGCACACCGTGACAGGCTCCGATCAGGGCGTTTACCCGCCCATGAGCACCCAGCTTGAGGCCCAGGGGATCGGGTTAATGGAAGGTTACGATCCTGACAACCTCAAACCTCAGCCGGATCTGGTGCTGGTTGGCAACGCCATGTCCCGGGGTAACCCGGAGGTGGAAGCGGTTCTTAACCAGAACATTGACTACATGTCCGGCCCGGAGTGGCTGGCGCGAGAGGTTCTGCGTCATCGCTGGGTGCTGGCGGTAGCCGGAACTCATGGAAAGACCACCACCACCGCCATGCTGCTATGGATCCTTGAGCAGGCCGGGTTCGAGCCCGGTTACCTGATAGGCGGGGTGCCCAACGACTTCCCCGTGTCTGCAAGGCTGGGCAACAGCGATTTCTTTGTGATCGAGGCGGATGAGTACGACAGCGCCTTTTTCGACAAGCGTTCCAAGTTTGTTCACTATCGCCCCCATACCCTGATCCTCAACAACCTTGAGTTTGATCACGCGGATATCTTCGACAACGTCGAAGCCATCGAGAGACAGTTCCATCATCTGGTCAGGACCGTCCCTTCTCGGGGGCTGATCGTGCGCCCGGCGCTGGATACCCATCTGGACAGGGCGCTGGAACTGGGCTGCTGGAGCAGTGTTCAGGCCACGTCAGTGGGCAGCGAGGTTCCCTATATCGCCGACTGGCGGGCCGAATTGCTGTCTGAGGACGGAAGCCGCTTCATGGTGGTCCACCACGAGCAGCCTGTGGCGGCGGTCAAGTGGTCCCAGACCGGCCTGCACAACGTACGCAATGCCCTGGCCGCCATTGCCGCTGCCCGTCATGTGGGGGTGACGCCGGACCATGCTGTGGCAGCGTTGTGCCGTTTTTCCGGGGTCAAACGCAGGATGGAGCTGCTCGCGGATGTTGGCGGGGTCCGGGTCTACGATGATTTTGCCCATCACCCGACGGCCATTGCCACCACTCTGGAAGGCCTACGTCACAAGGTGGGCGAGGAGACCATCCTCGCCCTGATTGAACCGCGCTCCAATACCATGCAGCAGGGTGTCCACCAACAGACCCTCCTGCCCAGCGCCGCAGCGGCAGACCAGGTATTTTGGGCCAACCTGAATCGCATGGACTGGTTGCCGGTGCTGTTAGAGAGCGACGAAGCTGCGGCCGAAGTCCCGGGGCGCCATCGGGTTGGGGACAGCGTGGAGGAGCTCATCCGCCAGGTGCTGGAGCAGGTGTCCGGCCCCTGCCATATTGTCGTCATGAGTAACGGCGGTTTTGGTGGTATTCACCAGAAGCTGATCGCCGAATTGGAACGTAAAGCCCGCTGATAGGGCGTTTTGCCTCCGATAACCAATCAGGGAATCCGAATATGACAGTAGCGCCAGAATCCCAGAGGGTCATCAACCTCGCCTTTACCGGCGCCTCCGGTGCCCAGTATGGCCTGCGGCTGCTGCAGTGCCTGGTGGCGGCAAATTGCCAGGTGCACGTGATGGTCAGCAAGGCAGCCCAGGTAGTGATTGCCACCGAAACCGACCTCAGGTTACCGGGCAGCACCAGCGCCATGCAGGAGGCCTTGACCAGCTATGCCGGTGCACAGTCCGGCCAGGTGCTGGTGTTTGGCCGTGAGGACTGGTTCGCTCCGCCGGCCTCCGGTTCCGGCGAAAAAGCCCCGCTGGTGATCTGCCCCTGCAGTACTGGCACCCTTTCCGCTCTGGCCACCGGTGCCAGCAACAACCTGATCGAGCGCGCCGGCGACGTGGCTCTTAAGGAGCGGCGGCAACTGATCCTGGTTCCCCGGGAAGCCCCCTTTTCCGAAGTGCACCTGGAAAACATGCTACGCCTGACCCGCATGGGCGCGGTCATCATGCCGGCCAGCCCCGGCTTCTATCATCAGCCACAAACCGTCAGTGATCTGGTGGATTTCATCGTTGCCCGCCTGCTGGATCACCTGGGCCTGCCCCAGGACCTGATGCCCCGCTGGGGCGAGGAGCGGGCGAAGGCCAAACAGCCTGACTGAGCCGCCGGGCGATGGTTTTGGCCAGCCCGATTGATGCTTTTCATCATTGAGCGAAAACGCCGCGCCCCCGAGACTTGGTGAACGACAACCACAACACAGTCATTCACCGAGGTTTACCATGATTCCACGCACAGTCTTTGATGCCGACCTTGACGGCTTCCGGGATTCCGTCCGCAAGTTCCTGCAGCAGGAAGCTGCGCCCTACCATGAGCAATGGGAGAAAGACGGCCAGGTCAGCCGTGAGCTCTGGACGAAGGCCGGTGAACTTGGCTTCCTGTGCCCGACCATGCCGGAGGAATACGGCGGCGTGGGAGCGGATTTCCGCTACAGCGCAGTCATTATGGAAGAGGTGTCCAGGGCGGGCCTGTCTGGCATCGGCTGGACCCTGCATTCTGACATCGTTGCCCCCTATATCCTCAATTACGGTTCTGAAGAGCAGAAGCAGTATTACCTGCCGAAACTGGCCACCGGAGAAATGATCGGTGCCATCGCCATGACCGAGCCGGGCGCCGGTTCCGACCTGCAGGGCGTGAAAACCACGGCAGTGAAAAACGCCGCGGGCGACCATTACGTACTCAATGGTTCCAAGACTTTCATCACCAACGGCCAGTTGGCGGACCTGGTGATCGTGGTGGCCAAGACCGACCCGAAAGAGGGCGCAAAGGGCACCAGCCTGCTGTTGGTCGAAACCGCCTGGGAAGGGTTCGAGAAAGGGCAGAACCTGAATAAGGTTGGGATGAAGGCGCAGGACACCTCCGAGCTGTTCTTCCAGGACGTTCAGGTGCCGGCGGACAAGCTTTTGGGATCGATGGAAGGACAGGGCTTCTTCCAACTGATGGCGGAGTTGCCGGCGGAGCGCCTGCAGGTGGGCCTGACCGCCGTCGCCGCTGCGGAAGCCGCCTGGGAGTGGACGCTGGACTATGTGAAGGAGCGCAAGGCGTTTGGCAAACCGGTGATCGCGTTCCAGAACACCCGCTTCAAGATGGCGGAAATGAAGGCGGAAATCACCGCTGCTCGTGTATTCTGCGACCGCTGCCTGGAACTGCATCTGGAGAAGAAGCTGGATATCCCCACCGCAGCCATGCTGAAGCAGCACACCACCGACCTGCAGTGCCGGGTGATGGACGAATGCGTCCAGCTCCACGGTGGCTACGGTTACATGTGGGAATACCCCATCGCCCGGGCCTGGGCGGATTCGCGGGTTCAGCGTATCTACGCCGGCACCAACGAGATCATGAAAGAGATCGTGGCACGCTCTTTCTGACGCCTGATATCGACCTGAGCGCGCCGCCGGAGATGCTCCGCCGGCGCGTTTTCGTTACCTAAGTTTACAAATTGCCAAACCTATCAAGGTTCCCCCCGGCAACATCCCCTACAGTAGCGGCACAACCTCTAACAAGGATAATGGTTGCCGCGATGAAACGCCTGCTCCCCCTTTCAGTTGCCCTGTTCACGCTCGCCCTGTCCGGATGCGGCGAGGAGTCTGACGAATCACCGGTCGATGGCCGTGACTTCGACGCTGAGGATTACAGCGAGCCCGAGCCCTACACTGGCCGGGTGATTGACGGCTACCTGCGCAACGCAAGGGTATGGCTGGATATGGATGGCGACAGCCAGTACACGCCCGGCCCGATGACCTTTGAGAACAGTGCCGGTACGGAAATAACCCTGCCTGGCGGCGAGCCCACCGCCCTGACGGGTGAGAATGGTGCCTTTTCACTGGATACGGCGGAGTTGGTGCAGGACCCCTCCATATCACCGGACATCGACCCCCGGGATTTCCCCCTGTTCGCCGTGGTACTGCCCGGCCAGACAATGGAGCAGACCCGGATGGGGGACGTGGTTCTGGAAGACGCCTATATGATCAGCGCGCCACCGGGGATTCGCAATGTAACGCCGCTGAGTCATCTGGTCAGGCAACGTCGCCTTATTGGCCTTCAGGACCTGACGGTCACCAGCAACGAACTTTCCGAAGCCCTTGGCAATGTCAATCTGGTCAGTGACTACATCCGGTCCGGCGATCATCGCGCCCACGCCTACGCCCGCGCCTTCGCCCGCTTCATGGCGAGCCAGTTCCCGGCGGAGTATGCGGACCTCCTTCGCAATGGCGACGGACGCGAGCGCTACCTGAGTGAAGAAGCGGTTTACCTGCTGGGCGTCTCCTTTGCCCGCAATGCCCTCGAAGTCGTTCAGGTTGTTGATGCTGCAGCTTCCCAGGGAAATTACGAGAACATCAATATAGACGAACTGGCTTTGCCTGAAGTGCCGATAGAGCTGGACGACCCGGTTATCCTTGAGCGCCAGACGGTTCTGGCACGGGGAGAGGGGAGCGAGTTGCCGGCCACGATGTCCAACCTCAGCGTGTCCGCCGAACTGGCGTTTGACTACTCGGAAGACGGCCGATTAACGGCCGTGACGGCGAACGGATGCATGATGCCTTCGATGAGGGAAATGGCCCGCTTGATCAATGCCCGTGGCAAGATCGCCGACACCGGTGTGCAATGGATGCCTTCGATCTCACTGTCCCAGGAGAGCGCCAGCTACCATGAGCTTGAAGGGCCAGATGAACGGCTGACGTTTGACTGGCAGGACCGAACCGCGACGTTCGAAACGACCACCACCTGCCATCCGGGGCTTGCGTCGTCCTCGGAGTTGGGTGGCCCGCCGGCGATCCGCTACGAGTGGACCATGGCGGACGCGCGGGTCCAATCCCTGACGGCGACGTCGGACAACCGAACGGAAGTATTGCGCCCAGACTATCAGTTCGCCAACGAGGCCTTCTTTGGTTTCACGCGCTCCGTCGATGGGGCTGACGAGGAGGTCATGACGCTTACCAGTAGCGCCCAGTCCTGCGAGGGAGACATCGATCCGGAAGATGCAGATGCGGCGCAGGTGGTGTCCTCGCAACAACCATTCACGGTCACGGGCAACATCACCGTGCCAGACCAATTCACGTCGCTGGCGCTGGAGTTTGATACTCGCAATGACCGTTTCCGGCCGCTTCGATTTGGCTTCCTGGATGAAGACATGAGTTCCACGCCCGGGGTCAGCAATACGGAGGGGTTTGACTGGGCGTTCTACTATCCTTTCGACAACTCCAGCGAGTTTGTGGCGGATCAACCTAACCTGATCAACATCGCCTACCTGAATCGCCATGGCGGCAGCAGGGCCTGTGGGCGGGAGTTCGAAAGAGCGCCTTCCGCGGCCTACGCCCGGGTGAACTACACCTATCAACGGCTCTCGGAATATTTGTCGGGTTTGGTGGAGTAGGGTGCATACACGGGGTGGCTCTTCGCGAACATGCGGAGAGTCATGGGTTTGCGTGCGCAAATTTGTTGCGACATGTGCTTATTAAGGTGTCGGATTCGTAACACTTCCTGAGGAAGGAAGTGGTGCCGAGGAGAGGACTTGACTCTCTTTGTGTTAAAAGAAGTTGTTTGTCGAATCAATAATTTAATAGGTTTCAGAGTCTTACGGCTATCACAGGTGTGTTAAAACTGTGAGTTAAACCATGGGATCTGCACCTTCATACGTTACGAAACGCAATGACACCTATTACTTTCAACTTCATGTGCCTGCTGGCGTACAATCACGGCAAAGATTGATTCGGCGAAGCCTGCGCACCAAATGCCGCCGGCAAGCATTGGCATTGGCTAGGAAGTGGTGGATTCAGTTGTTCGAGAATGATTTCCAGTGGGAAGACGAAGCAAAGGAACAGGATCGGCGTTTGTCTCGCGGTAAGGTGCTGTACGACCGTTTGCAGGATCATGAACGTCAAACCCAGTACCACAACGGTGAAACCGATCCCTTAGCCATCGAAGACTTCATGGAGACGCTGAACGCCAAAGAAGTCGAAGACCTGCAAGCCTATTCAAATTACGTCAACCAGCAGACCGGGAATTCATTTGATTCAAGCCCTGAGCCTGTTTCCGGTGATCTTGAGGCACCCAAATATCAGAACGATTCTGTCACGCAAACCTTGTTGGCAGCCCTTCAGGAGACACGCCAGCAGAGCGCGCTGGCTGCACGTGGCATTGAAGAAACCGGTAAGCCTTTGAGCGAACTTGTAGATAGCTACATCCGGGACAAAGCTAGAAAGTCTAATCCGGTCAAAACCGCCATGGACAAAGGGCTGTTTGATATGGAGACGGAGCTTCAGCGTTTGATTATGTTCGTTGGTGACCTGCCGAACCAGGAATTGACCAAAAGGGCTTTGAAAGATGGTTACATTGAACGACGACCCGGATTGCCAAACGGTTTTCATCGAAAAGCGATCTACATGGAGGGCAAGCAGCCAAAGGTAGACCGTTTAACCGGAAAAGTGGCGACTGATCAAAAGGGAAAGCCAAAGCAAGCCCCTATCTACAAACCGATGGATGACATTCTTCGGATAGCAGCTGAGTCAACAGAAACCACTTACCAGACCAACCGGACAATCAATAATGAATTCAGCACAATCGCAACATTTCTTCGTGCAATGGAGCGCAACGCGCTGGTGGAGACTGGGCTGGCGGATTTCCTGATTAGCTATAAGCTAGAAGTGGATGAAGACTCCTCCGTGATTCCGTTTAGCAAGGACGATCTCAAGTTATTGTTCAACAACGAAACCTACCGCAAAGGTCTGTTGTTCGATAAGCCCCACAGGCACTGGTTGCCGCTGATTTCCCTTTACCATGGCAATCGCTTAGGGGAAATGGCAATGCTATTTGTGGATGATCTGAAGCCCATTTCCGTGGACGTAGAAGGGGAGTCGCGGACCATCTGGGTGTTTGTCATCCAGCGGAATGATGATCGTAAGCAGGGCAGGAAGAACAAGCAGTCTGCGCGGATTGTCCCTGTGCATCAGTCGTTAATCGATCTGGGTTTGCTTGAATACCGGCAACAGCTGATCGATGCAGGGGAACAGCAGTTATTTCCGGCAGAGAAACCCAGCAGTGGAAACAACTGGGGCAATAATACGTCTGCCTGGTTCAATAACAGCTTTGATGGAAATAACAACCACGGACAAGGTTATGTCGAGTGGTGTGGTGTCCGAAAGCACGTCACGATTGATGGTGTGACGCAGCGAAAGATCTTCCACAGTCTCCGCAAAACTTGGAGTACTCAGGCGAAGCGACAGAAATTAGATCCCGATATGCGCCGTGAAATCACCGGACACGGGGAAGGGCGCAGTCTGGATGTTCACGCAAAAACCTACGAAGACTCCTACGAACTGTGGGACCAAAAACAGGCGCTGGATCAGATTCACTTCGACCTGGACCTGTCCTTGATTCGGGTATGGGGCAAAAACGACCCGGACAGCTGAGAAAGTGTCGCTTCTTTTTACTATACTGTTCAGCTGCCCATTAATGGGCGTCGTCAGCCACGGATGTGGTTGGGCATTGCGACAAAAGGAACCCCACCATGCAGTTAGACTACGAAAAGATTCTCAAAGACAACGGTTTTGATGCTGTCCCTGAAGCCGAAGAAACCACCCTCGCGTTCTTCCACGAAATCAACAACACCCTGTTTGATCCGGATTCCCCGTTTGATCAGGAGCAGTCGTCCATTGATGATTTTCCGGACATGCTGGATCACATGCTTTACTGCTCGCTGCCACTGAAGCCGGGGAAATCGGTTGCAGAAGGTGTCAGTTACCTGATCAGTAAGTGGTATAGCGATCTCGCCTATACAAACCCGAAATACGAAAGCATTCAGCGCACCAGTAACACGCTCGGAACGGAAGTCCACATCTTCACGATTTCCGAATCCACCGCATGTTCGTTCCTGTTCTCGATTACCGACGAAGCCGCAGAGAAAGCAACTCAGGACTACATGGATGCCTACAGCCCCGTTGACGATATTGATGAATTGAGACGGAAGGTCGCTGCCCGCAAGAAAAATGAGGGGTAACCGTGCCTTACTACGATTTGATTGGAGATGTTCACGGTCACGCTGACGAACTGGTGAAGCTGCTTGAGCACCTTGGGTATCGTGATTCTGAGACCGGTTACCGTCATGACACCCGGAAGATGATCTTTCTGGGTGACTTCATTGATCGAGGGGAACACCTTGCCCAACACCAGAAGCTGCTGGGTATCGTGATGCCCATGGTGCAGAACGGTCACGCCCTTGCTGTAATGGGTAACCATGAATTCAATGCGCTTGCCTACCACACCCAGCACGAAGGGGAGTTCCTTCGCCCTCACACTGACAAGAATACCGAACAACACCAAGCGTTTCTGAATGAGTTCGACGATCAGCCAGAATTGAAACAGTCTGTTCTGGACTTCTTCTACAGCTTGCCCTTGTGGTTAGACCTGGACGGAATTCGTGTGGTTCATGCCTGTTGGGATCAATCCCATATTGACGTGCTGAAGGAGCTGACACCGTCTCAGAAGCTTGATCACAATTTGTTGGTGGAAGCGTCACGGGAAGGTTCCCCCGCGTATGAAGCGGTTGAGACGTTGCTGAAGGGGGTGGAGTTCGAACTGCCGAACGGAATCAGCTTCAAGGACAACAACGGTCATTCTCGCACTGCCGTGCGGATCAAGTGGTGGGACAACCAGTCTGACCGTTTGGGGGATGTTGCACTGCCGGGCGGTGTTGATATTGGTGACGCTGCTGATCAGCCAATCCCTTCTGAGATGCCCATCTACGGGACTGAAAATCCGCCGTGCTTCATTGGTCACTACTGGTTGAATGGTCGTCCGGAACCGCTGACAGACAACGTCGCCTGTCTGGACTATTCGATTGCGAAAAATGGAAAGCTGGTGGCGTACCGGTGGGGCGGTGAGAAAACGCTGAAGGCGGAAAACTTCACCCACGCTTGAACATGGAAAAGAAGTTGCTGATATGACCTATTTTTTTGGTTTCTGTTTTGTTGTCATCTGGTTGAATCTGGGGATTTTGTCGTACAAGGCAAGTAATGACCTTGTTGATGTTCCGCTGGAAACGTTGTCATTGCCTTTCAGGCTGGTGGCGATCCTGTTCGCCCCCATCGGGTTATTGCTTTACGAACGCCATTTGTTTTTTGACAAGGCAAAGCCCGATACCCTTTCTTCAGGCGATGATTCGTTGCAGTAGGCAGCCCCGGTTTTCATAATATTAACGATGAAAATGGGGCCTCAGTGGGCGCCCATTTTCTTGACGGTCCGTTACAAAAGCACCAGTTTCCCCGCGTTTTCCCGCAACCACTCCCGACACCGCTGATATTCCGGCATCACCCGCGCCATTTCCCGCCAGAATTCCGGGGAATGATCATGGCGTATCAAATGGCAGAGTTCGTGAATCACCACGTAATCAACCATGCGATTCGGTGCCATCATGATCTGCCAGTTGAATTCCAGCTTGCCCTTGGCGGTGCAGCTGCCCCAGCGGGATTTGAAGGTGCGAATGCCAACTCCGGCAGGCTCTACGCCAACCATGGGCGCGAAGCGGTTCACCTTCTCGGTTAGCTTCTGTTCAGCCTGCCGTTTGTACCAGCGTACAAGGGCATTGCGGACCATGTGGGGTTGTTCGGTGCCGTTGGGTACGGTGACCACCAAACGCCCGTTCAACAGCTTCACAGGCGCGAAGTTGCCGGTTTCCACCTTCAGCCGGTAGTTACGCCCCAGATAGCTGAAGGCTTCGCCAGACACATAGCGTTTGCTGCTGGCGGGTGTCATTTCCCGGTGCAGGGTGATCTTTTCTTTGATCCAGCGGCGTTTGGCTACCAGTAGCTGGTCAATCTTTTCAGTTGGGGTGTTCACGGGGACCACCACAGACACGGCACCGTCTTCCACCCGAATATCCGCAGACTTGCGGCGGTTGGTGCGGATGACTTCGGCAATGAAGCCGTGTCCGTCCCGGTATTCTGGTTTCTGTGCAGCTGCCATCATTTGAACTTGTTCTTCGCCAGTTCCATGAACCGATCCTGCACTACGTTAACCAGGGCTTTTTCGCCAAACGAACAATCCAGAACCGCCCGTTTGATTTCTTTCTTCATTCGCTTTACTTCGTCCGGTTTGCTGAAGAAGTCCACAATCTGGGTGGCTTCATCGAACATGCCCACCAGGTCCTGGCTGGTTGCCTTGATTTCGTCGTGTACGGCTTCGCTGATGGCATCTTCACCGGCATGGCTGGTCACTTCTGCCATCAGAATGTTGTAGAAGGCGAACTCCGTTTCACTCAGCCCCAGATCATCCGCAGCCTGTTTGTGTTCAGACTCCATGCTATCGACCATCTGAAGCAGCAATTCCAACTGCTGATCCCACTTGCCCGAAGTTTTTTCAATAATATCCCGCAGGCGAAGGCTCAGGGATTTGTAGTATTCCGGGTCTTCATCCAGATTCACGGTGATGTGGTGTTTGATGGCGCTTTCGATTTCGGACGCGCGGGATTCCGGGGATTTGATCTGCTCTACGGTTTCCTTGAAGTTCGCTGCCATCAGGTCCACGGGCGGAATCTTCGGGTCCACCCCGGTGCTGATGATGTGTTCATCCACCAGCTGGCGGACTTTCGCCCCCGCATCGCTGATGTTCAGTCCGGGGTCACGGTAGCGATTACGGGCGGCATTCTGCACCTTGCCCCACAGCTTAAGGTCCGGGACGAATGGCTTGGCGGCAGTATCCGGCAGGATCACATCCATCTGCTTGGCGAACTTCTTGAACGCCAGTTCGAACTGCTGGCGGGTGTCTTCGTCCTTCAGGTGCAGAACGTAATCATCTACGTCCGTGCCTCTCACGTCAGAAAAGATAGCAGCTACACGGGTGTGAGCCGCCTTCAGGCGCGGTATCTCATCCTTCAGCGTGTGATAGGTGCCTTCCACGTCTTCACTGCTGAATTGGCTCAGAGCGTCTGTCAGGTAGTCCGACAGACCGTAGTAATCCACCACGTAACCGCAGGCTTTGCCTTTGTAGGTCCGGTTCACCCGCGCAATCGCCTGCATCAAGGTGTGATCCTTCAGGCTTCGGTCGATATACATCACCTGTGCAATGGGGGCATCGAAACCGGTCAACAGCATGTCCTTCACGATCAGGAAACAGGTGGGGTCTTCCTTCTCCTTATCCGTACCCAATGGCTTGGTGAAGTTCTTGATCACTTGCTTCTGGTGCGCACTGTCGGTGTATTGGCTCAGGTATGCGGGATCGTTATGGGTTCCGGAAATAATGACTTCAGAAGGGGGCGCTTCCAGCTCGTCCAAGGTCTTTTTGAATACGGTGGCTGCGTGGCGGCTACCCACTACAATCATGGCTTTGAAGCCGTTGGGCAGAATCTTTTCCCGGTAATGTTTGAGTAGATCGATACACACCCAGCGAATGCGGGCAGGGGCTTCCCGTACTGCGCGCTCCACACCGTACTTCTTTTTGATTTCCCGCTTTTCGTCGTCGCTTTTGTCTTTGAAGTATTCTTCAAACAGCGCGTCCAGCGAATCGCCCACCACATCGCTCTGAACCTGACGACCTTCGTAGATGATGCGCACGGTGGCACCGTCTTCCACCGCTTCGTTGATCTTGTACTTGTCGATGTAGCCGCCAAAGGCTGTGTCCATCTTCTGGGATTTCAGCAGGGGCGTGCCGGTGAAGCCGATCTTCGGGGCGTTGGGCAGGGCGGCATTGATGGTCATTGCCAGCCCGCCAAACTGGGTACGGTGGGCTTCGTCCGCCAGCACGATAATCTTGTCGCTGGGGTTCAGGTCGGTGAAATCGCCTTCAGCTTCCGCTTCCTGAAACTTCTGCACCATGGCGGTCACAATGTCGGAAGAATCCTTGGACAGCAGTTCCTTCAGTTCCGCCACTGACCCAGCGTTGTAGATAGTTTCGTTCTGGGCATCCCGGAAGGTTTTCGAGAGTTGCCCGTCCAGTTGGGTGCGGTCAGTCACGAACACCAGTTTGTACTGTTTCAGCTCCGGGTCACGCCGCATCTTTACCGCCAGCATGACCATGGTCAGAGACTTTCCGGACCCTTGGGTATGCCAGACTACACCGGACCGTTCTTTTCTGGAGAGAGCCTTGCGTGTGGTGCCGCCCTTCAGGCGTTCTATGACCTTGTTCACTGCCCGGTACTGCTGATACCGCGCCACCTTTTTAATCAGGCGACCATCCACCGGCTCAAACAGGGTGAAGTTCTGCATCAGGTCGAGGAAACTGGCGGGGTTGAACATGCCAGCAAGCAACCGTTGTTGCGGAGTGACTTCGCTGGAACCAGCCCCGACACCAGAAGCGATCTGTTTCGCGGCAACCAGATACTCCGGTGAGGGTACGTCACCAGTCCTGTGGCTGGATGTTGTCGAGCCGGTGGAGATAAAGGCAGGCTGTTTCACCATCGCCTGAATATCCGCTTCCGTAAACGGGTAAGCGTCCTTCCAGTCCCCGTAATGCTGCGCACTGGAACTGATGGTGCCCACCTTCGCCTGATCCCGGCAGGTGGATACCATCAGCTGGTTGTACCAGAACAGCTTCTGGGCACCTTCGTCGTCTTCCGGGGAGCGCAGGTTGGCGTATCGGCGTAGCTGGTTAACGCCTTCCGCTATTGCGTCCGCAATATAAGGTGATTTGCACTCAATCACCGCCAGCGGCAAGCCGTTCACGAAGCAGACAATATCCGGGATGATGTTCTGGTTGATGCCTTCAACCTTGAACTGATTGGTGCACAGGAATTCGTTGTTGTCAGGGTTGTCGAAGTCGATGATCTTGACCGTCTGCCCCTTGCGACCGGCACCCAGGTCCTGTTCAACGGATAGGTAGTTCACCAGCAGGTCGTAAATGGACTGGTTGTATTCCATCAGACCCGCGTGATTGGGGTGGGTGAATTCGCGGACGACTTTGCGCAGGTTTTCGTCACTGATCCACGGATTCAGCCGGAGCACGGCACCTTCCAGGCGTTTGGACAGCACCACGTCCCTGTAATAGCCCCTTTCACCAACAGGTGCGCCATCTACGGGCAACACCGGTGCAAGGTCAGCACCGGGCACGTAGGTCCAGCCAAGGCGGTTTAGTTGTTCGATGGCGGGCAGTTCAACCTTTTCGACTTCATCCTGAAACAAGGAAAGCTCCCTGGTAAGCGAGTGGCTGCTGTTGAAGGCAACTAATTGGTATTAGCCTAGATTAGCAGTTTGAAAGGGGAATTTGGATGTTAGCCGGCGCGCCATTTAACCAGGCGTTTATCGCACTCGTCCTCAGGAAGGCGGGCTCCTGCTTTGAGCATTGCCGTTAATGCGGTGAACAAAGCTGTGGGGGATAGAACCTGATGGTGTTCCAGTTCATCCAATATCCAAAGAACGCCTCGAACGTCCAAAGAGGCGCGTCTGCCGGATTTCCTGAGAGCGCCATCATTGGTTAGCAACGTCCAGCCCCGTTCTCTGGCCACGAGGTAGCAGGAGACATCTGCCAGAGACGAATTGTTCAGAGTCTGCTTTAAGCCAAAAAGTTCAAGCGTCTCTTCACTGCTGATCGCTTCAATGGTGAGCCCCATGTCTTGCAGTTGCGCCCCGGGCGGTTTCCGAAGCTCCCGCCACACAAAGTCCGTGGTGACGAACTGATGGGGCAACTGAAAGACTTTTTCCAGCAGGTTACTGTGGTGCAGGTCGATCCAGATGTTGGTATCAGAGACGAGAATCTTCGAGGGCATCGGCGCCGTCACCTGCTTGTCCGTTAGCCATGACATCCTCGATCTCTCCAAGACCGACACCCAGTAATTCTGCTGCTCTGGACGGGGTTACAAGCCCCTCGGCCAGCGCCCGGTAAACGAGTTGGCGCAGACGATAGGAATTTTCCGAATCCAGAGATTCTGGCTCGTTCTTTCGAAAACCACGGGACGACCAGAAGCGGAAAGTACTCTGATAGAACCCCTGTTGAACGATATCCAGGTCATAGAGACGCCTCAGCAAAGCCTGTATGGAAACTGTCTCTTATACACATCTGACGCTGCCGACGACTCCTTACGTGTAGA
>OJDD01000119.1_pt1 | contig 25600 bp, 18 predicted proteins | sample 1592591 | NCBI WGS metagenome assembly OJDD01 (sample SAMN05416809, study PRJEB24817) | seawater metagenome | isolation source: Sea water | place: Canada:Atlantic | collected 2013-07 | reverse complement strand
CGAGATAGCGTAGCGTCTCGTGGGCTCGGAGATGTGTATAAGAGACAGCTATTTAAGTATGCCCTTATGCTTTGCTTAACGGCCTGATTCGCACCTTCTTCAGCGTAGTTAGCGAGCATGCCAGTATTTATTCCAATGACGAGAGGTGTTTCACCTGACTGGTAATCCTCTATTTCGCGATCCAAAGTTTGAATAGCGTTTTCGTTGGGTGAAAAGCTATGCGTGGCATCAAGGTGGAAGCGGACTCTTGAATCAAACTTCTTTTTACATCGCGTTAAGATTTCAGATTTTCCGTCGCCACTACTTCCGCATAGGAATAGAATTTTTTTGTTTCGATTGCAAAATGAAGAGATAGTTGAAAGAACTTTTTCTTCTATAGGTGACTGGATGTACAAGTAGTCTTTTATTTCGCTAAGAAGGGATGTCTTTCGCCCATTGTTTTCTGTCGAGACAGCAAAAGGGGAAGATTTTGATAAAATGGATAAAGCCTCGATGAAGCTTACATTGCCTATCATATGAATGAATCTCCCTATTTCTTTAGACAACACACAGCGGTTCACTTGCTGCTCTAAAATTATTCTAAGCACGAATATAGTTTTTAACTATTTGGTTGTACTTAGACTTTTGTATTAATCTACATTACTGGCAATATTTTTTCTATTGTTAATCGATAGTTAGAGTATAAGCAACATTTTCGGTAGCGACTAAGCTAGCGTGCTACTTCGGTTCTATGCTTTAAAGCCCACTTACGAGACAAAGTGTCTTTACTGAAATTGCTACAAAATCTAACCAGGTCTATATATGAGCAAGTTAACCATTGTTGAAGCGGCTGAAACGGCATTGAGAATTCTCGACGCTCCCAGCTCTGTTAAACAAGTCTACGCCAAAATATTAGAGCGCTCCCTATATAAGTTTGGAGCCAAGGACCCATTAAGTGTATTGCGAATTCAGATGGAGCGGCATTGTTTTGAAACATCCTGGATAAGTGATGCCAAAGTTAAGCGTTTCAGGAAAAGTGAAGATGGTTTATTCTCAAATATTGAAAGCGATGGGATGAAGTCCGATATAAGGAAGGTTCAGGAAGTAAAGCTAGACGACTTAACCTTAATTAATCAGCTAGCTAAAAAGTTAAAAAATAATACGGTTCGTCATATCATTGATCATCTTTATAGCTTGGAGCCGGAAGATTTCGAATTTTTCTGTCAAAGGTTTTTAGAACGTTATGGTTTTGAAAATATGGCTGTGACTAGCAAAGGACGGGATGGGGGAGTTGATGTAAAAGGGCACCTAGAGGTTGGTATTTCACAACTGCATGTGGCAGCACAATGTAAGAGGTATAAAAGAGGCAATAAGGTATCTAGACTTGATATCTCGCAGTTCAGAGGTGATATACAAGGGGAGTTTCAACAAGGGATTTTCGTAACGACAAGCGAATTTACTCGAGAAGCAAAAGACATCGCTTTTAAACGAGGATGTGTACCGATAGTCCTTATAGACGGTGAAACACTCGCGGAAATTATGATAGATAGAGAAATTGGAGTTACAAAAAATAATATTCCGATTTACGATTTCGAGATAGATCGTGTGTAATATGAGTTAACTATTTTATCCTCCAACTCTCACCAACACCACACCCATACCTCCAGCCACTACAGCGAACACTGCCAGAATTAGCGAAGTGTTTTTTAGAATGTCGCCGTCGCGGTTTTGCAAACCAAGAATAGCGGTTACTGCCACTATGTTATTGATGCACACCATGTTGCCCATGGCGGCGCCTACACTTTGTAGTGCCAATATGGTGGTTAAGGGTAATGACAGTTGTTCGGCAATGGTGGTTTGAATACCCGCGAAAGTTAAATTAGAAATAGTGGCCGACCCTGAAAAGAATGAACCTAGTGCGCCTAATAGCGGCGCGAAGAAAGTCCAGTTTGCGCCGGTAATTTGTGCTAAATGATGACCTATTTGGGCTACTGCCGCGCTGTTTTGGCCAGAACTGTCGCCAAGCATCATCATGTTCACAAAAATAAGCGCACCCAGCATGGCGAAAAAAGGCGTGCGCATGCGGGCAAGAGTTTGTTGGCCTGCTATTTTTAACGTATTTGGTTCTGCTTGTTGGCGAAATAGCCATAAGGTTACGCTGCCTGTTACCGCAAAAGGAATGATAGATGGAATATACAAAACGCTATGTTTCCAGGTTACCGCGGTATTTAAGATGTCGGTTAAGCTGGCCACTAAGCTTGTGCTTATGTGTAAAGTGCCTAATAAACCTAGGCTAATGTGTAAGGCGGGTTCGGTGGCTTGTAAAAGCGCTTTTAACCCTAGTTCCGGCAGGCGAGTTAAGACTAAAAGCAACACGGTGCCCCATAGCGGGAACGCGGCTTTTATTAGTGTTTTTAGTGGTACTGTTTTCGCTGGGGCTTGTTCGGTGGCTGCTGGTCGATTATCTGTTGGTCGATTTACTGCCTCTATTCCTATTTTATATTTCGCTAGCAACAGGGTAATGATTAAGCCAATTAGCCCGCCCAGCAACGAAGGGAATTCCACACCAAAATAGCTTAGCCCCAAATAGGGCAGGGTGCATGCGCAGGTGGAAAGTAGAATAAAAAGCAGGTTCTTTTTAATGTCGGCGGCATCGCTTACTACTAATCGCAATGCCAATATCACAATAACAGGTGCGGCTATGGTGTTAATAAGGGCTGCTTGCTGTGCTATTTCCCGCACGCTTTCTTGGGGAAGCTGCAACAGCGATAACCCAAACCATACAGGTGTGCCCATGGCTCCAAAAGTAACGGGAATGGTATTTAGCACTAAACAGAACAGTGCCACTCGTAAGGCGGGAAAACCAAGGCTGTAAAGTATGGGGGCGGCAATAGCGGCCGGTGTTCCAAAACCACTGGCGCCTTCAATTAGAAACATAAACGCCCAGCCTACAATCATTAGCTGGGCTACGGGGTTTTCGCTTACGCCGTCTAGCGATTTACGTAAAATAGCTAAAGCGCCGGTAATTTCCATGCATTTAAAAAGGAATATCGCGCCGGCGATAATAGAAAGCGGGGTAAGTGCCAGTAATGCGCCACTTATTACATTGGCATTCACTAACCTTGCGTCTTGTTTGAATACCAACAGCACCACAATATAAGCGACCAAAGCGCTTAAAGGTAGGGCTTTGCTAGATGGCATAGGGTTCTTTTTTACCATTAAGGTAATTAGCAAAATAAGAGGTAGGTAAGAGAACGCTAAATTCATCATAGTGATAAGGCTTCGCTTAATGTAAGCATCTCTATACTCTGCTAGTTGCTTGTTAACTAGTCAAATTATTAGCGCATATGAGTTACAGCGCAACTTTACCTCAAGCAGGCTCTACGTTGCCGGAGTGGCGCACAGGTTAAACGGGCGGGGGCATTGATAGGCCCAAGTGCTACAATCATTGATGCACGCCGCGACCCCATGTCATGCGGGTTCAGCATCTTCAAGCAGTTGTTTGCGGAACGGCTGGAATTTTGTTACAACCTTGAAGGTATTGGAAAGTACTACAATAATTATGTTGAGCTTATGGCGCACTGGAACACAGTGCTACCAGGTAAAATTTTAAAGATGCAGTAATGGAAGCATTTTGAATCAGATTTAGGGCCATTAAGTACTTTGGTGTCAGCATTGACGTAGCCATTAATAGCCAAAGCTAGCTTATTTGCGGTACGGTACGACTTAGGTGTTATACTTTCGTATAATGCGATAGCCGTTGCAGTAACCCGAAAGGATGCATTGTGGTCAATAAAGTCTCCAAATCAGCACTCTTTATTTCTATTTTCTGCGTATTATTTATAGGTATCTTGGCGGTATTAGCCAATATCTTGTGGATAGAAACTAAGCGGTTTAGTCATGACGCTATCAGCCAACAATTCGATGTCCTGCATCAAAATTTTCAGAGTCAAATCAACCACGTTATATTGGATGCGCGTTCCATTGCTATTCAAGAAAGCAAAAGTACTTTAATTACCGATGCGCTAGTTGAACAGAATGCTAAGCGGTATCTTACTGAACACTGGTCAGCGCTTTTCGATGCCTACCCAAGTTTGCAGCAAATCCGTTATATTGCCCTTGATGGTAATGAACAACTACGGGCCGAAAAATCGTCCGGAAGCCTTATCTGGCGAGACACCCAAGACCTTCAAAGCAAAGCAGATCGGTATTATTTTATTGAAGCTGTTGAATCATCAAAAGACTATTACATATCGCCCTTAGATTTAAATAAAGAGCGGGGAGTAATAGAACTGCCTTATCGGCCTACTATTAGAAGTGTTGCTAAATATCGCGTTGATGGCGAAGTTTTGGGTTTAATCGTACTGAACTTTGATTTACGTGAAGTATTCTCTCGCTTAAAAGAGCTGCAAACCGAGAGTGCGCATTGGTTAATTAATCCAGATGGATTCTTTTTAGCTTCACCGAATAACGCAGCGTGGGGTTGGCTGCTCGATAGGCCCAAGAACCAAGTAAGTATGCAATTTCCTGGCTTTGAAAAACGCTTTTATGGTGGCGAAGATGACGTGCCAGATAGGAAATTTACCAGTCGATTTAAACACGGCATTATTCCTATTGGTAAAAGGAATACTGACGACACTGACATTGAAGATGCTTACTACTGGTTAGTCATGGAAAAGCCAACAGAGGTTATAGCGTATTTGGAGCGAACCAAGCATTTTATTGCTTTGGGCTTTGCGGTGGCGGCTTTGTTTTTAATAGGATTAGCATATCTATTAATACGACTGCTTAATCAATTGAACTTGGAAAAAGAGCTTGCCATAAAAGCAAAGAATAAAGCCAACAGTGCCGAAAAATCTAAAGCCGATTTTCTCGCCAGAATGTCACATGAAATCAGAACGCCTATGAACGGTGTGTATGGGCTCCTGCAAATCACACTGGGTGAGCGTAACTATAAAAAAATCAACGATAATATAGAACAAGCTATCACAAGCTTTTCTTTATTAAGCCGAATTATTGATGACGTGCTCGATTTTTCTAAAATTGAAGCCGGTAAGCTCGATATGGTTGAAGCCCCATTCCGTTTAGATAGTTTGCTTAATCAAGTGGGCAAGATGATGGGGCGTGCGGCTTACGGTAAACATATTGAGCTGTGGATTGATGTTGATCCTAAATGCCCTCAACATGTTGTGGGTGATGCCGTTAGGCTTAATCAAGTTATCAGTAACTTAATTAGTAATGCCATCAAATTTACCTCTCGTGGGGAAGTGAATTTAAGCGTAGAACTACTTAACGAAAACGAAGATACCGTTCAGCTAGGGTTTGAGGTTCAAGATACGGGTATTGGCATGTCTGAAAACCAAGCAAACCAAATATTTGGGGCGTTTACTCAGGCTAGCCGCGACACCAATGCTAAATTCGGAGGCACTGGTCTGGGGCTAAGCATTGCCAAGCAGTTAGTGGAAATGATGCACGGTAAGATTGGTGTAGTAAGCCAGCAGGGTAAAGGCAGTAAATTCCATTTTAATGTGTTGCTTAAAAAAGCATCGGTAGCGCAAGAAGACAGCTTAAGTGAGCAAGATGTTATGTCTTATCAGGCCATAGTGCTTACGCAAAATGTAAATGTAGAAACCGGCATTCAGCGCCAATGTTCTGTACTTGGGTGGCCGTCCTATGTGGCAAAAAGTGTTGAAGACTTAACTACTCATAAAGCGTCGAATAGCCTACCTAGGGTCATTATCATTGATGAAGCAATCTTAACTGTTATCAGTAAAGAAGCACTGGAAAGTTGGCAACAAGAACAAAAAGAAATTACCCATTTGGTTGTGGTCTCGCACAACAGAGAGAGTCTTGATAAAAATAGCTTGGTGCTATACGACGACCTTTTATATAAGCCATTCACACCATCTACATTGTACGATACGGTTATTTCGTGCAGCCAATCTATCGATGAATTAGCTGAAAAGCCCGAGGTTGAAGATAACGAAAAACTCCTAGCTAAAACCTTAATCTTGGTAGTGGAAGACAACCCAATTAATCAACAAGTTGCGGGCGCTATGCTTAAAAGTGCAGGGGCTGTCGTAAAATTTGCCGAAAATGGACAAGAGTGTTTAGATCTTCTTCTGAGTGGGTTCAAACCTCACTTAATATTAATGGATATGCAAATGCCTATTATGGGTGGTGTAGAAGCAGCTGAGCACATTCGCGCAAATGCTACCTGGGATAATATCCCTATTTTAGCCATGACAGCTAACGCCATGGAAGCCGACAGAAAGCGTTGTATCGATGCAGGTATGCAAGGTCATATTGTTAAACCTGTGGTGAAACAGGATCTTATTACCCAAGTAAAATCGAGACTTCCCGATAGTTAGTATTTTTTTTCAGTGATGGCTGAAGGCGCTAAATTCTTTGGCCAACCAACTTGCCCTATTTATATTCTGAAGAAAGCAAAAATCTGATCAATTTTTATTAACAGGTAAATATTAGCATTATTGTAAATGCTAATAATTATCATTTGTGATCCTTCTCTACTTCCGTATAATCCTCTGCGACTAAAAACTAAACCAAAATCACTGTAGAGAACACAATGAAACTGACCACACTCTTTGCGCTTACCCCTGTAGCGCTCGCTTTCTCAATTAACGCTCAAGAAACTCAAACAGATACTGCAATTGTAGAAGAGTCGCAGGTTGAGAAAATTCACATTGTTGGTGTACGTCAAAACCGCGTAAGTCGCGGTGCGACTGGCTTAACAATGGAGCTAAGCGAAACACCTCAGTCAATTAGCCTTATCTCTGAAGCGCTAATGCAGTCGTTTGGTGCCTACAATGTTAACGATGCACTTAAACTTGCACCGGGTATTAACGTAGAAGAGTGGGAAACCAACCGTACAAACTACACAGCCCGTGGTTTTGAAATTAAAAACACGCAAATTGATGGCGTAGGATTACCTAACGACTGGGGAATTGTCACCGGTGCGCTTGAAGCCTACGGTTATGAAAAAATTGAAGTTATTCGTGGTGCCAATGGCCTGCTAACCGGTGTAGGTAATTCATCGGGTACATTAAACTATGTACGTAAACGCCCCACCAATGAAGAAGGCGGTGAAGTGACAGTGAGTGCAGGGTCGTTTGATTTTAAACGCTTGCAGGCGGATTACTCTACTTTGCTAACCGAAGATGGCCGTTGGGCTGCACGTTTTGTAGGTGCTATAGAAGATAAAGAATCTTACTTAGATGGCTTAGAGAACGATCGCACCTTTTTATATGGCGTAGTAGATGGGCAACTTACCGATAACGCCACCATTACGTTGGGCTACTCTTACCAAGATGCCAACACCGATGGAAACAATTGGGGCGGGTTAGTATTTAATTACACAGACGGTACACAAGCTGAGTGGGATGTGAGTGATACCACAGCGCAAGAATGGGCAATGTGGGACACAGAAAACACCAATGCCTTCGTTGAATTCGACTATATTTTCGATAACGACTGGCAAGTGAAAGTAAGCTACAACTATCGCGGCTACGAAGAACAAGATAAGTTGTTTTATGCTTACGGTACTATCGATAAAGACACGGGCTTAGGTTTAGTAGGCTGGCCCGGTCGTTATGATTCAGACATAGATTCAAACTTAGTAGAAGCGCGTACCTTTGGTACTTTCGAGCTCTTCGGCCGTCAACATGAAGTGAACGTTGGTGTAAGTCATGCCTCTAGTTCCGACACCATGTATCAATACGGTTTCGACTATGCTAATACGCCTGCCTATGGCGCAACGCCAGCGTTCCCATATGCATTTGATGCCATTGCCGAACCAGACTGGTTTGACGCGGTGCTGTATTCTGATATTGAACAAGATCTTACCCGCTATTTTGGCTCTACCAAAATAAGCGTCACCAATGAATTGTTTGTTATTGCGGGCTTCAACGCAATTGATTTTGAGCGCAGTGGTAACAATGCGGGCACCACTATCGACAATGAAGAAAGTGAAGCTAGCCCGTATGTTGGGGCGACCTATGCGGTAACTGAAAACATCAATACTTATGTAAGCTATTCAGATGTGTATCAGCCTCAAGAGCAATACGACTTGTCGGGGCAATTTTTAGCACCCACTAAGGGCAAAAACTTCGAAGCAGGTGTGAAAGCGCAGTGGTTAGACGACGCACTATTAACGACCTTCGCATACTTCACAGCAGACCAAGAAAATCTTGCTGCTTTTGCGGGTATTAACCCAGAAAACCAGCAGTACTACTACGAAGGTGTTACGGTAGAGTCTGAAGGGTTTGAGGTGGAAGTGGTCGGTCAAATTACTGATGCATTGCGTGTTCAAGTATCGTATACCGCAATTGATGTGGAAGATGAAGCGGGCAATGATGCGAACCTATGGGCTCCACGTGATGTAGTGACTTTCCAATTGGGTTATGAACTACCAGCTGTACCAGCACTTACCGTTGGCTTAGGCGGCAGATGGCAATCTGAAATCAGCAACACCGATTACAACGTAGAGCAGGGCAGCTACTTCTTAGCAAATGCCTATGCAACCTACGCGGTAACCAACGACCTTACCTTGCGTGCAAACATCAACAATATTTTTGACGAAAAATACATTACTAGCCTACATACTATAGGCTTTTATGGTGCACCAGTGAATGGTTCTGTGAGCCTAACTTACGCATTCTAAAATGTAATAGAAAGAACACTAAAAAGCGCCTTCGGGCGCTTTTTTTATGTAGGTGTAACTTAGCGAAAACAGTAACATGGCAAACCTGTGGCTAGTTCAAAAGATGTCAGCGTGTTGTTGCACGGTATCGTTCAACCAATCTAAAAATACATTCACCCTGGCTAAGTGCCTTACATCGCGGTGAGTTGCCAGCCAAAAGGTACGGGTAATGTTTATTTTATCTTGCAGTACCGGTTGTAGTTCATGGGCATTTTTGGCAATAAAATGAGGCAGAATACCTACACCTGCTTTGTTTCGTAGCATTTGAAATTGCGCATTAATACTGGTGCTTTTAAGGGCGTGAAGCGGCGAAAGTAGCGATTCTTCAATGAAGTTAAGTTGGGGTGCATAAATTAAATCGGGCACATAACTGACCAAGTTGAAGGGGCTTAGTTGTTCGATAGAGCTAGGGGCGCCATGCTCTGCTACTAGATCTTCGTGCATGTACAAATTTAAGCGGTAGTCGGTAAGTCTTTTAGTGTACAACAGGCCTTTCGTGGGTTTTTCTAGCAAAATGGCAATATCGGCTTCCCGTTTATTGATATTCAAAAAGCCACTGTTTGCCACTAACTCCACACAAATAGCGGGGTAGCGCTGCTTAAATTCAGCCAACGCTGGGGCCAATACCCAAGAACCAAACCCTTCCGATGCACTGACCCTTACTGTGCCGGAAAGCTCCTGACGCTCGTCGGTTAAATCATTTTTCGCTTCTAAAATGTGTCTTTCTGCATGTTCAATATAGTGCACTAAGCGCTTACCGTGATCGGTAAGTAAATAGCCTTTGTTACTTAGCTCGAACAAATTGCAATTAAGGGCAGTCTCCAGCCTTTTTACACGCCTAATGAGCGTGGTGGCATCAAGGTGTAAGTTTCTGGCAGCAATGCTAATTTTTCCATTTCTAGCAAGGCCAAGAAACAGTCTTAAGTCATCCCAGTTCACGTGATTACCTTTTTAACTTGCTGCAAAAATGCAGCACTGTGCTGTAACTATATTGACTTGCAGTTTTTAACGCAAGGTTTCAAAATTGTAAATAATCTGTTTTTATTTTTAAGTTGTTGAGGTAGGCCATGAGAACCATAACGCATTTTATTGAAGGCAAAGGTTATACTGCTGAAGGCGAGCGTCACGCCGATGTGTTCGCCCCTAACACAGGAAAGGTTCAAGCCCACGTTACACTGGCTACCGTGGAAACGGTAAATCATGCTGTTGAAGTAGCCCAAAAAGCCCAGCGGGAATGGGCAGCCACAAACCCTCAGCGCCGTGCACGGGTTATGTTTGAATTTAAACGCCTTGTTGAACAAGACAAAGACAGGCTTGCCCAGTTGCTATCGAGCGAACACGGTAAAGTGCTATCTGACGCCCAAGGTGACATTCAACGGGGGCTAGAGGTTATTGAATTTGCTTGCGGCATTCCTCATGCGCAAAAAGGGGAGTACACCGATAGCGCAGGGCCGGGTATTGATGTGTATTCCATGCGCCAGCCCTTAGGTGTAGTGGCGGGTATTACGCCGTTTAACTTCCCAGCAATGATACCCATGTGGATGTTTGGCGTAGCCATTGCCTGTGGCAATGCCTTTATTTTAAAACCTTCAGAGCGCGATCCATCGGTGCCTGTTGAGCTAGCCAAACTCATGTTGCAAGCAGGGTTACCTAAAGGTGTATTGAACGTAGTACATGGTGACAAAGTGGCGGTAGATGCCTTGCTTGATCATCAAGACGTAAAGGCAGCCAGCTTTGTGGGTTCATCTGACATTGCCAATTATGTTTATGAGCGTGGTGCACGAGCCGGCAAACGTATTCAAGCCATGGGCGGCGCTAAAAACCACGGCATAGTGATGCCAGACGCTGATTTAGATCAGGTGGTGGCTGATTTAGTGGGCGCTGCCTATGGGTCTGCGGGCGAGCGATGCATGGCATTGCCTGTGGTAGTGCCCGTAGGTGAGGGCACCGCAGAAAAGCTTATCGACAAGCTTATCCCTGCCATTAAAGCCATAAAAGTAAGTCACTCTGAAGATGAGTCGGCCCACTACGGCCCTGTGGTAACCGCTGCCCATAAATCACGGGTTGAAGAATACATTGAACTAGCCATTTCAGAAGGCGCGAACCTTATTTACGACGGCCGCACGTCGCAAATACCTCAGCAAACTAACGGCTATTTCATTGGGCCCACATTGTTCGACAATGTAACGGCAGATATGCGCTCTTATCAGGAAGAAATCTTCGGGCCAGTACTACAAATTGTGCGCGCCACCGACTTTAACCACGCGGTATCGCTGGCAAGCGATCACCAATACGGTAATGGTGTGGCTATTTACACCCGAAACGGCCATGCCGCCAGAGAGTTTGCGCAACGTGTGAACGTGGGCATGGTAGGCATCAATGTACCCATTCCGGTCCCTGTGGCTTACCACACATTTGGCGGCTGGAAGCGTTCGGCCTTCGGTGATACCAATCAGCACGGTATGGAAGGGGTTAAATTTTGGACCAAAGTGAAAACCGTTACCCAGCGATGGCCTGATGGTTCTGATACTAACGACAATGCGTTTGTTATTCCTACCATGGAATAGGCCGAGTTCAACGACATAAATCTGGAGTGAATGATGATTAAAAAAATTGCGTTTATTGGCCTAGGTAATATGGGCTCGGGCATGGCTAAAAACCTAGTGAAAAACGGGTTTAGCGTATTGGCGTTTGATTTAAGTAGTGATGCTATGGCCATGGCAAAAGAGAATGGTTGTGAATTAGCCGAGTCTGCTAAGCAAGCCGTAGAGTGCTGCGATGCAGTGGTAACCATGTTACCGGCTGGCAAACACGTTAAGGGCATATACGAAGAAACCGTATTGCCCAATGCAAAATCAGGTACCTTGCTGTTAGATTGTTCAACCATAGATGTGGCCACTGCAAAGGAAGTCGGCGGCATGGCAAAAACGCAGGGCTTGCTTATGGTAGACGCGCCAGTATCTGGCGGCACCAAGGCTGCAGGCGGCGGTACCCTTACTTTTATGGTGGGGGGCGAAAACACTGCCTTCGAACAGGCAGAAAAAGTACTTTCAGCCATGGGTAAGAAAATTATTCATGCGGGAGAATGTGGGGCAGGGCAATCCGCTAAAATTTGCAATAATATGCTGCTAGGTGCCAGCATGATTGCTACCTGTGAAGCGTTTCAACTAGCTGAAAAGCTAGATTTAGATCCACAAGTATTTTTCGATATCGCCTCGAATGCATCAGGGCAAACATGGTCGATGACCAGCTACTGCCCAGTAAAAGGGGTAGGGCCAGTTAGCCCTGCAGATAATGATTTTGCCGGTGGTTTTGCCGCCGCGTTTATGTTGAAAGACTTAACCTTAGCCATGCAGGGCGCTGAGTCTGTGGGAGCAAAAGTGCCTATGGGAGAAAGAGCTGCCGAGTTATATCGGGCGTATTGTGAACAAGCACAAGAAAACGGTGGGCTAGATTTTTCTTCTATTATCAAAACCCTTTAGCTCAACGCTTCTATCTTTAGGATTTTAGCTAAAAAGCTTTGCTTAAAACTTGATTATTCAAGGTGTAAAAAAGGTGCAAGAAAGGTAGAGGCGACTTTCATTTTTTGCACCTTTATCAGGTTCGATATTCTTTTACTTTCCATACAAATATCCTCGCTTACGCTTCTAAGCAACATCTGTTTAATAAACTTCAGCTTACTAATAGCTCAACACTACGTTTTGTTGATTTAGAACAAAGATGCTTCTTTCCCAATAGGTAAAATGGGTAGTTCATCTAGTAAGCCAAATAATTGATTAAATCACAGGGGTAACTTATTCGTTCCCCACACCGTGAAAACACTCGCGCTTTTTATACAGCGAGATTCATTACACAGGAAGCGTTGCCGTGAAGACAGTGAAGAAGACCCCCTTCGTTTTAGTTCTTTTGTTGATGGTATTGTTAGTGCTTGGCTATAACGCCTTATTCGGTGACGCCGAACAAGAAGATGTGGTGTCGAGTAATGGCCGAATTGAAGCGATTGAAATCGGTATAGCTGCCAAGGTGGCAGGAAGAGTAGAAGCTATTTTTGTAGATGAAGGCGAGCAAGTAGAAGAGGGAATGCTAGTCGCCAAGCTTGATACCACGACTATTCAAGGCCAACTTCGTCAAGCCAATGCACAGCGCGTGCAGGCGCAAAGTGCAGTAGCCGCAGCGCACATGGCCATTGCACAGCGTGAGAGCGAAAAGGTGGCTTTACAGGCCGCGTTGCTTCAAACCGAAGCGGAACTAAAAGCGGCAGAAGCCCATGCAAGACGCACCAATGAATTATCAAAAACCGGTGCGGTCTCGAAACAGCTAGCCGAAGATAACTTAACCACGGTAGAAAGTGCAAAGGCCGCAGTGAATGCTGCTTCGGCAAGACTTGCTGCCGCAGATGCTACCATTGAAGCCTCTAAATCTCAGTACTTGTCAGCCCAAGCGGCGGTAACGGCAAGCGATGCCACCATCGCGCAAATTGAATCTGAAATAGACGATATGTTATTAAAAGCACCGCGCAACGGGCGTATTCAATACCGTGTTGTGCAACCTGGTGAAGTGGTTGCTGCAGGCGGGCGTGTACTTAGCCTTGTGGATTTAACCAATGTTTATATGACGTTCTATTTGCCTGCTACCCAAGTAGGGCGGCTTTCTATTGGCTCTGAAGCACGTATTGTTTTAGATGCTGCATCTGATATTTCTATTCCCGCCAGCATTTCTTATGTGGCAGATGTCGCCCAATTTACGCCTCGTTCAGTGGAAACTGAAAGTGAGCGAGAAAAATTGATGTTCCGGGTAAAAGCACAAATTCCAAAAGACTTGCTGCAAAAGCATATTGAAAAAGTGAAGACAGGCCTGCCTGGCGTGGTATGGGTTAAGCTTGATGATGATGCCGCGTGGCCAAGTGATGTGCCTGAATTGGTTGCGCTATGAAAGACGTCATTACCTGCGAAGGTCTGACGGTTCATTACAAATCAACTACCGCCATCGCAGACATCTCACTTCACATTCCGCGCGGTGCAACGGTAGGTTTCATTGGGCCTGATGGCGTGGGGAAATCTACGCTTTTATCGCTTATTGCTGGTGAACGGGCGTTGCAGCAAGGTACGCTTAATGTCCTTGATGGCGACATGCGTGAGCGGGCTCACCGAGAAGCCATTTGTGCGGATATTGCCTACATGCCACAGGGATTGGGCAAGAATCTATATCCCACCTTATCGGTTGAAGAAAACTTACAGTTTTTCGCCAAGCTATTTGGGCACGGACGCGCCGAACGCCGCAAACGTATCGATAATTTAACTAAGCGTACTGGGCTGTTTCCTTTTTTATCTCGCCCTGCGGGCAAGCTGTCTGGTGGAATGAAGCAAAAGTTAGGCTTATGCTGTGCCCTTATTCACGATCCTAAATTACTGATTTTAGATGAGCCTACTACCGGCGTAGATCCGTTAGCGCGCAGTCAATTTTGGCGCTTAATTGCGGATATTCGAAAAGGGCAGGTTGATCTAACGGTGCTGGTTGCCACCGCGTATATGGATGAAGCGCAGCAATTTGAACATCTTATTGCCATGAACGATGGCAAGGTGTTAGCCACAGGTACGCCGAAAGAACTGCTGGCGAAAACCCAAACGGATAATCTAGAGTCGGCATTTATTGCCCTATTGCCCGAATCGATAAAACGTAACCACTTGCCCGTGGTTATAACCCCTATTGATGAAAGCGCTCACGCGCCTATTGCCATAGAGGCGAAAAGTCTCACCATGAAGTTTGGTGATTTTACTGCGGTTGATAACGTCAGTTTCTCTATTCGAAAAGGCGAGATATTTGGCTTTTTGGGTTCGAATGGTTGCGGTAAATCTACCACCATGAAAATGCTGACTGGCCTTCTGCCACAAACTTCTGGCGAAGCATGGATGTTAGGCAGCGTATTAGATCCGAACGACATTGCCACGCGATACCGCGTGGGCTATATGTCGCAAAGCTTTTCCTTGTATACCGAGCTTACCGTTGAACAAAATTTGGTACTACACGCGCGGCTATTTACACAGGCTAATACTCAAGATAACAAGCAGCGTGAGGCTCGCGTACAAGAGATGCTTGAGCGCTTTTCACTAAGTCATCACAAAGATGCGTTGCCCGCATCGTTACCGTTAGGGTTGCGTCAACGGTTGTCGTTGGCGGTGGCCATGGTACACAAACCTGAAGTACTGATTCTAGATGAACCCACATCGGGGGTAGACCCCATCGCGAGGGATAATTTCTGGCGTTTGCTCATCACCTTGGCCAGAGAAGATGGTGTGACTATCTTTATTTCCACACACTTTATGAACGAAGCGGCAAGGTGCGATCGCATTTCGCTTATGCACGCTGGCAAAGTGCTGGTAACTGATTCACCTAAGGCCATTGTGGCCCACAAGCAAGCTGCGAGCTTAGAAGAAGCGTTTATCGACTACTTAGAAGCCGCGCAGCCAAGTAAAGATGATGTGCAAAGCGAAGAGGCTAGCTTGAAGAAAGGTGTTTCTTCAGCGGGACAAGAAGCCAGCCCAGAAAAAGAAGATACCCGTGCAGTGCCTGCGGCTACAAAACAAAAGAGCCGCTATAGACAGTCGCTACAACGTTTAATGAGTTATGCCACCCGTGAAACGCTGGAGTTAATGCGCGACCCTATCCGCTTAACCATGGCATTTTTAGGCTCTATCGTATTGATGCTGGTCATTGGCTACGGCATAACCATGGATGTAGAAGATTTACAATATGCGGTGTTCGACCGCGACAAGTCTGCCATCAGTGAGCAATACACCAATAGCCTTGCAGGTTCACGATATTTCGTCACCCAGCCTGATATTACCAGTTACGAAGACATGGACCGGCGAATGAAAAGTGGCGAGTTGTCACTGGCCATTGAGATACCGCCGGACTTCGGCCAAAAGCTCCATAAAGGTGAGAACGTACAAATTGGCGCATGGATAGATGGTTCTATGCCTTCTAGAGCCGAAACTATTGAAGGCTATGTTGAAGGCATTCACTTAACCTGGTTGTTAGAACAAGCTTCTCAAATGAGCACGACCACTTCTACCTCGCTGATTGATGTGCAATCGCGCTACTTGTATAACCCCGATATTAAAAGCTTAGTTGCCATTGTACCTGCGGTTATTCCAATGCTGTTATTGATGATACCGGCGTTGCTTACCTCGTTAGCCGTGGTGCGAGAAAAAGAGCTAGGCTCAATTATTAACTTGTATGTGACGCCAGTATCGAAACTCGAATTTCTGCTGGGCAAACAAGTGCCCTATATCCTTACTTCGTTTGTAAGCTTCATTTTATTGGTTCTGATGGCGGTGTACTTTTTTAAAGTACCGCTTAAAGGCGATGTCTTCGCGTTTGCCATAATCGCGTTATTGTTTGTGACCTTTTCTACCAGTTTTGGCTTGTTGGCGTCTGTTTTTACCAACAGCCAAATTGCCGCTATTCTACTTACTACCATAGGAACCATGGTACCTGCGGTACAATTTGCGGGCATGATCACGCCGGTTTCAGCACTAGAGGGCGCAGGAAAAATTATTGGTGAGATGCATCCCATTAGTTACTTTTTATTAGCCAGTCGAGGCATTTTCAGTAAAGGGTTGGGCTTTGGTTCATTAGATTTTGCGGTGTATGCCATCGCTATCAGCATTCCTATTACCCTGTGGTTGTCAGTGGCGCTACTTAAGAAACAGGAACGCTAAGTAATGAAACTTAACAATGTATTGCATCTTAGTGTAAAAGAATTATGGAGCTTATGGCGCGACCCTGTGATGTTGGTGCTCATTTTCTATGTGTTCACCTTAAACATTTACACGGCGGCCACAGCAGTACCTGAGTCTTTGCATAACGCGCCGATTGCGTTTGTGGATCATGACCGTTCGCAGCTTTCTCATCGGGTGATAGACGGCTTTGTGCCTCCCTATTTTTTAACCCCCGTCATTATTTCTGAACAAGACGTTACCCCCAGCTTAGATACGGGAAAGTACACCTTTGTCGTGACGATACCTCCTGAATTTGAAAAAGACGTAATGAAGGGTTCAGTACCTGATGTGCAAGTTAACGTAGATGCTACCCGCATTAGCCAGGCGTTTACCGGTAACGGCTATATTACTGAAATTATCGGCGAAGAGGTGGCCGCTTACGTGGCGGGGTACAAGTCAGAAACCAGTTATACCGTAGATTTAATCATGCGCGCGCGGTTTAACCCTGCCTTAGAAAGTTTCTGGTTTGGTTCAGTGATGGAGCTCATTAATGCGGTGACGATGATTGCGATTATTTTATCGGGCGCTGCGCTTATTCGAGAAAAAGAGCGGGGTACAATAGAGCATTTATTGGCAATGCCTGTATCAAGCAGTGAAATAATGTTATCGAAAATTGCCGCTACCTTATTGATGGTGTGGCTTGCTACACTCATGTCGGTGTATTTGGTCATTCAATACGTGTTGGGTGTCCCCATTAATGGCGATGTGTGGTTATTTATGCTGGCGGTGGCTATTCACCTATTTGCGGTGAGCAGTTTAGGTATATTCATGGCAACCATCGCGCGCTCTATGCCACAGTTTGGGCTTTTATTGATTCTAGTATTATTACCGCTTCAGTTGCTGTCTGGTGGTGTAACACCAAGAGAAAGTATGCCTGACTTAATTCAAAACATTATGCTTATTGCGCCTAATACTCATTTTGTTATGGCATCACAAGGTGTGCTGTACAGAGGGGCTGGGCTAAGTGTGGTGTACCCTCAACTTATTGCGCTAACATTTATTGGTGGGGTATTTTATTATATTGCCCTACGTCGATTTAAAAGCACCGTGGGTAGCATGGCTTAAAAAGAAGGTTTTGCCAAGAAAGGCGCGAGCCCAAGCCCCAAGCGGTAGCAGAAGGCACAATAGCTATTTTTTTGCCTATAAATCGTACATGTGCTAGGTTGAATTTAACGCATCAAAAAGGGAACAAATGATGAAGGCACACACCACTTCCGCTATATCTGGCGCTACCATAAAGCACTTAGCAGGCCTATTCACAGCAGCTTCTATTCTGTTTAGTAGTGCAGTATTTGCGCAGCATGATAAAACTCGACAGTATGAGAAATTTGAAATACTTGGACAAAAAACAAAACCGCAATTACAGCGTGAATTCAATAAAGCCAAATTTGATTTCTTGGATATGTATCATGAATTAAATGAAGTGGCGAAGTTTGACGTGCTCTGTTCTTATCATCGGCCTATAGGCAGCAAAATTGCCAAAAAAACCTGTGAGCCTCGGTATGTTAAAACTGCGCGAGCAATGTATATCCAAGCCATGTCTACTGGCACAGGGATTGATTTGAGTCGATTACCTAGCGACCAAATGATTAAATTTTTAACCAAACAAACTCGCGAAGAAAGCTATGAACACGTGTTGGCGTTAGTCATGACGAACCCAGAGTTAAACAAAAGTTTTGCCAAACTTGAGCTCATTCATAGTCGTTTGAACGAAGACAGTGAGTAGCGTGAACACCATTCGTTTGAGCACCTAATACTGAAGAGTGAATAAGAAAAAGAGGCCTACTTAGAAAAGTAGGCCTCTTTTTTTGTTTAATGCTCAAGGTTATTTATAAACGCTCAAGGCTGGTTATCCGCTCAGGGCTGTTTACCTGCTCAAGGCTGTCTATTCGCTCAGGGCTGTCTATCTGCTCAAGGCTGTCTATCCGCTCAGGGCTGTTTATCCGCTCAAGGCTGTTTTATTGATACTTTCTAAGCTCTATGCGCGACACCATGCCTTTATGCACTTCATCAGGGCCATCAGCTAATCGTAGTGCGCGAGCACCTGCAGCAAAGCGTGCTAATGGGAAGTCGCTACACATGCCAGCACCACCATGAATTTGCAGGGCCATGTCTACTACCGATTGCAGCATGTTAGGCACCACCACTTTAATGGCAGATATTTCTGTCATGGCGTGCTTCACGCCAAGGTTGTCTATCTTCCATGCGGCATGAAGGGTTAATAGTCTGGCTTGCTCTATGGCCATACGTGCTTCAGCAACACGCTCTAAATTACCGCCTAAGCGAATAATGGGCTTACCAAACGCGACCCGTTCGTGGCCACGTTTAAGGGCAAGCTCTAGTGATTTTTCAGCCATGCCGATGGCGCGCATACAGTGGTGAATTCGGCCAGGGCCTAAACGGCCTTGAGCAATTGCAAAGCCTTTACCTAAACCCATCACTAGGTTTTCTTTACTTACCCGTACATTATCAAAATGCATTTCACCATGACCATAAGGGGCATCGTAATCGCCATACGCATCTAGCATACGGGTTATGGTAATTCCTGGTGTATCTAGTGGCACAATCACCATGCTATGGCGGCTGTGTTTGTCATTTTCTGGGTTAGATAAGCCCATGAATATAGTGAAAGCAGCGTTGGGATGCCCCAAACCGGTAGACCACCACTTTTTGCCGTTGATCACTACATCATCGCCATCTTCAATAATGGTTGCTGCCATATTGGTGGCGTCAGACGATGCTACGTCAGGCTCTGTCATACCAAACACAGAACGTATTTCACCTGCTAGCAACGGGGTAAGCCACTTGGCTTTTTGCGCATCGTTACCAAAGTGATAAAGCACTTCCATGTTGCCTGTATCTGGCGCGTTACAGTTGAATATCTCAGGGGCGAAAAGAAATCTGCCCATACGCTCAGCCATAGGCGCATATTCTAGCGTGGTTAGTCCTTTACCAAGCTCAGCATCGGGCAAAAATAAATTAGCCAATCCTGCCTCGCGGGCTTTTTGTTTTAGTGCCTCGGTGCCAGGGTGTAGCTTCCACTTTTTCCAATCACCGTGGTGGTTCTCTTTATGATGAAAATCATAAACTTCATTTTCAATGGGCTCGATATGTTCAGCAATAAATGCATCAAGTTTTTCGAGTAGGGCGTTTGTTTTATCGTTATGCGAAAAATCCATGACTATCCTCGGGTGCTTAACAAATGGCTAGTAGCTTAAAAGCAGTGGGTAATAAATTTGATAGCTATAGCGTAGTTTAGTTACTAGAATGAATGAAATGAAATCTAGTCCGATAGTATTGTGAATGCTATTCACTGCGCTGTGATGTTGAGAGCCGGTTTCAATAGGTGGCTTTAGCACTGTTTTTCAGCGTAGTTTGTTGTGGGGCGGTTTAGGTATTAAAGGGAAAGCCTTAATGCAAGATAAACGGCAATTTGAAAAGCTCGACTTAAACTTACTGAAAGTGTTTGAAGCTTTGTGGCAGCAGCGCAACATGACTCATGCGGCGGAGTCGCTGCATATCACTCCATCAGCGGTTAGCCACGCTATGAGGCGGTTTCGCGAAATTCTTGGCGACCCACTATTTGCTCGTGAAAAAAACCATATGCTGCCTACGGCCGCCTGCGAACGGTTAGCACCTCAAATTCTAGAGGCGTTAGCCAATATTCGTCGTGCATTAAGTGAATTTACCGTCTTTAACCCCGCTCACAGCCATCAGCGTTTCGTTATTGCCATGCAAGAGTCGTTAGAACTTAGTGTGTTGCCGGCACTATTGGCCAAGCTTGAAGTGCATGCGCCTAATGTTGAAATTGTCAGTGCGCGACTAAATCGCGACACTATGGTAGCCGACTTAAGCAATCGCAATTTACATTTAGTGGTAGACATTGGCCGACCCATTTCACCGCCGGTTGAACACTGTTTGCTAACCCGTGATAACTACGCTGTGTTAATGAATACTCAGCATGCCTTGTGTAACAGCCTAAGTGCAGAGGCGTATTTACATGCTCGGCATATAACGGTATCGAATCGAATAAAAGGGGCCTCGGTAGAGGAGATTGCCCTACAGCAACTTGGAGTCAGCCGCCCTTCGCTATGGCGTTGTCAAAATTATCGGGCTGCGGCAGAGGTTACCGCGAACACCAACGCGCTGTTAACCTTACCAGGCTCTATTGCCAGCGCCCTTGCTGACGAAAACTTAAGTATCGCGGCACTGCCCTTCAACTTACCCGCATTGGAAACACATCTGTACTGGCATCAGCATCAAGAAGGCGAGCCAGGGTTAATGTGGCTTAAGGCTCTGGTATTACAGTTGTTTGCTTGATCTGGTTGTTATGTGTAATGTTTGTTAGTATTTCAGTACGAATTGTTGGCGTGTTTTGCTACAAAAATAAGTCACACCCACAATCCACGTAGTATTAACGACAGCGTTCAACTCAACGCCATGAGAATCTAAATGAAGATCCATACCCTTTCGGGCTACATTCAACACATCTATCTAGCAGAGCACGAGCATGGCTTACTGCTATTAGATGGGTGTAGTCGCGCCGATGTAGAAACGGTGAGCCAGTTTATTACTGAGACCTTACATCGGCCTTTAAGCGACCTAAAATTGATTGTGGTAACGCACATGCACCCTGATCATGCTGGTGGCGCTGCAAGAATTAAGGCGTTAACCGGGGCGTCTATTGCCGCGCACCCAAAAGCAAAAAGCTGGTATGCTGGCTTAATGGGCAGAGCAGCCCACGCCATTGATTTGGGCCTGACGTGGTGGGTAGCAAACCGCATAGGTAAGCAGCGTGAGTCTATTTGGTATAACCCTGTATTGCGGGCTGATATCTTGCTGGAAGACGAGCAAAATCTGCCCTTTTTTAACGAGTGGAAGGTACTTTATTCTCCGGGGCACACTGACCACGATCTTACCATTATGCACGAACCTACGCGGCAAGCGTACGTGGCCGATTTATTGGTAAAAGTAAAAGGTGAGTTAGTACCACCTTACCCCTTATGCCACCCAAATCAATATCGAAAGTCGCTACAACGTATTGCGCAGTCGTCTATAGAAACTATTTTTTGCGCCCATGTTGCACCGGTACAGTTGGCTGATATTCCTTTTGATCACGTTATCGAGAACGCGCCTACCTTGCCAAAGAATCACTGGCACTCAGCTAAAAACCGTATAAATCGAAAGCTGTTTGGCAAAACCGCTCAGCACTAGTGGGTTCAGTAAAAGTGCATATTGCAAAAGTGCGAAGGCGGCTTTATCTAAAGGCGCTTTAGCCAAAGCCAGCATACTAAATTCGGTTAATGCATATTACCCCTGAGTAAATTGCTCGTAGGCTAACATGGCATCAGCAGCGTACATCAGTGACGGGCCACCGCCCATATAAATTGCCATCCCTAGTGTTTCTTCTAACTCTTCTTTGGTTACGTCTAAATCTACCAATGCTTTTACATGAAAGCCAATGCAGCCGTCACACCGCGTTGAAATACCAATGGCTAATGCAATTAGCTCTTTGGTTTTTTTATCTAGGGCGCCGTCTTGAGTTGCTGCTTTCGCCATAGCTGAAAAACCTTGCATGGTGTCGGGTATGCCAGCGCGAAGAGACTTCATGTTATCTGAAATGCGTTTAGTTATATCAGGGTACGACTTGCTCATTTGATGATCCTTTTTACTATTAACGGTAAAGACTAAGCACAAAGTAAAAAAATTCTTATATGCATATAAGCTTATGTATCAGTGCATCATATAGTCGTCAACTTAGATTAAGGTGAAATTGCGGAAGTTGTAACAAAACGTGCAATATGCTTGTCTTACATCAATTAATGACCACATTATGTAGAGGCACGTATGGTTAAGTGCAACTAAAAGGGAACGGGTGGCTCATGCAAAACAGTTTGTCTTCTTTACTTGATAAGGTGCGCTTAGCCGCGTCAGCATCAGGGGAAACCCTGTCTGATATTTTCAGTAAAGAAACCCATAGATTTACCATTACCGGCTTAAGCCGAAGCGGAAAATCTATGTTGTTCACCAGCTTAATGACCATGCTGAAAAGTCGCAGCGAAGAAGGTTATGCTTGTATGCCTTTGTTGCGATATCTTCCGCCTTCACAGGTAGAATTCATGCGGATTGAACCCATAGACGGGTACAAGCCTTTCCCTCTCAAAGAGAACATGGATGCGCTGGCATCAGGTCGGTGGCCTGAGGCTACCGAAGAAGCTTATGGGTTTAAGCTTGTTGTGCGGTTAACACAAACCATGAGTATTAAGCGCCACCTTTTGCCCCACACCGATATTGTTTTTGAATTTATCGACTATCCAGGGGAGTGGATAACCGATATTCCTATGCTAGGTAAAACCTACGCTCAGTGGTCTGATTCTGCATGGGCACAGTTAAGCAGCGGCCCCCAGCAGCATTTTGCGAATGAGTGGAAAACCGTTGTGAATGCCTTTGACTTCGAGCAATCACCTACTCAAGATAATATTAATGAACTTGTAAGTGCCTATCGACACTATTTAGTGATAGCGAAAAAAAATGGTATATCCCTACTACAACCTGGCAGTTTTTTATTAGATTCAAGTGATTTCGATTGGCAGCAGCTAGGGTTTGCGCCGTTACCGTCGAGTATTACCAGCGACGTATCTCATCCTTGGTACAAAGCATTTGAAAGCCATTTTACTGCGTTTCAAAAAGACTGGTTAACACCGTTAAAGCAGTCTGTATTTCGAGAAACCGATAAACAAATTATTTTGGTGGATTTATTCGAGGGTTTAAATCACAGCCGTCAGCATTTGTATCAATTAAAAGAAACGCTTAGTCATTTGGCCGACACCTTTGTGTATGGCCAAACAGGGTGGTTTGCCCGCAATGTTATGCGCAAAGAAGCCATTGGCCGAGTGGCTTTTGTAGCCACAAAAGCTGATTTAATCCCGGTGTCTGAGCGCGAAAACTTGTTATCGTTACTCAAGCAGGTTACTGAAGGTGCAAGAGCTCGGTTTGTTGATAAGCCTATTAAATTTGAGCATTTTTTAGTATCGGCAATACAAGTCACGGATGAAGGCAGCTCGCCAAATGCACTGCGTTATCAAGATGCCGAGAATGGTTATGTAGAAGCGGCATTTGAACCGATACCGGCTTCACTTAAAGCCATGGAAGCAGATGCACATTTTCCAGTATTGAACACCCAAGTGCCGCAAGACTATATGGCGCGAATACTATCCGGCAGAGGGTTGGACAGACTACTCCAGTTCTTGTTGGCCGAAGGAGTTTCCAATGAATAAACAAGACTCGATGAGCGAACAAAGCTCGATAGATGAACAAAGCTCGATAGATAAAAGTACCGAGAAACCGACAAGTGCAGCTCCGCCGGCCTATCGCCCCAAAGTGGTACAGCAGCGCCTTGATATTAGGCCCCCCGATACTGCAATGCCCGCAAAAACTGAAACCAACGAATGGCAAATGGACAGCGCAAAAGCGCGTATTTCTACTGGTGGGTTAACCTTGGGGCTAGGTGTACTTTCCATTATTGGCTTCTTTGTTTTCGATGCCTACACCACGCTTACGGCAAGCGTAGCCGAGCATCCCATTGCTAGCACTGCTTTGGCCGCACTACTTAGTGGTTTTGTGGCCTGTTTCAGTTATTTGAGCTTTCGAGAATGGCGAGGTTATAAGCAAATCAATAAGGCCATTGATGATGGGCAAACTATCGCTTCGTTAACCGGTGAAGATAGCATTGAGACCGTCGACAAAGTACTCAAACGCCATGGTAGCCGTTTTACCTCATCGTCTTATGCTGCGCACTGTTTCGCTATTTACCAAAAGCAGCTTCACAATGATATGTCTGCTAAAGAGCGGCTGGGGCTGTATCACGATACGGTATTAAACGCGGTGCAGCAAAAAGCGCAAAAAGTACTTAACAAAGAATCGATTACCGCAGGAAGCTTGGCATTTATTAGCCCAAATAACTTAATTCAAACTTTTGCAGTCATGTGGATAAGCTTTCGTACCATAAGGCGCATGGCCAAAATTTATGGCCTTCGACCTGGCACCATAGGCAATTGGAAACTACTCGGCGTACTTGCCCAAAATATTGCCGCACAGGGGGTATTCGACTTGGCTACCGATGAAGTAGCCAATCAAATTGGCGGTTCGTTAAGTGCAAAATTTATGGAGAATTCCGCTGAAGCCGTCGCCGCAGGGGCGCTTAATGTGCGTTTAGGAAAGGCGTTAATGAAGCTATTAAAATAGGGCGAATAACAGCGTTATTCATAACGCTGTTATTTTCCAAATGATACCTTTTACAAGCATGAATACGTGACGAAAAGTCGATGTATCTTGCTAAACTACCCCCGCACTACAGGGCTTTTTTAGTTGGCATTACAACGTTAGCAAATATAAGCCCTGCTACTAGCGACATAAAAATCAAGAACACTTCTTGACCTAAATGATCAGCTTGTACAAAGTCTTGCCCCGAAATAAACGAGTTCAACCCAATATAAGTTTTAGACCCCGGCACCAATACAATTAGCCCATGCATAGCCACAATGGTAGCAGGCTGATTTGCAATGCGGGTGAAAGCATTGGCAAAAAGCCCTAGGGCGAAGGCTCCCACGAATGCGCCTAATCCGGGGCTCATGTAATCAGAGCTCCACGCCGTGGCACTGTATGCAATAAAGGCCGCCGCCATGGCCCATGGAATATGTTTAACCCGGGTGCGAAAAATAGCCACTAGCGCTAAACATAATAGAAATACCGATAACCACGTTGCCCAATAAGGCAAAGACTCAGCCGGTTGGTATACGTTCTCGCCAAATAAACTAAAGCCTGCCGATACGCCTAAAAAAGCACCGAAATAAAGCTTAAACAACTGCATTACGGCATCCATGGTGCGAGCAGTGCCCGATACCATATTGCGGGACGAAAGCTCGGCAAGCCCCATGGTAAGGGCAAGCCCAGGAACAAATACTATTACCGAGGAAAGTACAATAAGAGGAATGTTAATCCCTGGGTCGATGTAAGTACCAATAGCACACGCGAGTAGGGCAGCAATAAAAGCGGTAGCCGGTTCTAGCATTAAATTAACCCGCTTAGAACGCTCTGTCTCTTATACACATCTGACGCTGCC
>OJDD01000115.1_pt1 | contig 25716 bp, 24 predicted proteins | sample 1592591 | NCBI WGS metagenome assembly OJDD01 (sample SAMN05416809, study PRJEB24817) | seawater metagenome | isolation source: Sea water | place: Canada:Atlantic | collected 2013-07 | reverse complement strand
ATCAATGCGAACAAACAGCACATTCAAAGAAAAATGGTATTGGCTGCCAAACAGCTGAAGGCGTTTGCGGTAAAGATGCTACAACCGCAGATCTACAAGATTTAATGACCTACAGCGTGAAAGGTATAGCGCAATATGCAAAGCTGGCTCGTGAATTAGGCCACACAGATAATGAAGCAGATGTTTTTATTCTATATGGCTTATTTACAACATTAACAAATGTTAACTTCAATGCTGATCGTTTTGTTGAACTCATTGCCGAGGCTAAAGTAATACGTGATCGGCTTAGAGCAGCGTATGAACACGCAGCCGTTGAACAAAATGTGCCGATTGAAACACCAGAAGGCCCGGCAGTATGGGAGCCGGCTACCGTTAAAGCAGGCTTGTTGTTGCAGGTTGAGCAAGCAGCTATCGATAAAGATTTAGATACCGTAGGTGAAGATATTGTTGGTTTACGTGCCATGATGCTTTATGGCCTAAAAGGCGTCGCGGCGTATTGTTACCATGCGCATGTTTTAGGTTACCAAGACGAAGAAGTGTTTGAACGGATTGAAAAAGCCTTAGATTTGTTGGCTAACGAACCTACTGAAGCAGAGCTTCTACTCGGTGGTTCTTTAGAAGTGGGCGCTATTAACTTAAAAGTAATGGAGCTACTCGACGCGGCTAATACCGGTAAATTCGGTGCTCAAGAAGCCGGCGCAGCACGCACAACAGCTGTTAAAGGAAAAGCTATTCTAGTGAGTGGGCATGATATGCAAGACCTGTATGACTTGCTAGAGCAAACGAAAGATATGGGTATTAATATTTATACTCATGGAGAAATGTTGCCTGCTCATGCTTACCCAAAACTAAAAGCATACCCACACTTAGTGGGTAACTACGGTACTGCTTGGCAGAACCAGCATGTGGAATTTGCAGCGTTTCCCGGTGCTATCATCATGACGTCTAACTGTTTAATTGAGCCGCAAGACTCCTATAAAGATAGAATCTTTACGGCTGGACCCGTCGGTTGGCCGGGTATTCCTCATCTAGAACATGGTGACTTTACGCTTGCGATTGAAGCAGCCAAAGCAGCAGAAGGTTTTACTGAAGATGAAGAAGAAAAATCAGTAATGGTTGGTTTTGGTCGTCATACAGTATTGAGTGTTGCAGATAAAGTAGTTGAAGCGGTTAAAAGTGGCGATATCAGTCATTTCTTCGTGGTGGGCGGTTGCGATGGTGCCGCACCAGGCCGTAATTACTACACTGAGCTAGTTGAAGAAACGCCTGATGACACGGTTGTTTTAACGTTGGGTTGTGGTAAATACCGCTTTAATGATCAAGACTTGGGTAATATTGGTGGAATCCCTCGCTTGTTAGATGTTGGGCAATGTAATGACACATACTCAGCTATTCAAATAGCCTTAGCATTAGCTAAAGAGTTTGACTGTGGCGTTAACGACTTACCATTGTCTTATATGGTTTCATGGTTTGAGCAAAAAGCGGTTGCCGTTTTACTGAGCTTGTTATCATTGGGAATTAAAGGGATTCACCTAGGCCCAACATTACCTGGTTTCTTAACCCCCAACCTTCTTAATATTCTTGTTGAAACGTTTGATATTAAACCGAATGGTGTCGCCTCTGAAGACTTAGCTAAAGCATTAAATAAAGATGCTGCTTAACGTTTAATTGATACGGTTGTAGTTAAAAAAGGGCGCATGTTGCGCCCTTTTTTATGATATCTACTCACCTTAAATACTATTGGCCCTTAACAGATAAATGGGAGTGAAAAGCTAGTAATCTTGAGCAGATTTGAAACCTGATCTATATCAGTAAATCGCTCATTAGTGCGGTAAAAAAGGGTGCTAAAAAATAAAATTGATTAAAGTCAGTTTAATTAATATTTGAAGGATATACAGTCCATTATTAATGAAGTTGTAAACAAAAATCTTTAAAGTGAGAGGAGTTAATATGAAGCCTATTAATAAATTAGTCCAGCAAGAAGGGGCGATTCAAGATCGTGCAATATTTTGGGATGAAGATATATACCAGAAAGAGATGGAAGAAATTTTTGCCCGTTGTTGGCTTTTTTTAACCCATGAATCGATTATTCCAGATGATGGTGATTATCAAGCAACAACAATGGGTGAAGACTCTGTCGTGGTTGCACGTCAAAAAGATGGTAGCATCAAAGCATTTGTAAATTCATGTACACATCGTGGTAACGCGGTTTGTTTTTCAGATGGTGGTAATGCAAAAGCATTTACTTGCCCTTATCATGGTTGGGTTTTTGGAATGGATGGTAGCCTGGTTGATGTGCCATTAGAAGAACAGGCTTACCATAATGAAATTGATAAGAGTGCACTACACCTTAAGAAGGTTAGAGTGGAAAGCTATAAAGGCTTCGTATTTGGTACGTTTGATGAAGAAGCGCCTTCATTAAAAGACTACCTAGGTGGGATGGCATGGTATATGGACTCATTTATGGATGCGCCGGGAGGTTGTGAGCTTATTGGTCCTCCAATGAAATCAATTTTAGACTGTAACTGGAAAAACCCTACTGAAAACTTTGTAGGTGATGGTTACCATGTGGGTTGGGCACATGCATCTGCTTTAGAGATTGCGGGTGGACCACTCGCCGTCGCGAAGGGTAATGCTGTTTATGATGCTGAAACATCTGGTTTGCAAGTCACCGTGCCTGAGGGGCATGGCTTTGGAGTTATTTGGGAAGCAGCCGCTGCTCTGCATGCGGGCCCAGTGTATGAAGCGTATCAAAAGTGGCTAGATGAGAGATCACCCTTGATTAGGGAGAAAATGGACGAGCATAGAGAGAAGTTCTACCGCGGCCATTGGGATGCCGCTATTTTTCCAAACTGTTCATTTTTGTATGGAACAAATACATTCAAAATGTGGCAACCACGTGGTCCACACAGTATCGAGGTGTTCACTTGGACCCTAGTTGAAAAAGAGATGCCAGAAGAGCTCAAGCAGATGATTCATACCGATAATATGTTGACCTTTGGAACAGCCGGTATCCTTGAGAGTGATGATGGCGAGAATATGGAGCAATGTACACAGTCCAATAGGGGCTACTCAACACGCCAAGGCACGCTTTATATTGGAATGGGGCAGGGCCATGAATACCTTGATCCTGAATTGCCTGGCTTGGTCAGTAAGGGTTGGGTTAACGAAGCACCCCAAAGAGGCATGTACCGTCGTTGGGCTGAGTTTATGGAAGGTAAACCTTGGAGTGAACTTTCAACGACCGCTCAATTAGAGCAAAAAAAATAGGAGGCTAAAATGAGCACAAACAATCAACAAGCAGGGCAAAGCGTCGACCAGTCTACTCATTTTGAAGTTGAACGGTTTTTAGTACAAGAAGCAAGAGCATTGGATGAAGAACGCTTTCACGATTGGCTTGAGAATATGCTAACAAAAGATATTAGTTACCAGCTTCCAACTCAAGAAGTGCGTTATAGGCGTGATAAAAAAGTACTAGGTAACTCACAAACAACGTATTTATATAACGATAACTTTGGTATGTTAAGCATGCGTGTAGCACGACTTGATACGGGCATCGTATGGGCAGAAGATCCCAGAGTACGTAACCGTCGTATTATCAGTAATATTGATGCTCAATGGGCAGATGTGGACGGTGAAATTGAGGTACGCTCTGCATTTATTTTATTTCGTAGCCGTATGCAGCGAGACCAAGCAACTCACTATGGTATTCGTATGGATAGGTTAAGAAAGGAAGAAGGCCAGTGGAAGCTCGCGTCAAGAGTAATCACCCTTGATCAGCGTGTTGTTCTGGATAAAAATATCCACTGCTTTTTCTAAATTAGACAAGCGCTACAGTTGACATACAGGGCATACCGGCTTCATCAGTCGGTATGCCAAATTTAATTCAATTTTCATAACCTCTGGTTAAGGTTAGAGCATTCTTTTAATTGTCTTAAGTCGATAATCTCAATTTCTTTATTCATTTTCTGAATACATTTTTTTTCAACGAGTTTTGTAAAAGCCCGGCTCGTTGTCTCATTCGCTAGCCCCAAATAATCTGCGATATCTTGACGCGACATCGGTAGATGGAACTTCCTTTGGTATTGCTCAGATCGACTGGTACGTTTTGAAATAAGTAATAAAAAATTAGCTAAGCGAGCAGCAGCTGTGTGCTGCGAAAGGCAGGTGAAGAAATCGTGTCCAGAAGCTAATGACTCGCTAAATAAATTAATGGCCCAATCAGACAGTGCAGGTGTGTTTTTACGTAAATGGGCCAGTTCTTGATAATTGATTCTGCACACTAAGCTCTCAGTAAGGGTTTTAGCGGTATTTAAATAGTATTGTTTTGAAATACTCTCTAAGCCAAATATATCTCCAGGTAGGTAAAAACCTGTAATGTTTTCACTGCCTTTAGAGTTAGTAATATAAGTCTTAATCGCCCCAGACTTGACGACATAGAGAGACTGGAAATCATCGCCCTGGTGATAAATACTTTGCAGGCGCTGATGAGTTTTACTGGGGGAAACAATTTTATCTAACTTCTTAGTATCACCCTTATCGAAAATATTGGGTAGGCAGACGTTAGACAATGAACATTCTTTGCAATCTTGGGTCATTTAATGCGAATTTCTTATAATTTTATGAATTTCACCATAAAGTTTATTCATTAGCAAACAGTAATGTATGGTCGAAATAGTGTCAGTTATTCGCATAACTGAGTATTTGTTTACAATATGAATAAAATATACGTAATTTAATAGATTAACCGCTAGGAATATGAAATGAAAAAGTTGTTTAAGAAAACTCGTTTAGCTATTTTTATGGTGCTATTTACCGGGCTAACCGCCTGCTCAGAATCCGAAAGTGTAGGCACACAAGAAACGGCGAATATTGAAACAGCTCAACTCGTTAAGCTTGATGTTTTTAAAAGCCCCAGCTGTGAATGTTGCGTTGGATGGATAAGTCACATTGAACAAAAGGGCTTTCAGACAACGACGCACCACCCAGCTAATTTACAGCAATTAAAATATGAATTGGGTGTGGCACCTCAGTACCAGTCTTGTCATACTGGGGTATCAAAAGAAGGTTACGTGTTTGAAGGCCATATTCCAGTTGATGTGATGCAACAGTTCTTAGCTGAAAAGCCTGATAATGCCTTGGGTCTAGCAGTACCAGGAATGCCGGTAGGCAGCCCAGGGATGGAAATGGGTGATCGACGTGATGATTATGACGTTTTATTATTGAATAAAGACGGTAGCTCGCAGGTCTATGCACGTATTCGTGCTAATAGTTAATGTTTACAGGAAGGCGGTTGAAATAGCCACCCAATACAGCGTTGCTGTAATCTAAGTTAAGAATTGAGGAGTTTAAGATGAAATATTTATCAGTGTTAATGGTATTAGCAGTAATAGTTTTAACAGCTTGTACAGATGATGACAGTGCCAGCAAAGCTAAAAAGGAAACAACTGCATTTGACAGTCAGTTGAATGACTTGGATAAAACTCGTCAAATAGAAAACGTCTTACAGCAAAGTGCAGATGAACGGCAAAACACCCTAGACGGGCAGTAAAGCAAATTAGCTGTACCTATGAAGCTTGGCTGCTTTTAAATGTAGCTAGTAAGTCACTCATATCGGCTGTACTAGTAGGGCGGACTACGCGAGCCTGTTCAATCCCCTCTTTTAATAAAATTAAGGTCGGCCAGCGCCTAACTTTAAACGCACGGCCTAAGGCTAGGCCCTTGCCGTCATATAATTTAATGTGAGCTACTTGAAGAGAGCTTAACGACTGCTCAATGGCTGATGTCGCTGCTTTACAATGCCCACACCAAGGCGCACCAAACTCTAAAAAAGCATAACCCATTAATGCAGTAATATCTTCAACGCTAGGGTTGTCACTTGAATAGTGTGGGTTAAAACCTATTTGGCTTGCTTGCATAAGAATGTTTATGTGATGAGTTAGTGGGAACCACTTAAATTTATGTAACCGTTACTCCAAAACGTGTGCAGCATAAGCCACATTAAAAGCCGCTTCTTGAAAAACCTTTAAGCCGGTGTCGGCAAAGCTTATTGCTAAACGATTTTTTGATAGGGCTAATTTGATGTCTTTTTGAGGAATCACTGCCACATCAAGTGTATCAATTAACTGAATAGTTGCTTCTAATTTAAAACCGATGGCACCTCCAGCAAATTTACCTTTGAGTGGTCGTTCCTTAATGGCGACCTTTTCAATACCATAGTCGCTCATTAGTTTAGTAAATGTTTTTTGAAAGTGCTGCAAGTCTGAACTTGAATGTACTTTCGGTAGGCTTACTTTACGTACTCGACAATCAGGTAAATTAAAGGTTTGCTGTTCAAATTGAAGTAAACAGATAACAGCATTATTAGCAGACAGTTCTACACCACAAATTTTCATAAATATTCTTTTTTAGTTGAAGTAATTCGCGATAGGTTAACATTTATTCATAAACAAGAATTTAAAGGTTAACCTAGGTGCAGTTTTTAAGTTCTGGAGTATCACGTTGATTATTATTGAGCTTTCAAACCCCTTGATTTTTAAGTAATAAAAAAGTCGGCGCTACTGCTTGTGAGCCTCTCTAATCCGGTAGGCACACAATAGAATATATTAACCTTGGTTTATGACCTAATTTGTACAGTGAAGAGTAACTAATACAGCTTTCGCTATTATGATTTACTCTTATGCTGCCGAGCACTTTTGATGTTTGGTATTTTTGCACTTTATTGGTGAGTATTTGTATTTACGCACAACTATTGTGCAGCTGTGTTACTAAAAAACGGATGTAGTTTCATTTTTTCAACCTCAAATAGTCGACTTCAACTATTAATATTAATGAAAAGAGCAAGTGTTCTATTTGATAGCTTCTATTTATTTATCTTGTCTGAAATATAGGCCTAGTATTTGCTGGGTATTAGATACGTAAGGTTTAAATGGGATACATGAGAGATGTTGGAATTACCTAAAAAGTTTATTGAGTTTTTTAGTTATAAATCAAAGTTTAATGTTCTAGTTCTATGTGGTATGGCACCAATACTTCTGCTGACTTATATAGTGGTTAGAGAAGCCATTGAGGTTTCTATTGCTGAGAAACTTTTCTTAATCCTAACAACGGCCATTTTTCTATTAAGCGCGGTTGTTATTAAAAGCCTTGCTAAAGCATCATTTATTCAATTGCTTAATGCCCAAAAGTCGCTGGCAAATGGTGACTATAGTGTGCGTTTATTAACGAGCGGGACAGATGAAATGAGCCAATTGGTACTCTCGTTTAACGATTTAGCCCGCTCAGTGGAGGAAAGGGAAATACAGGTTGACGATACCATTTCGGAAACAGGGTATTCGGCAGAACAGTTAAAGCTAAGTGCAAGGGTAGTGGCAGATCAACTGGATAAGCAGCGTGAGAACACCGATAAGATATCTCAGGCAATAGAACAAATGTCCTCAAGCATTGTTGATGTGGCGAAACAATGTCGGGATGTCGAAGACAACTGTCAATCAACTCAGCAACTGACAACTGATGGTAAGGCCTCAGCTGAATCATTAATAAGCGACTTGCGATTACTGCTGGATGACGTGGTGTCGGTGGCGGGGCTAATGCTTAATCTTGAAGAGTCTTCAAACCAAATTACAGGCATTTCAGAGGTGATAAAAGAAATATCCGGGCAGACTAATTTGTTAGCGCTTAATGCAGCAATTGAAGCGGCTAGGGCCGGTGAACATGGCCGGGGTTTTTCTGTGGTGGCTGATGAGGTTCGCTCACTGGCAAAGCGCGTAGGGCATTCAGCTGAAGAGATAACCGGTACTATTGAGATTGTAAGAGAAAAGGTGCATCAAGTTGTTACCTCAATTGAGCAAACCCAAAAGAAAACTGAAAAAGGCGTTGAAAGTGTTTCTTCGCTAGGTCGTGGTCTTAGCGAAATTGACGATTACATGCGAGTGACTTTCGAGAGTGTTAGTAAAATTGCATCAAGCACCGAAAGACAACGAGATGTTAGTATCGATATTGGAGAAAATATTGAAGTGATTGCATCGAGCGTAGATGCTAATACGAAGGCAGCTGAAGAGTCAGCAAAAATTGCCAATCACTTAGCATTAACAACTGCAAAAGAGGTTGCCTAGTGGATTTAGAGAGTTTGACTCTGGTTTTAGGCTTAATATTTTCAAGCATTTTTCTAATAATGTGGATGAAAGTTAGTTTAAATAAACAGCAAAAAGACTTGTTTAGTCGTCAGCTATCGAATTTAAATATGGGGTCAAGTTTAAGGAACTTACTGGAAAAAATACAAAAACATCGGGGCATGGTAAACCTCTATTTAAAAGGTGATCAATCGTTTAAGCCGAAAATAATAAAGCTTCAAGAAGAAATCAACGAACAACTTAATATGTTAAAAAAAGAGGTTGAAAATACAGCGAGTTATTCAGATAAACTTAATGAAATCAGTAGCGGTTTTGATTCTTTACAAGCTGGTTCGTTCACCATGAGCAGCGAAGAATGCATAGCCGGTCATGGGGCGTTAATTCAGGGCTTACTGGTTTTTATGGTGGTGGTTGCAGAGCAAAACCAACTAGTGAGAGATAATAACTTTTCGAATAAATATATTAATATTATTTGGCGGTTGATACCGATTACGGCAGAATCTTTAGGTAAGGCAAGAGCGCTAGGAAGTGGCGTGGCCGCTGTGGGGCGCTCTAGTGCATTAGAGCGCGTTAAATTAGGTTTTCTTGTTAATAAGATACGAATATCGATAAGTTTGGTGTTAAAACAAATCAATACGCTACCTGATACGTCTAATCAATCAAGCAAAGCGTATAAAAAAATGCACACTGATTTATCTGATTTTTGTGAATTAATAGAAAAGGAATTAATTGTAGCGACTAATACTAATATTGAAGCGACACGTTTTTTCGATGATGCAACACGTTTATTGGGCGAACTGTTCAGCTTATATGATAGTGCTGTAGCAATGGCAGCTAGTGAAATAAAAACATCAATAGAAGAATTAGAGCGTTCAAATAAGCGTATCTATATGTCGGGGCTAGGCACTTTATCGGTAGTTATTGTGATGCCTTTGTTACTAATGCCTTAGGTTCCAACAATCGCTGAGTCAGTAGTGATAACTAATTTATCACTGACCGCTCAGGTGCAAAATTTAATACTGCGCTGGGTGCGTCTTAAGCTCCTAAAAACAGCTGATGTCAAAATCATGGTGAATGTTAACTAAGGAAATAAGTATCCTCGAGTTAAGTTTGTACAGGAATTTTAGCAGAAACGTAGAGCTTTCTATCATAAGATAATAAAGTGCTTTAGCACTGCCACTCCTTTGTACTGGCCATAAGCATTGATAGAATGAAGTCACCGATATAGCAGGCGTTTAAGTTTAGATGAACAGTAGGCCTCTGCGAGTAAGTTGTTGGCAGGTGTAAGGCTTAATAACTAGGTTCTGGGCGATACTGTCAGCACTTTCATACTTCTCTACCAGTAGGGCGGACTACGCGAGCCTGTGCAAGACCCTCTTTTAATAAAATTATGGTAAGCCAGCGCCTCACTTTAAAATGTACGGACTAAGGCTAGGCCCTTGCCGTTATATACTTTAATGTGAGCTACTTGAAGAGAGCTTAACGACTGCTCAATGGCTGATGCCGCAGCTTTACAATGCCCACACTAAGGCGCACCAAACTCTAAAAAAGCATCACCCTTTCGTTGATTATTATCGAGCTGGCAGATACTTTGATTTTTAGCCCCTTTTATTGTTTCTCGCGTTTGATTTTTTTGTGCGCTTTAGTGATAAAGTAAAAATGAAGCAAACCATAAAATAGAGGGGTGTTACTCGGTTGATAATGGGCTAGACTACATTTAAATTTTCATCTGACGTTCTGCCTTAGGTATTAATACCTGATTGGCCTAACGTAGCCAATAAAAAAATAAAAAAATAAAAAAATAAAAAAATAAAAAAATAAAACAGGGAAGGGACATGACAACTGATGTAACAGCACTCGAACGATTGCAAACCGAACCAATGAACTTTAGACAGTGGATTATTGTTGCCATTTGTATCGGAACACTGGCCTTGGATGGTTATGATGTTTTATCCATCGCTTTTGCCGCACCCGGTATAACCGGAGAGTGGGGTTTGTCAAAATCGATCCTTGGCATTGTTTTGTCTATTGAGTTAGCTGGCATGGCTGTGGGTTCAATTTTCCTTGGTTCATTGGCCGATAGTCATGGGCGGCGTCTTACCATGCTAGCAGGGCTTGCTATTGTAACCTTGGGTATGCTCATTGCTGGTTTAGCGCCAAATATTTACGTATTAGCAGCGGCTCGCTTATTTACTGGTTTAGGCATAGGTTGCATACTGGCCACCGCAACGGCTACCTGTTCGGATTTTTGTAATGATAAAAACCGAGTGTTATCTGTCACCTTAGTGGCGGGTGGTTTCCCTTTAGGTATTTACCTAGGTGCTGCATTTCTTGCGCCTTTACTTAAGCAATATGATTGGCGAGTGACTTTTTATCTGGGTGCGTTTTTGAGTTTTTTGTTTATTCCACTGGTTTATTTTTATGTGCCAGAAACAATTTCATTTTTGAACCGTAAGCGTCCTGCTGGTGCTTTGGAAAAGATGCAAAAAACCATGCGCCACTTGAGGCATACACCGCCTGAATCATTACCATTAATAGCTGAGCAAGAAACGGAAGTGGTTGGTATGAAGAGCTTGTTTAGCCCGAACTTGCGCTATATTACTCTGCTACTAGGCTTTGCCTATTTCGGCAATGTTATGACCTATTATTATTTCGTAAAGTGGCTTCCCACCGTTGTTACGGACTTAGGCTATACAGCTTCTCAAGCGACCGAAGTGTTAGGTGTTATAAGTTTAGCGGGCGTTTTTGGATCCATTGGAATAAGTGTGGCTTCTCGCTTTTTCTCCATCCGTTCACTGATGCTAACCAGCCTAATATCGACGGCAGTAGGTGTAGCTTTATTCCCATATTTTACTGATGATTTGGTTAATATGCAGTTGATTGGCTCCTTTGCGGGTTTCTTTGTTATGGCTGCTATTTCAGGTTTTTTTGGACTCTTCGCAAGCAGTTTCCCTTCGTCTGTTTTGGGCTCGGGTTCGGGTTTGGTGCTTGGCGTTGGCCGTGGTGGGGCTGTCTTAGGCCCGATGATCCCAGGGTTTTTATTTGCAGCGGGTTTGGCCTTTGAAAATATCGCGATGATTATGGCATCAGGCTCCTTTTTGGGAGGTATAGCAGTTATATTTCTGCATAAGAAAAAGAAAAGTTAGCTGGATAAAACCTAGGTTTTTGGGCCAGAGTGAAGCAGCCTAAAGGTGTTTATACTATTGGGCTCCTGTTCCCTTTTCTAACTCGCGGTCTAGTTAATTCAGAGATGGCGTTTTTTTAATTACTATCTAAGACTATGAGTTATTACTTTTAGCCTAAATACCCTATTGCATGGTTTGCTAAATGATTTAGGTTGCGAGGTAACCGTGGGTATCGCTAATTTAATGGGGGTAATTATAATTGCCCATGTCGATACGCATAACCATGTGTTGACCCTGTAAAAGATTTTTGAAACAGCTGTCTATTACTCCCTAGAATGGACTGTTTAGCAAACTGATCTTACAGATTCTGCAATCGAGACTAAGGGTTTGACTCCCCAATTGAAGTAAACATATAGCATCATTGCCAGACAGTTTTATCACAAATTTCATAGGTATGTTTTATTCAGTTGAAATAATTCTGGGCCGGTTAAAATTTTCTCATAATAGGCTTTAGGGTAAGTCCAATAAGCACCCCCTTTTACTTTTACTCTAAAGAAAATCGCTCGCTCACACACTTTACCTACAAAACATATCTCAATAAAATGTTTTTAATTAAATAGGAAAACAAGAGTCAGTGATAAATTTAGCCAAAATAGACGTTAACTTACTTTACCTGTTTAAGCTGTTGTATGAACACCGCAACATTAAAAAAGTATCTGAGGTATTAGATGTTTCACAATCGGCTATTAGCCATTCGATGAAAAGATTGAAGAACTGCTTGGGAGATCAACTTTTTTATCGGGTGACGTCAGGGCTCGCACCCACCCCTTATGCTGAAGAAATATCAAAAACGATTCTCAGCAGTTTTGATGCGATCGAACAATCCATTAATCTGAATTTAAACTTTGATCCCTTAAAGAGTAAGCGGGTCTTTAATGTATCCATGACGGATGTAGGTGAGATATTATTTTTACCTAAATTAATATCTCACCTCGCCACAGTAGCACCCGATATTTCGATAGAGATTGTTTGGACTGGTTCAGACAGCATACAAAAAGAAATGGAGTTAGGTAATATTGATTTGGCGATAGGCTTGCTTCCGGAATTAAAAACAGGCTTTTATCAACGTCGGTTGTTTACCCAAAAATATAAATTAATGCTGAGAAAAGGGCATCCTTTACTGTCTGAAAAAATAACCAAAGTCTCGATTCTAAACTATAAACACATCTCAATTAGTTCTAAAGATACTGGTCATGGGATTATTGAAAAATACTTACAAAACAACCACATAGATAGGGTTGTTGCAACAAGGCTTACGCACTTTATCGCGGTCCCTTATATATTAAGTGCGTCAGATTTTATCGCTACCGTTCCTGCAAAATTAGACGATACAATTGAGAACCATTTTGATGTGATTACCCTTGACCATCCCTTGAAACTTCCCGAGATACAAATTAATACATTCTGGCATGCTCGAATGCATGAAGACGCGGCCAACATATGGTTAAGAGGGGTGGTTTCTGATTTATTTTCAGAATAAAAAGTGGGTTTGAAGGTGCACGTTTGATAGTAAAAAATCTTGTAATGCTGCGCTTAAAACTGAGTTTTTTACAACAACCATTAATTCAATTTATCGCGGCTTTTTGGTCTAAGCCTAGTTCTATTATTCAATTTCAGCCCAGTTGCTCTGTGTTGAGTAAATATTTAAGTCTTTCATCGCTTTTATTTATGAATTTTATTCATAATTCATATGATTATTATTAATTGAAATCATAAAAATTAAGCTGTAGATTTACCGGTAGTTAATAAAAAACTGTCAAGGAGAACATAATGGGTAATAAAAAACTTAGAATTGCAGTTGTAGGTGGCGGTATTGGTGGCCTAACAATCGCAATAGCTTTAAAACAACATGGTATTGATTGTAAAGTTTACGAGCAAACGGCAGAACTAAGGGAAGTGGGTGCTGCCATAGCCTTATCGGCTAATGCCATGCGCTTTTATGATCAATGGGGGCTAGGGCCAGCATTTGATGCGGTTGGCTATGAAGCCAGTGCCTTAATTTACCGTGATGGTAAAACAGGCCGTGTTATAGGAAACCATCCTGCCGGCGAAGAATACAAACAACGATACGGGGCTCGTTACATAGGAATCCACCGTGCAGAGCTTCAAAAAATTCTATTCACTGAAGTGGGCATGGAAAATATTTATTTGAATAAACGTCTTTCTACTATTGATGATAGTGGTGATTGCGCAGTACTAAATTTTGAAGATGGCAGTAGCGCTGAAGCAGATTTTGTTATTGGTGCGGATGGTGTGCGCTCTAAAGTGCGCGAACTCATGCTTGGGTATGATGATTATCTTTATGCTGGTTATAGCGCGTTTAGAGCGATTGTACCGATAGAAAGTTTACCTAGCCTACCAGACCCCAGTGCTATTCAATTTTGGATGGGCGATGGTTGCCATTTGCTTCACTATCCAATTGGTGGAGATAGAACGGGCGATGTTAATTTCTTTTTAGTTCAAAGAGACCCAACACCTTGGCCGCATAAAGAGTGGGTGACACCAGCCGAAGATGGCGAGCAACTTAAATACTTTGGTGACTGGCATCCTGCTGTGGTGGAAATGCTATCGTCAGCAAAGGTAGATACTCGCTGGGCAATGAACTACCGGATGATGCTGGGACGTTGGAGTAAAGGACGGATGACACTGATGGGTGATGCAGCACATTCAATTGTTCCACATCATGGTCAGGGTGCAAACCAGTCCATTGAAGACGCGGTTGTGCTAGCTGATTGTATTGCTGATATGGGCAAGGGAACACTCTCTGATATGCAAAACCGTTACGAATACTTACGTCGAGGGCGTGCGCGTAAAGTGGTATATGCCTCTGTCACTACCGGTGATATGTTACACCTTCCACCTGGAGAGAGTAGGGACTTACGTGATGCACGTTTAGCCTCTAAAGAGGCGATGGCAAATCACCTTGATTGGATTCATGGATTCGATGCCAGTAACTTTGCAGAGCCCAATGAAAAACAAGGTGGGACTTGGATGTAATATCTTAGCGATGGTTATCAGCATTTATTAACCATGCTTGAGATTTATAATAGTTAGACAGAGCAGTATCCAATGGATACTGCTCTATTCATCTCAAAATGAGAATTTGCTATAAAAATTTTAGTTGTGTCGGTTCTAGGAATTAAGTTGGCTGACAATCATTGATTGTGAGTAATTTTTATAATTATATTAAAATCAGCGATTCAGATTCATAACATTTTTTTGCGCTTTTTCTTGCCACTGCCTTCAGGCTTTGCCATTGGTTTATTGGCAGCTAAAACATCACTGTCGATTACCTCATCTGCTTCAAAGCCAGCCACTTGTTCACGTTCAAGCCGAATCTTATTCTTTTTTTCGATAATCTTGAAATGGTGGTAATCCTCGTAATCTATCAACGACAAAGCCAAGCCGACTTCACCAGCACGGCCACTTCGGCCAATACGATGCATATAGTCCAACGGACTTCTTGGTAAATTAAAATTAATAACCACAGGCAGTTTCTCAATGTCTAAGCCACGGGCGGCAATATCGGTGGCAATTAACACATCAATTTTGCCCGCTTTAAATGCCTCCAGTGCACGGTTACGAGCACCCTGAGTTATATCACCATGAAACACATCTGCGTTAATACCACGCTTAGCCAGTTTTTTCGCTAAGTGATGACAATTCTTTTTAGCATTGACGAAAATCAGTACCTGTCGCCATTGATGTTGCTTAATTAAATGCGCCAAGAGAGCCGTTTTCTGCCCCTTATTAACGGTGAATACGCGCTGCACCAGCGTGCTGGCATCAGCACTTTGTAATTGTATTTCTACTGGGTTGTTAAGCAGTTCTTGGGTTAAAACCTGCACCTTATTGGGAAAGGTTGCTGAAAATAATAACGTTTGTTTCTTTGCTGGCAGTAAGGCTAACAGTGCGGATAATTCATCAGTAAAGCCTAGGCTTAACATCCTATCCGCTTCATCAAGTACCAGTGTTTTAACATGATTGAGATGAATAGCATTTTTAGAAATTAAATCAAGTAATCGCCCGGGTGTCGCCACTAAAACATCCGTACCACCACGTAAAGCTAACATTTGGGTGTTAACTGATGCACCACCAAAAACAGCCACTGTTTTAATCGAACCATCAAGGTGTAAAGCATACGACCTGATACTGTCTGCAATTTGCATAGCCAGTTCACGCGTGGGTACTAATACCAACGCAGAGACATTGTTAGCTGCTGTCTTTTTGTTACTTAATGGTGTTTCAGCGTGTATTTGCTGCAAAATTGGCAATGCGAAAGAGGCCGTTTTACCAGACCCCGTATTAGCCCCAGCGATTAAGTCACGTCCCGCCAAAATAATAGGGATTGCCTGCGCTTGAATGGGCGTAGCTTGCTGATAATCCAGTTCTGTTAATCGTGTTAACAAGGCTGATATAAGGCCGATTTCCTTAAAGTTGGAGGGCATATTCATTGTATTTATATAGTGGTTTTTTGAAATGGAATGAAATTCGCTGACACCTTGATTTCATCTATACAAATTTAGTTTGCCCTTAAGGCAGATAATTTGGCCTGTTTGCAAGATGCCCGTTAAATGATGTGACTCAGCTTAACGATGATGTCCTTATTTTTTATAAGGCCTGTACCCCATAAGAAAGGGGTTAAATAAGATGATATGTTTAGATATCAAAAGCTAGTAAAAGACGATATTTAAAATCATTTTCTTGGCTATCACCATCCGCCAATGAGTCATAATCATTAACTAGGCCTACTTTTAAGTTCATATTGTTAATATCTGCTAGGCCAATTTTCCAATTAAGTTCCGTTAAATTTCTAAATTCCCCCAATTCACTTAAATTTGGGTATAGGTTGTTTTTAAATTCTATCGAATGATGTTTGCTCATCGCCCAAAGACTCTCAATCCCAAAAAGTGCTTCTGGTGTCCAGTCATCATTCTCACCGCCAAACTCTTTACTAATACCTAGACCCGTTCTACCAATGAGTGACCATGTATCTTTTTTTATGAATTGGGTGCCTACACCCGCTGACAGGTCAATTTGGTGATCCCAATCTTCGAACTCATCCCAGTCATAACGGCCCTTTATAAAAGAAAAGTGGGGGGTTGATGGATTAAGAAAATCTCTGGTAAATTGAGCAAAAAAATCACTTTTAGTCGTTTCATTATCATCGCTACCATTGTTATATACACTGGATACCGACCAACGCTTTAAGGTGTTTGAAAAATCGCCCTTTATACCAATGTGAATATCAGTATCTTGTGTATTACCTTCATTGCCATTAATACCTAGTTCAGCGGATCTTTTCCAGTCTTTAAAAAACCCTGTTCCAAATAAACCAGTATCCTTTTTACTGACTTCTTTTACTTCTTTTATTTCTGCTGGTTTGATGTTGGCTGAAGGGATTGTCACTAAGCCTAAAATAGGATGTGAGAGAGTGACCTGCCCATTTTCTGTTTTAATAACGTCGCCATTTAATGTGTCGCCATTCAATAATTTAATCTCAGTAGCAATTGCGGATTGAAAAAAAACTAGGCTGAGTAGAAAGATAAGAGGTTTCATAATAATATTTAGATAGGTTAATAAAACAGGTCAAATAGAATGACTGTGGTTGACATAGAATGACTTTGGTTGACTAAGTGCTATGGCAACTCGTGTTTATAGCAAACCGATCATTATAAACATAGTTGATTTAATTTTGCGTATTGGAGAAGCATAATGGTTTTAGCATCAACGATATCTCCTGTTGCAATCATTTGATAGGCCGCTTCAAAATCGAGTTCTAATACTTCAATGTTTTCTTGTTCATGCGCTAGCCCGCCACCTTCACTTATTTTCATTTTCGAAGAGTATTCAGCAATAAAAAAGTGGATGATTTCAGTGACAGCGCCAGGTGACATATAGGCTTGAAAAATTTTCTTAACCTTTTTAATGCTGTACCCAGTTTCTTCCTCAATTTCTTTTTTTATACATGTTTCTGGTTCGTCGCCGTCCAGTAAGCCTGCACAGGTTTCAATAAGAAGGCCATCATTATTACCATTTAAGTAGGTGGGCAAACGAAACTGTCTTGTTAGAACAACTTTTTGCTTTGTTGCATTATAGAGCAGTACCGTAGCACCATTGCCTCGGTCATAAACCTCACGTTGATGTTGTTCCCATTGACCGTTTTTTACTTGGAAATCGAAGGTATATTTATTGAGCGTATACCAGCTATCCGATAATAATTGTTTACTTAAATTTTTAATGGTTTGAATCATAATATCGAGGGGTATAGATATTTTTGGTTTTGCGAACTATCTTCCAATGTAACGATTTGTTATCGTTGATTAGCTAGGCTATTAGATTACAAATAGGGGGTAAAGAGCCACCAAAAGGCATCCCAAGCCTTTGTTATAAAAGGGCGTTTGTTGAGTTTTTGTGGTGTGATCTCAATGGCTCGTTGTTTATCGTCGCTTACAATTTTAGCCATTGCTTGACCAAAATCAGTATCAAATATTTCGACATTAAGCTCAAAGTTTAATCTTAAACTGCGGGAGTCAATATTAGCTGATCCAATTTGGCAGTAATGATTATCTATCAGTAACAGTTTTGAATGTACAAAAGGACTGGGCTGATAATAGATTTTTACGCCATAGGCTAGAAAATGACGCATGTTGTTTCGCATTGCCCAGTGTATAGAAGGTTGGTTATTACGAGCAGGTATTAATATTGAAACTTCTACACCCCTCAGTGCAGCAGACTGTAGAGCAATAATCAGTTCATTAGGCGGTAAAAAATAGGGGGTCACCAGTGTAATGCTCGATTGAGCATTGTTAAGAGCGCTAATCATCACTTTAGTTAAGACATTTAAGTGAATACCTGGGCCATCACTGATAGCACGGCAGGATGATTTTCCATATGGGTTAAGGTCGTACCATTTTGTTGGTAGTTTTTCACCACAGGCATAAAACCAATCATCCTCAAATATCTTACCGACTTGTTGTACTACAGGGCCTTTTAAGCTGAACATATAGTCTTTAGTAGCCCTGTTGGGCTGACTAGCTTGTACTAAATGACATTGGCGAATATTCATTCCGCCCGTAAAAGCATGTTTTCCATCACATAATAAAATTTTGCGGTGGTTACGCAGGTTCAACGTAAAACGCGGTAACATTTTTCCAATGGGTAAAAATAAAAGCGTCCTAACACCACGAGCAGTTAGGGTCTTTTTAGTTTGACCTAAACTGTACCAAGAACCTACACCATCCAGTAATACGCGAACATCAACACCACGTTCAACGGCATGTGCCAGTGCATCGATAAACTGTTCGCCAATACCTTTATGTTCAAAAATGTACATGGATAAATAAACCCAATCAGTTGCCTCGTTAATGCTATTTAACATGGCTGGGTAAGCGCTTTCGCCATTGTTGAGTATCTGAATTTGATTGCCTTCAGTTGATGGTAAACCGGTGACGGCCAAACTAAGAAGCTGATGAGGTGATAAATGACTGCTTTTTTTATGAACGGGCGTAATGGGTTTGGGAATGGTACTGAGTGAGGTATCAGCAACTGCACCTAAGGATAAAACTTTATTGTGAGCGCGGTTAATACCTAAAAGAAGGTACAAAATAGGGCCTATAAATGGAAATGCAAAACAGGTGATAATCCAAAGCAATGACGACCGGGGGTCATATTTATTCATCAGCGCATGGAGTGCCGTTGAAACGGAAAAAATGACCAGTAGTAATTGGATGAGCCAGTTTAGAGTTAGCCAAAAAGTAATCATATTTTTCTTAACGAGAGGCGATAAAAATTAGCCGAGACTGATTAGTCTACGCTGATTTTTTAAAGTCACAAATCAACTTGCCCGTGTTTATTAAGCTTTAAAAATTAAGTAGCCCCCAGCGGCTAACATAAAGCTACCGGCTGTTTTTCTAACCACGTTATCAAGTTTATTAGCAGATGCAACGGCAACTATTTTAACGGCCGAAAACGCATATAGAATTTTTACGCTAGCCAGGCTAATAACCATAACAGATATTATAATTAAAATATCCGACGTTTGAATGGTAGATAAATTAACAAATATAGGTAATAAACTGGCGTAAAAAATAATGGCTTTAATATCGCCCAAAGTCAAAATTAGGCCTGCAACGAAACTAGCAATTAAATTTTGTTTTTTTACGCTTTTATCTACTGATAATGAGCTAACACCGTTGGAATTGATGAGCGTATAACCCAACCAAAGAAGGTAGGCGGCTCCGAGGTACTTAATAACCATAAATAAGCTGCCCAAGGTGTCAGCCACAACCGATAAACCAACAATAGCCAGCAGAATAAATATCAAATCACCTAGAATAATACCCGCAGTTACTGCAACACCGCTAGCTACACCAAATGTGGCTGAGCGCGTAACGACCAAAGCAACACTTGCACTAGGTAATGCCGCCAGCGCAATCATCATGCCGAATAGAGTAATAATCTCAATAATGCTCATTCTTTTGCCTATCGATTATAGTGGTTTTTTATTAGCCACCAACTGACTAATAAAAATGATAGAAACGGCTTCTTCAATATGTGAGTTAACAGGCTCAAGTATTTCAATAAGCTCAAGCTTATTAAGCCTAAACAAGGCTTTCCATGTTTCTAACGTTCTAAAGTACCAAGGTGGTGGCTTTGCAAACTGCTGATTAAAACCAGCCCAACTGCCTTTTCTCCACCCATCCTCATATTTAAAATGTCCGCAGCCGTTAATAGGGTGGATAGTTTGAATAATAAAATGACCTTGCTCATTCAGAAGCTGCGGTATGTAGTTAAATATCTTGCTAACAGATTCCTTACCCAATAGTGAAAAGTTACAAACAGCCACATCAAATTTCTCTTTAATAACACCTTGGCTTAACTGCTCATAAGGGATTAGCTTAAAGAGACCGCCACCCAACCTGTTAGCCTCATCAACAAGGTCGGGCACAACATCTATTCCAAGGGTGGTAATACCCGAACTGCTTAGTTTTCTAGCTAACCAACCCTCGCCACATCCTATGTCTAATACGGTTTTAGGTTTTTTTTGTAAAACAGTGTCGGTGATTGCGTTATTTGTAAGCAGCGCTCTGCTTTCTATTTCATTTTCACGAATAGCAACAACCCATGGTTTTGCATTTTGTAACCATGAATCAATGATGTGTTTGTCAGAAAAGTTATTATCCATATTGAAAAGGGGAGGCGTTTCGCCACATAAATATTCTCATAGGAGAACTAATATTGTGCTGTGTTAGACAACACTGTCAATAGGTATTACAAGCAGGGCGCTTTTGAACGCAGTAATAATTGAAATATTTGTTATTCGTTGATGCTTTCATATTAACTAGAAGCACTAATTTAGTAATCCCTTTCTACCTTTACTGTAATCTTACATAACCTAGAATGACTCCTTATAAGCTGCTGATTAAAATCAAATGCTTTGAATCAATAGGGCGGTTGAGCTGGTTTAAGCTTTTATCGTTGCTTTAAAAACGGTGGAATAAACTCCATGATTTGTTTGTTGTCCTGCATATTTCTTTAGGTGCTCTTGGCGGAACCTTAAACTAACCGAGTCTAAGCAAATTTATTTAATCCATTGATTTACCATCATTTAACGTAAATTTGATGGCCCTTTGGTGAATTGACTTGTTATACAGTTGGCGAGGAGGTTACTTTGTATTAATGGATTGTTTCATTATGCTTTCTGCTTTGGCGCCAAGGTAAACATAAATGCCGAGTCCAATTAGCAAGCCTATCGCAGCACCCATCATTGCCACTGCATCACCTAAATGTTCCTTTGAGCCTAGAACGGACTTAAACATCAATAGCAATGACTCAATTGAAACAGCAATAAGGATAGCTGCAATAAACCGAGTTATTGTGCGTCGCGTTGAACTGTGCCGTAATATGTCCTTTTTCATCAACACCTCTTCTTCGAGAGTTGTTTTGCCAAGGTCAAAGACCGCAAGAGCCAGCGTCAGAAAAATAATGATGCTGAATGGCTTGAGATGAAGATCAATATGTTCACCTTGAAGAAGTGAAATGACTTCCAAACCTGCCGAATACATTAAAATACCAACGACTAAAAACAAGCCAATAACAATAAGCGAATAGACGGTCACAAAGAAAGGGTGAAATTTCTTACGCTTTCTATCACCCATTAAAAACTCAATCGCATCAGCCAAGTCTATGTCGATAACCAAAATGCCCATAATTGAGCCATCTTCAGCAAGACAACGGATGGCAGATGAAATGCAAAGGTTATGACTGGATGTCGAGAGATAAGGCTCAGTAACTATAACGTTATCCTCTTCGAGTGCTTTTTTATAATAAGGCCGGCGACTTCTGTCAACGCCTATTCCTGAGCGTATATTTTTTTCATTATGGTGCTTGTAGCTTACATTGTTGGTCGTTTGCAAGCCTTTGGCATCCAGCGTATACACCAGTTCAACAAATGGATAATTAGACTGTAACCATTTCATAGAATCTTTCAGGTTCTCTTCACTCTGAATGCTTTTATGGTCAAAGATGCCCGTAACGATTGAAGCCGTTAACTCATGTATGGCGCCTTTGTATTCATGGTAGCGTTCAATAGCATTTAAATAATTCATAAAAGATACTTCATGGTTGATAGTGATAAATATAAAAGCAGGTTTCGTGCCAAATAGACCTTATTATGCCTTTCTTTAATCCGTATAAAATTAAAAAGTGATACTGAATGCTAAAAGATAAAAAGCTGCCATCGTTTATCTTTATGAGGTGTTTAGGTGTTCTATCTTAAAAAAAAGAAAAAAAAGGGGACGCTATGAGGCTGCCCTAGTTTAACGGATACATTTAATAAGCGACAAAAAAAGGGGACGCTACCCTTTATTGGGTCGCCCCTGTGGCCGGAATTGAAGAGGGCGTTTAGATAACCGCTCAAGCTGGGCAATAAAGCGATTACTTCCGCAAGGCAACCCTTTTTCGATATTGCGGTTGATGATACCTATTTTTTCTCTGTCTTCAGGTAATGCAAGCCAGTTGGACCATTCTTCAGAAGAAACTGACTTATATGCTTGCGGCAGAGGGGTTAATAACGTGCTCCCAACAAGGCCACAATGATAAGCAGCACTAGACCAAAAATATTCCTCTGCCGTATTAACCATATTAGCCTGCACAGGGTTCCTTTCAACATAACGAATAGCAGAACAGGTGTATTCATCATCTAAAGCAGATGAAAAAAATCGCCCCTGCCATAAATGGCCTTTCCACCCTTTAATTTTATTAATGTACTGAGCGTAGCGCATATGTACAGGCTTCAAAACCTTCTGTAAACCATCTTCTGTTTCAGGTATTAAAACTAAATGGATATGATTATCCATCAAGCAATACGCCAAAACAGCTACCTTATATTTACAGCAGTAGTGTTGAAGCAGCTCCAGATAAAACAGCCGTCCTTCATCAGAAAAGAATACATCCTCACGCCGATTACCCCGTTGAGTAATGTGGTGTGGAATATTCGGAAACACTGATCTTGCTAGTCTAGGCATCGGTCTATTGAAGAGGTTTTGAATTAAAGGATAGTGTCCCCTCTAATTACGTAGTGGAGAGCCAAGTTAGGCTACATTTAGCGCGTGCACGCCTAGTTCAGATTTATGCTGCTCAATTTTCCAAAGATCATATGCCACTTGATGGCCCATCCAGCTTTCAGGGCTAGCACCTAAAGCAATTGATAACCTAACAGCCATTTCAGATGTTACATTACCATTACCATTAATGATTTTTGACAATGTCTTTCTACTGACAGCTAAGGCTTTAGCTGCATCAGTAATACTTATGTTTGCAGGCTCTAACCATAATCCTTTTATGATTTCCCCTGGATGAGGTGGGTTATACATTTTCATTTTACCTCCTAATGGTAATCTTCATAATTTACAATTTCTGCATCACCTTTAGAAAATCGAAAAGTAATACGCCAATTTGTTTGTACTGTTACTGACCATATTCCTTTCCTATCACCTTTTAACTCGTGAAGCTTAAGAAAAGGAATATCCATATCATGAGTGGTTTTTGCTTGGTTCAGCTGAGCAAGAATTAAACGCAAACGTGCTGAATGCTTTGCTTGAATACCTGCTTTACTGCCTTTTAGGTAGAATTTTTCCAACCCTTTGTGAATAAAGCTTTTTATCATTTTTTAAATTGTAACCACTTGGTTCCCGAAATACAATTATCAATTTAAGGGTAGCGTCCCCTTTAATTAATTAATGTACTGAGCGTAGCGCATATGTAAGGGCTTCAAAACCATCTTCTGTTTCAGGTATTAAAACTAAATGGATATGATTATCCATCAAGCAATACGCCAAAACAGCTACCTTATATTTACAGCAGTAGTGTTGAAGCAGCTCCAGATAAAACAGCCGTCCTTCATCAGAAAAGAATACATCCTCACGCCGATTACCCCGTTGAGTAATGTGGTGTGGAATATTCGGAAACACTGATCTTGCTAGTCTAGGCATTGGTTTATTGTAGAGACTTTAAAAATTAAAGGGTAGCGTCCCCTTTAATTTTGATACCTTTGTTAGGCAGTTTTCTAAATATACAGCCATGAAATTCAGTGAGCGAATTCATTTTTTTGATTCATACATAAGCGAATCACCTTCATCTAGTAGCTCTTCGATAGTGGTCTGTTTTTCGTGATTGAATTCCACGATTCCATATGAAAAAGAAATATCGTAGCCACGTTTTTGTTGCTGATTGTGCGCGTCTAATGATTTATTGAACCTATCCATAACTACTTCTACTTCTTTTATAGAGGAGCTACTGAGTAATGCAACAAACTCATCGCCTCCCAATCGAGCATAAATATCGGAGTCCCTAAAACTCGCACTCATCAGGTTAGCAAAGGTCACTAGTGCAGCGTCTCCTTCCGCATGCCCAAACTTGTCGTTGATAGGTTTAAACTGATTCAAGTCCATAAAAACAAGTACTAACGGAAATTTTTGTCGAATACTCAGCTTCAGGCTGTGTTTAGCGAGAAGTAAAAAACCTCGTCGATTTGATAGGCCCGTAAGCTCGTCTAGCGTTGCTAGCTGAACGGCCTCCAGTTCGCGCTCCACCATAGAGGCTAAGTCTTTTAGTGCATCTATATCGCCACGCTCAAAATTTCTTGGGGCCTGATCAATTATGCATAGCGTTCCAAGCCTGTGACCATTCACTTTAAGTGGGCATCCGGCATAAAAGCGAATATTTGGATCATTCAATACCAACGGATTGTCAGCGAACCGCTCGTCTTTGATGGTATCGGGGATGATAAAAACCTCGCTGCCTAATATCGCATGACCACAAAATGAAATTTCTCGAGAGGTTTCACTTGCGCTTAAACCTATGCAGGACTTGAACCATTGACGATTCGCATCCACTAGGCTGACCAGTGCGATCGGAACGCCAAACATTCGTTTTGCCATCCGCGTTAATCGATCAAAACGCTCTTCCGCCTGAGTATCTAGAACCTCAAGTGACCTAAGTGTCTCTAGACGATTATTTTCATTTTTAGGATTGTCTGGTTTTATCATACCTGTATCTCTAGTGTGATTTCATTCTTGTGTGAACTTCGATGCCTAACAGTATTAATAAGCGGAACCCATTATCCGCGTATTATTTGTATATAGCTGGATAGTACTTCCATGTATTTTGATATCAAAGTAACAAACATGGGTATTACCATGCACTCAATATCTTTAACCTAGAGTTTAGAGTGTTTACTTAAAGGGTTCAATGTTTAAAAAAATGAACTAATCAAATGATAAAGTGGGCCTAAACCACTTGCCCTGCACACCAACCAGATGACCAAGCCCACTGAAAGTTATAACCGCCCAGCCAGCCGGTAACATCGACTACTTCGCCCACAAAATATAACCCTGATGAGTAATTTGACTCCATGGTTTTTGAAGATAGCTCATCACAATTAACGCCGCCCAGTGTTACCTCTGCGGTTCTATAGCCTTCGGTGCTGTTAGGTTTTATTTGCCATTGGTGCAGCTGCTTGCTAATGGTTTTAAAGCGATCGTGCGAGATGGATTGCAGCGGTTGGTTTAGGAGTTTTTCATCAAGTAAGGCGGCGATAAATCGTTTGGGTAAATGCTCAGCTAATATGGTTTTTAAATGTGTTTTGGCTTGTGTTTTGGCTTGTGTTTGTTGCTTTGTTTTTAGAAGTGTTTCTATGTCTACATCGGGCAGTAAGTTAATGTTGAGCGTTTCGCCAGCGTGCCAGTACGATGATATTTGTAAAATGGCTGGGCCGCTTAAACCACGATGGGTTAGTAGAATATTTTCTCTAAAGCTGGTGCGCTCATTACTCACCACGCATTCTATGGCAATGCCAGAAAGCTCGGCTAGCCAAGCTTTATCGTCCGGTTGTAGGG
>OJDD01000114.1_pt1 | contig 25924 bp, 20 predicted proteins | sample 1592591 | NCBI WGS metagenome assembly OJDD01 (sample SAMN05416809, study PRJEB24817) | seawater metagenome | isolation source: Sea water | place: Canada:Atlantic | collected 2013-07 | reverse complement strand
AAAACCGGCAAGGGGTCAAACCCTTCCAGGGTTCGAATCCCTGTCTCTCCGCCATTCAAAAGCCCTATGTATCTGATACATAGGGCTTTTTTGTTATTTTCCATACGTTTTTGCCACTGGTTTGATGATGACAGAAATGCTTAGTCATGTGATGGGGCTGGTAAGCGTTTCAGAACAGTTAGATATGCTCGTTATACTTGAGCTTTATTCGCTCGGTAGTCGATACAGATGCTCCTAATTGAGTTACTGCCTTACTTAATTAAATACTCCGGACTTGAGAGCTTTAAGGGTTTCCTTGTAATTGAACTCTTTAGACCTCCCTTTGGACTTTCCAGCTTGTTTCCTTTGCTTGATTCTGTCTCGTTACCTTTTTGAGAATAGCGTTTATTAACAATCAGGTTAGGAGGTGATAATAGTAGAGCTATTATTTAATTCAAAAATAATGTGTATGAATTGGGTTAATGCCTAAGTTAGAGGCAGGAGAATTTTTACCTTTAACCCGCCTAATTTTTCAGAACGTGAAAAATAGAGTTGACCACCATAAAGTTTCGCAATGTCTTTAGCAATGGAAAGCCCTAAGCCATGACCTTCAACAGTTTCATCTAGTCGAACGCCACGTTGGGAAAGTTGCTTGAGGTCCTGAGGCGTTAAACCAGCGCCATCATCTTCGATGAGTATGTTAATGCTATTGTGGCCGCTAATTTGGCAGATTACCAAAGATTTAGCCCATTTACAGGCGTTATCTAACAGGTTGCCTAATAACTCATAAATATCTTCGCGATCACCAAATGCGGGTACATCATCGTCTATCAGGTATTGAATATTGATTGATTTGCTTGAATGGAGTTGATTAAGAACATCGAGTAAATCAGGTAAGTTTTGCTGTGGCTTAAAGCGTTGGGTTGACATCTCTTTGCCGGCTATGCGTGCGCGCTTGAGTTCGCGCTCCATTAATTGTTGAACTCGTGTTATCTGTACATTAGCCTGCATTACTTGATGGCTGTTCATACCATTTTTTGAAACGTCACAATATTGGGTGAGAATACTAAGCGGTCCTTTAAGGGCATGCGCTAGATTGCCTAATGCGTTTCTTGAACGTTCAAGTCGTTGGCTCAGTAACCTTAATATGTGGTTAAACTCTTGGATGATGGGTTGTATTTCACTCGGAACCTCTTCAGAAAGTTTGTTAATCTCACCGTGTTCCAGTCGTTTTATCTCCTCCTTTACGGGGTCTAGTTTTTTTAAAGAGCGACGGATAACAAAGCTTTGTACAGCCAATAGGGTAATGAGCCCTGCAAGAGCTAATAAGGTGAAAGAGCCGATAAATTCCTGTCGTTGGCTTTTTAGAATAGTTAAATCTTCGGCCACAGCAATGGTGAATGTTAAGTCGCTCTTTTGAAAACCTTTGGACCAAAGGAGTATGTGTTGGCCAAAAGGCCCATCAAGATGTTCTAGTTTAGTTTCTCCCAATTTTAGTGTTGGGATAGGCAGTGTATGTTGTTCTAAAGAAGGTGATGTTAGCTGCTTCCCATTGGTAAAACGCATAGCGTAATAATGTCCAGAAGCAGGTTGTTTATAAATAGGGTTAATACGGTCAATATTAATTTGATTGGCTTGATCTGGGGACAGAGCGAGTAGTAAATTATCACCATCATGTTCAAGCCGAGTAATCAAAAACCCTTCGGTGATCGACTTTATAGATTGGTTTTCTAATAACCAAAATAACCCCATTAAAAGAATTAATGAGAGAGCAAGCCAAACTTGTAAGTGACGTTGTAATGAATTCATGAGGTGTCTGTGTTGTAGGTGTAGCCTTGGCCACGGCGTGTTTTAATTAAGTTTTGCCCTAGCTTTTCTCTTAAATGACGAACATACACTTCGATTAAGTTGCTATCACGGTCAAAACTTTGTTCGTACACGTGTTCTGTTAGTTGAGTTTTAGTGAGTATTTTTCCTGGGTTCAACATAAAGTAACGTAGTAAGCGAAACTCGGTACCGGTTAATGGAATAATTTGACCGTCTGCTGAGGTGACTTCTTGACGCGCCTCATCAAGCTCTAAGCTACCGCTTTGTATGGTTTGCCCGGGCATATTATGACTGCGCTTAATGAGCGCTTGAATGCGCATCAGAAGTTCTTCGTGATGAAAGGGTTTGCCTAGATAATCATCTGCCCCGGCTTTAAACCCATCGACCCGCTGATGCCAAGCATCGCGCCCTGTAAGTATAATGACGGGGAGTTGGTTACCGTTTTTACGCCAACTCTGTAGTACTTCAAGTCCTGTGCGCTGGGGCAACCCAAGGTCAAGAATAACAATGTCATAGGGCTCTTCATTACCCATGAACTCAGCATCGACACCATTGTCAGTGCAGTCAACAGCAAAGCCATTTCGCTCAAGTTCTTTCTTAAGCGTTGCGGCAATCAATTTGTCATCTTCAACTAACAGAAGTCTCATTTACGTTTTATTACCTCTATTTAAAACAGTATGTGTAAAGGCTGTTACTGGATTATTTTAACGCTAAAGACGGCAGGCTTTGGGATTTTAAGTTTCATTTCAGCTTCATGACTTAGGATGTTGGCTATGAAAATTAAATTGACTTTACTGATCATTGGTTTATGCCAATCAATGTTTGTTTTTGCTGAAAGTAAGCAGATATCAACCATTGATCATGCACATATAGAGCCTATAAAAATATCGGCTAAATTATCGTTACGCGAGGTTATTGAAAAAACCTTTCAACGAAACCCACAATTAGCGGTATTGCAAGCACGGCTGCTACACGCCAATGCTTTACAAAAACAAGCTAGCAGTTTTTGGTCTGCGGACCCATCCTTTACGCTAAGCCACTACAGTGATCGGGTCAACGCAAGTGAAGGGCTGCAAGAGTGGGAAGCGGGCGTTGACTTACCGCTTTGGTTACCCGGACAGAGACATGCTCGACTGAAAACCTCCGAACGGCAGCAGCAACTCGTAGATGCCTCGAAGCCCGCATTAAAATTGCATTTAGCGGGCATTGTTCGAGAAATATTGTGGGATATTTTACTGAAAAAAAACCAGATGAAAGTAGCCAAAGAAGAATGGAATGTTGTTAAAAAACTCGTAAAGGATGTAAAGAAGCGTGTTGAGCTGGGTGACCTTGCCAGATCGGACCTGATTATTAGTCAGCAAGAGTCATTATCAAAAGAGGCGTCATGGCGGGTTGCTTATCAGGAGTATCGTCATGCACAGCACCGTTACGTCATGGTGACAGGGCTATCTGTGATACCTAAAAGCATCGAAGAACAAGCGACTAATGACCTTGTTATTAGTATGCAACACCCTTTATTGAAAGAGTCTCATGACAGGCTGGCTAAAAGCGTCGCTGAACGCGACCAAATGATGATTGAAAAAAGAGGTAACCCTTCCTTGTTTGTGGGGTCACGCCGGGAAAGGGGTGTGTCAAATGAAGATTATGTCGATGCGATTGGTCTTAGCCTGAGCATTCCTTTTGGCTTGAAGTCGCACAGTGAACCGAAATTATCCGCAGCAGAAGTGAATTTAAGTGAAAGTCGTAGTCAGATGGAATCGTTACATCGTGAGCTAAATATTGCGATTCAAGACGCCAGTAGAGAGCTCAGTACAACAGTAGAACAATACAATTTTGCGCAGCGTCAAAATGAATTATCTAAACAGAATTTAGACATGTCTCGTAAGGCATTTGAGCTAGGCGAAACGAGTTTAATCGAGTTCATTAGAGTGCAGGCACAGGCATTCACAATAGATCGACACATGCACCAAAAGCACTTAGAAATGGGCTTGCAGACGGCTCGCTTAAACCAAGCAAAGGGGATTATTCCATGAGGTATTTTTTAATCGCATTTATGATTTTCATTAATGCTAACGCGCTGGCAGAAACATCTGTTAACGACAATATTATTAGCTTGTCCGCTGAGCAATCAAGCATGTATGGCATTGTCACTGCACCGTTGAAACAAGCCGGCGACGTGTTAGGTGCTCGTTACCCAGCTGAGGTAGTAGTTCCTAATTCGCAATTGCAAGTTATTAGCGTATTGCAAGGTGGTTTAGTTGAGGCTTTGATGACGACCGAAGGAGAGCGTGTAATAAAGGGACAAGTGATCGCAAAAATTAACAGCCCAGGGGTGTTGGAGTTACAGCGCGACTTATTGCAAACAATGAGTCAACTTAATTTAGCTAAATCTGCATTGAGTCGAAATAAACAACTGTTGGGTGAAGGCATTATACCTAAGCGTCGTTATCTAGAGTCGCTGAGTATCTGGCAAGAGTTGCTGACTCAAAAGGAACAACAAGAAACAACATTAGAATTTTCTGGCATGAGTAGCAAGGCCATTACTCAGTTAGAAAAAACTCGTAAGCTCAGCAGTGTATTAACGATAACAGCGCCATTCGATGGGGTTGTATTAGAACAAATGGCCATACTCGGTCAGAAACTTGGGGCCGCAGACCCGCTGTTTAAAGTTGGAAAACTAGCACCGTTATGGTTAGAAATTCACGTGCCAGTTTCTATGATTAGTGAGGTGAAACTGGGTGATATGGTCGCCATTGCTAACCTTAATGTTCAAGGAAAAGTGATCACCATTGGTCGGATGGTGCATGTAGCTGACCAAGGCACATTGGTAAGAGCACTCGTTGAAAACAATGTAGATCAGTTACGCCCTGGGCAAATTGTTCAAGCACGTGTTGCGATCCAAACAGGTGAGCAACAACGTTATATGGTGTCACGTAAATCAATCATTCGGATAGATAAAGAAACAATGATCTTTATTAATCATGAACAGGGTTATGAAGCCGTTAAAGTAGAGGTTATTGGTACACGTGAAGGGGAGCAAATTATCGCTACTCAAAAAAATATTTCCGTGCCTGTTGTCACCAGTGGAGCCGTTTCATTGAAAGCGATACTCATCGGTGCTGGCGGAGAGGGGTAGAAGACGATGCTTAATAAAATGATTCAATTTGCCTTAACGCAGCGCTTGCTGATGATCATGTCGATGATTATCCTCGTTATCACCGGGTGGAAATCTTTTCAAACTTTGCCGATTGATGCATTCCCAGATGTATCAACAACGCAAGTGAAGATGATTATCAAAGCACCGGGAATGACGCCAGAGGAAGTTGAAACTCGCATTACAGCGCCGATTGAAGTTGAGATGCTGGGCATCCCTAAGCAGAATATGCTGCGCTCTATGTCCAAATATGCGTTGGCGGATATCACGGTGGATTTTGAAGATGGAACCGATATCTATTGGGCACGTCAACAAGTTTCAGAGCGCTTGAGTGCCATATGGGCCGACCTCCCATCCGATATTGGTGGCGGTGTTGCGCCGATGACAACACCGCTGGGTGAAATGTTTATGTTTACGATTGAGAGTGATCGCTTATCCATTATGGAAAAGCGATCATTACTTGATTGGGTGTTAAGACCAGCATTAAGGACAGTCCCCGGTGTTGCCGATGTTAATGCCTTGGGTGGTTTAGTGCGTACGTTTGAAGTAACCCCTGATAGCACACTGATGAATGCACAAGGCATTACACTGGATACCTTGCGCACAGCCTTAACAGACAATAATAGAAACGACGGCGCTGGTCAGCTTATTGATGGTGAAGAAACGTTGTTGATTAGGAGCGATGGCAGCATTCAATCCTTGAAAGATGTCGGTGATATTGTTGTTAAAGCACACCCCATTGAGCCCGTTACCGTACGTGATATAGCAGCGGTAAACATTGGCTCGCTAACGCGTTATGGTGGCGTCACCAGAAATGGTCAAGGTGAAGCCGTTGAAGGGCTCGTATTAGGCTTACGCGGTGCGAATGCAAGAGAATTAGTAGAGGGTGTTTCTCAAAAGTTAGACGAGTTGCAATCGGCGCTACCGGAAGGCGTCACAACGCGTGTTTTTTATAATCGCGGTGACCTAGTCGATAGGGCGGTAGAAACCGTGGGTATGGCTTTAGCAGAAGCGACCATCTTAGTATTAATTCTATTGATCTTGTTCCTAGGCGACTTGCGCGCCGCATTAACCGTTGCGTTGATATTACCACTGGCTGTTTTGGGCACCATTATTTTGATGCGTCAATTTAATTTATCAGCGAATCTAATGAGCCTTGGAGGGCTGGCGATTGCAATTGGTATGTTAGTTGACGGCGCCGTCGTGGTGGTTGAAAACATTGTGTCTGAATTGGCTCACAAAAAGAAAACCACGTTATTGCCACGCTTGCATATTATCTACCGTGCAGTAGCCGATGTGGGGCTACCGGTAACGACCGGCATCATCATTATTATGGTAGTATTCCTTCCGTTGCTAACGCTACAAGGGCTTGAAGGAAAGTTGTTTTCGCCAGTAGCGATTACCATCGTTTTTGCGCTGGGTGCTTCATTGATCTTATCGTTAACGATCATTCCGGTTCTGGCGGCTAGTTTGCTAAAAAATGTTAGCCATAAAGACCCTATTTTGGTGAGGTATTTAGAAAAAACCTATGTTCCTATTCTCAAGTATTGTTTGCAATATAGTAAGGTGCCTGTTTTTATCGCATTGGCATCATTGGTGTTAATGACGGTCTTGTATTTACAGTTGGGTAAAAGCTTTATGCCAACGATGGACGAGGGAAATATTATCGTTCAGACAGAAAAGTTACCGTCCATTGATTTAGACGAGTCGTTACGTATTGATGACCTCGTTGCGAAGGCGATCATAGATAAAGTACCCGAAGTGACAGGTATTGTTTCGCGTACAGGGTCGGATGAAATTGGTTTGGATCCAATGGGGCTAAACCAAACTGATATGTTTTTAGAAATTAAGCCGCGTGATGAGTGGAGTTTTGATACTAAAGATGAATTTATAGAAAAATTAAGGGGGGTGCTTAGCAACTTCCCAGGTTTGGTTTTTGGCTTTACGCAACCGATTGAAATGCGTGTCTCGGAAATGCTAACGGGCGTGCGGGGTGATGTTGCCATCAAAATTTTTGGAGACGACCTTAATACACTGAACGATAAGGCAAAAGAAATAGCCAGCATCGTTGAAAAGCTAGACGGTGCTGAAGATGTTTTTGCCGCACAAAATGATGGTGTGCAATACCTACGGGTGGTGATTGATCGGTTAGCGGTTGGCCGCCTGGGTTTATCTATTGATGATGTAGAAAGCAATTTGCGTTCCCTTATTGAAGGCCAAAACATGGGGACTATTTATGAAGGATCAAGACGCATTCCATTGATCATTAAAGGCGCGAGTGGCTTACGTCAATCTGCCGATGAATTTTATAATTTACGTTTAACGCTTGAAGATGGGCGCAGCATTCCTCTCACCAATCTGGCGACGCTAGAACGAGTTGAGGGACCGGTGATGATTACGCGAGAAACAGGCAGTCGCTCATCCGTGGTTGTTTCTAATGTTGGTGGACGTGACCTCGTTGGGTTTGTTGATGAAGCCAAGCTAAAAGTCGCAGAACAGGTAAAATTGCCAACAGGGTATTACTTAAAGTGGGGCGGTCAGTTTGAAAATCAACAACGCGCAGCGGCACGGTTCGCTATTGTCATTCCAGCGGCTATTGGTCTGATTTTCTTATTGCTATTTAGCACGTTTAGGTCAGTGAGTCAGTCTTTCTTGATATTGACTAACATCCCATTCGCGATGATTGGTGGCGTGGTCGCTTTGTGGATCGCAGGGGAATATATGTCGGTCCCAGCATCTGTTGGTTTTATCGCCTTACTAGGCATCGCGGTGTTAAATGGGGTGGTGCTTGTTTCGTACTTTAATCAATTAAAGACGCAGGGGTATGACATTAACGATGTCGTTATAGAAGGTGCAAAAAGACGATTACGTCCCGTGATGATGACAGCGAGTATTGCAGCGTTTTCACTCATTCCACTATTATTTGAGACAGGACCGGGTTCAGAAATACAGCGTCCGCTCGCCATCGTAGTGATCGGCGGACTCGTTACCTCTACATTATTAACGCTGTTATTACTGCCGGTACTGTACCGCTGGATTAGTCAACGATAAGGAGAGAAATATGAACCAAACGTTATTAACTCTTGTTTGCCCTCCATCCATTGAGAGAGTAGTCGTTGACTGGTTACTAGAACAGCCAGAGATAACTGGTTTTACGAGTTCAGAAGCCTACGGCCACGGCAGTGATCCAGAAAAGCTCAATTTAATAGAGCAAGTAGAAGGACGAAAGAAGCAGGTAATATTTTATGTTCATATGGAACTTGAATACGCTCATACGAGTGTCCAACGTCTTAAAGAAGACTTAAAAGGGACCGGTATTCACTATTGGCTAGTGCCCATGATTGATGCGGGGTATTCATAGCAAGGTGAATTCTTAAAAAAAAGACACGAGGACGTTATAGAAGTGAGCTAAATGGAAATGAGCTTATGTAGCCACTTGAACACGAAGAATAGGTAAAAGTTTTCACTGATGTTTAATATACCGTTTAGTTTTGACCGGCTAAATGGGGTTTAATAGGGTCAAAATATAATTAATCTCCTTCTTAACCATTTCTTAACAATGCTCATATTGTTAGTCCCAGAGTCAGCGTAGTTGTACTCGAGCATAAAGTGAATAAATTTCTGCTACTATTAAATGGAACATCCTTTGGCCGTGTGCAAGAGGTAAATGAAAAGGAGATTTAGAGCTTGGATATTGTTTGGATATTAGTGACGACTATTTTGGTTTTTGTCATGCAAGCAGGTTTTTTGTGTTTAGAAAGCGGACTTGTCAGAAGTAAAAATAGCATTAATGTTGCGGCCAAAAATATCAGTGATTTTATCGTATCGAGTAGTCTGTATTGGTTGTTTGGATTCGGTTTAATGTTTGGAGATAGCCAATGGGGCCTGTTTGGGTGGTCGGATTTTGCGTTTGGTGAACAAGCGGATACAAAACTCATTGCAATATTCCTATTCCAAATGATGTTTTGTGGCACCGCTGCGACTCTAGTATCGGGGGCTGTCGCTGAGCGTATGAGTTATATGGGTTATATTGTTGTAACAGTGACCATAGCACTGTTTATTTACCCTTTTGTTGGCCATTGGGCTTGGGGAGGAGTCATTAAGGGGGAGCCGATAGGTTGGCTTGAAAAAATGGGCTTCATTGATTTCGCCGGTTCAACTGTGGTGCACTCTGCTGGTGGTTGGGTGGCACTGGCGGCAGTATTAGTTATTGGGCCACGTATAGGGCGATTTACTGGCAGTGCTGGCGCTATTCCAGGAAGCAGTATTCCAACAGCCATATTGGGTTGCTTATTAATTTGGTTGGGCTGGTTTGGCTTTAATGGGGGGAGTACATTAGCTTGGAATGATTCAGTTCCTCTTATTTTACTGAATACTTGCCTAGCTGCTCTGGCAGGTGGTGTGGTCGCGACGATATTAAAGCTTCGCTTTGAACGTTATATCGATGTTAGTCAAATAATTAATGGTGTTCTCGCTGGTTTGGTTTCCATAACAGCCAGTTGTCATGTCGTCAGTACGGGAGGGGCTGTAGTGATTGGCGGGGTTGCAGGAACAATTGTTTTTTTTGGTATAAAGTACTTGGCCTATAAAAAAATTGATGATGCCGTTGGCATAGTACCTGTGCATTTATTTGCAGGAGTTTGGGGAACGGTTGCGTTAGCTTTTTTTGCGCCGACAGCTAGCCTTCAAAATAGTCTTTCAATGTGGGAGCAGTTAGGGGTTCAATTTGTTGGGGTGATCAGTGTTGGTTTTTATAGTTTTGGTTTTGCCTATATAGTTTTTAGTCAGATAAACAGGTTTTACCCGTTAAGAGTTAGTGAAGAGGATGAATTACGGGGTCTAAATGTTGCTGAGCACAATATAAGCACGGAAGTTTTTGACTTGTTAAGTGCTATGCATAAACAGCAGAAAGAAGCAGATTTTTCAACACAAGTAGCGGTAGAACCTTATACGGAAGTAGGTCAAATAGCAGAAAAATATAATCATGTTATAGACCAGGTGAATGAAGAAATAAAGCAGCGAGATGAGGCTTTTTCAGCGTTTAAACAAAGTGAACTTAGAAAGGGCGCTATTTTAGATGCAGCGATGGATTGCATTATTAGCATTGATTCGAAAGGCATTATCCAAAGCTTTAACCCTGCGGCAGAACGTTGCTTTGGCCAGACGGGGCGCGCGATTATTAAGCATAGCTTTTTTAAGCTATTTACTAAGGGTAAGGTTCAAGTGCTTAATTCAGCTAGCTTAGCTGAAGGCTTTTTGCTAACAAGCGGGTGGGTTCTAAAGCATAGGAATATGACAGAACTACAGCGTTACGATGGTGAGTCTTTTCCTGCTGAAGTGGTGGTGACTAGAGCAGCGATGATAGGTAATGAGGCCGTTGAGTACACGCTACATATTCGCGACTTGAGCCAGCAAACTAAGTTACAAAAACGTTTAGAAGCCTTGGCATTTAATGATTCGTTAACTGGTTTGTATAATAGAACTTCCTTTATGCGTGAGCTTGACGGCCGAATTAATTATCACAAGTCTCGCGCTGGTATGGTGGCGTTACTGTTTTTAGATTTGGATCGTTTTAAAAAAGTAAATGATGTATGCGGTCACAAGGTAGGAGATCAATTGCTTTGTGAGGTGGCTAATAGACTCAAAAGAGTGATTCGTGATAATGATCTGGTTGGTCGGTGGGGCGGCGATGAGTTTGTTGTAGCAATAAGCGGTGAGTTAGATGAGCATGCTGTCGCTAACAAAGCGATAGATATTCTTAAAGTGATGCGAGAAACGGTTGAGCTACCAGAACATACCTTAAACGTTTTAACCAGTATTGGGGTCGCATTTTCTGTTGATGGTGAGCGTTCGGCTGACCGTTTACTACAGTGCGCTGATGTTGCTATGTATCAAGCAAAACAAATGGGTAGAGATAACTACTGTATGTATACGGAGGAAATGGGGCTTTTCGTACGTAAACGCATTCAAATTGAAGCTGACCTACCTAGCGCGATCTCGCAGAATCACCTATTGTTAAACTATCAACCTAAAGTATCGTGTTTAACGAATGAAGTAGTTGGGTTTGAAGCATTGCTGCGTTGGTCTCACCCAGAGTCTGGTTTGATTTCCCCCGAAGACTTTATCCCAGTTATTGAGTCTTCAGGGTTGATTATTGACGTTGGGGAATGGGTGCTAACTGAAGTTGCGCGGCAGCTAGTTGTATGGCGTGAGGCAGGCTATGACTTATTGCCAGTTGCGGTCAATATTTCAGGTTTCCATTTACATGATGAGTCACTGCCGTCATTTATAAAAGGGTTGGCGCAACAGTATGAACTTAACCCAAGTCTATTAGAAGTGGAGATTACCGAAAATGCTTTAACCGGTGATACTGATAGTAGTATTGCAACGATGACTAGATTAAAGAAGTTGGATGTTAAATTATCTGTAGATGACTTTGGTACGGGCTATTCATCATTAAGTTACTTGAAGAAATTTCCGATTGATGTATTGAAAATTGACGGTTCATTTGTTAATGAGTGCGCCCATAACACTGATGATGGGGCTATTTGTATGGCGATTATTTCGCTTGCTAAAAATTTAGGGCTGCAAATAGTGGCCGAAGGCGTTGAAACATCAGAGCAACTAGAGTTTCTGCGTCAGCAGGGTTGTGATGTTTATCAGGGTTACCTCTATAGCAGACCGCTAGCGGCAGCTGACATTGAGACTCTTTTGAATAGGTTTGATGAGTCGGATTAAACATCTAGGACTTGAATAAATGGATTTTCAAGCAGTTTTTTGAACGGGTTATGAGTTTGATAGCAGACTGACATAGAGGGAGAGGATTTGTTTCTAGGTAAGTTCTAATCCTTTTTCATTATTAGCAGGTGAGATTAATGCAAGCTATAGCGGAATTTTTGGAGAGGCAGCCAATCTAAATTGGGTATCAAAAAAGTCTGTTTTAAAGTCTGAGTCGGCAAACATACTTATAGCGCTTGAATATCAGATCGAGTCAAACTCAAGTTGATTTTGTTGCCCAGGTTCTATGGCTTCCAAGCCTATCTTTTGTAGGCTGCTTGCACTTATACCAACTAATCTAACGCCTTGTTGTCCAACGTCGGTGCGTGATATTAAGTCAGCGAGCAGGGTGGGCATTTGTGATAACTGAATATGGTTTTTTGTATCAGTGTATGAACGGGTTACCGTTTTAAAATTGGCAAATTTTATTTTTAACGTAATGGTTTTAGCCATGAACTGCTGAGAATCCAAATTAGCGAATACCTTTTGCGTTAATTGGTCGAGCTTTTCAGTGAGTAAGGCTTTGTCGCGAATATCACTGGTGAACGTTGTTTCTTTACCCAGAGACTTTCGAGTGCGTGAACTACGTACAGGGCGATGATCTATACCACGAGCTATGTGATAGAAATACTCAGCTGATTTGCCAAAATGTTTGGTTAACTCAATAGTACTTTTAGACCGTAAATCATGCCCTGTTTTAATACCCATTTTATTCATTTTTGTTTCTGTCACGGGACCAACGCCATAAAACTTTCCTATTGGTAAGCTGGATACAAATGATTCACCCTGTTCGGGCCTAATCACATAGAGCCCATTGGGCTTATCCATGTCAGAGGCAATTTTTGCCAAAAACTTATTATATGAAACACCAGCAGAGGCGATGAGTTGAGTCTCAGTTTTAATATCTCTTTTTATCGCTTGGGCGATGCGCGTTGCAGAACCTTCATATTCATTACTATGGCTAACATCTAGGTAAGCCTCATCGAGCGATAAGGGTTCGACCTCGGTAGCATACCGCCAGAATATTTCATGAATTATTTTTGACACCTCTTTATAGGCTTCGAACCTTGGAGGAACAAAAATAGCGTGTGAGCAGAGCCTATAGGCATGCGAACTCGGCATCGCAGAATGAATACCAAATTGACGTGCTTCGTAACTACAAGCAGCTACTACGCCACGGCTATTAGGTTGCCCACCTACAATAACGGGCTTGCCTTTTAATTCTGGTTGGTCACGTTGTTCAACTGAGGCAAAAAATGCATCCATATCGATATGAATTATTTTACGTTGAATAGACGTCATGGCTAAATATGAGAGAGCTTCTTGATCACAAAGTGTTTGTTATAAATGGCAATAAACAACCTGTCAATCGTGGCGGCTGTTTGTAATGATCAAAAAATGGGTTGCTTAATATTAAGCTGAGCTCACCTGTTAGCTGACTGATTTACCTGTTTGTCATAGGGATAGCGAAAAGGTACTGATAGCATCCGTCACGTCATCTTGAGCCTCTAAGTGGACATAGTGTCCTGCTGCTGGTATCACGTTTATGGTTAGATTGTTGATGATGTTTCTTTTTGATAGCTCAAGGTTTGGCTTGTAGCCAAATTCATCACTTTCACCATAAATTTGTAAAACAGGGCAGGCTATTTGTTGTAAGTAGCTTGAACAATCTTCAGCTTCAAATTCTTTACTATGAACGCGGTTAATCCAGTCATAAAATAGATTATCTAGTCCATCACCGTGAAATTTTAATAGCTTTTTACGTAGGCCGCCTGTTTCAAAGCTTTCTTTAGCGGCCTCAGCCCCGGCCACGCAAAGTGGGTGAACAAGCATTTGTGGCACAAGCGAAACAACGCCACGGATGATATTTTTATGGAGGCTGGCAGCAATAAGAGAAATAACACCGCCATAACTATGACCGACTAAAATGACGTTAGTCAAATCAAAGTGTTTGAAAACATCCAATAATGGTTTGTCAGCTTCCTCGGCACGGGTATCACCCTCACGGAAGGCTTTCAGTGGCTCAGACTGCCCATGCCCCCAACGGTCATAAACGATAACGGCAAGCCCCGTCGATTGGTGTACTTGTTCAGGGAAGTCACGCCACATTTCTATGCAGTCTATAGCGCCATGCAGGAACACTAGAGTAGGCGTATTAGCGTTTATATGACCTAGTTGATGCACTCGGAGACGACGCTCTGCTGCTTGAATAAAGTGTTCTTGCTTCATATGCTGTCATTAACTCCTAAATTAGAAGGTAAGCTGTAATTGACTGATAAAAGCTGGGTAACTAAAATTATCGTCAGTAGGTTTGTAGTAAGACAGCTCATTAATCAGTCTTAAATTTTCATCAAATTGCCAAGTAAACATAGCCTGGTATACGCTGCCTTGGTCCATGCCGCGTGCAATTTCGTCGCTAGACTTGCCCGTTAGAGGTCTAAAGAAGCCTGTTCTAGAAGGGTGCTCATTGTTGACGTGTTGATACTGCAGTGCCCATGCCCAGCCCATATCTTCAGAGTCTAGTAAATAAGCACGGCTGAGTCCTAGGGTAAATGCGTTAGAGCTGAGTGTGTCTGTATTGTTACCTTGTGAATCGAGAGCTAAACCACCTTGAGCATCAGATTTAAATTGCGCCCAAGAAGCCCATAGCCACCAATGATGAGCTTGAACATCGACATGCGCACTAAGCCACTCATTATCAAGATCAACACCGCTGGGTTGAAACTTTGTGTCAAGCGTTACAGAGTCTAGAGAGGTGCTATAAGCGGCACCAATACTGTATGCCAGTGGTCTATCTTTAAACTGATACTCATCATCACTTGGCGAGACGCCGGTTGGGCGCAGTGAAATGGCTGCAGAGAAAAGAAGGTCATTATTATCGTTATTCAATGATAAATCGGGGCCATTATATAAACCAAGGGCGTAATGTAAGCGGTTGCTAAAATACCCCTTGGAATAGGATTCAGGTAGCCCCATGTTACCTTTTCTTACGGTTATTCCACGTAACCTACCAACGGCACCTGGCGATAGTACTTCGGTATATTTACGCTCTACACTGGCAGTTTTATGTGGCCGACGTGTATAGCCTAGTGCAAACTGCTGTCCGACTGTAATACTACCGATGCTGTCATCGAAGTGTTTAAAGCTAACCCAAGCGTCCAGTAACCGTTGGGCGTTTGACAATCCAGGAACTTCGCTTGCTGCATCATACTGGAATCGAAAAGCAACATTATCACTTGCGAAGCCTTGAAAGCCAACACGAGCACGTCGCAAGGTAAAGCTATTGGTTCCTTGAAGGCCGTTTTTAGAAGGAACAAACGTGTAACGTGGTTGTAGTTGCCCCCAAAACTGAATATTTGGGCTGGCCTTGTTAACAGTCTTTTTGGTGGCAGAAACTAGCTGGTTAACGGCTGTTTTAACGCCACTTGTTTGAGTTATTGTCGGTTTAGCTGCTTCTAACTCAGCTTGTTGCTTAATGTCTTGAACATCCTGCTGACTTAAAAGTCCTTTTTTTTGCAAAGCATCTAATACCGCGTTGGCATAAGCATGAGATGAATCAGCTAAGCCGTGGCCGCTAAGTAAAAAAAGGCAGATGAATAAAAGGTGCTTTGTTAGTCGAAAGAAGAGTCTGTGAGGCATATTTAAGGGTATCCGTTAAACTTAGGTTAGCCCAATTTGAAGGGGCTGACAGTGGTTTAATCTAGTTGTTATGGTTTATTATTTTTTATATTGATGATGCTCAAATATAAGCTTAACCTGTTTTTATAGAAGGAACAATGATAGATAAAGGAGGTGTGTTAGGTAAGGTCATATAATAAACGCCTTATGTTGGTGTGGTTTTCCTTCACTTAGTTAGGCGTTATTTAACCAGCCAGCAATGTCTTCTTTAGATGGAAGGCCGCCTTTGTGCACAATAACCTCGTCAACTATCACAGCCGGAGTGCTCATGATGCCGTAGGCCAGTATTTGAGCGGGGTCCTCAATTTTTTCTAGCTTGATGGCAACGTTCAGCTGTTCTGCAACCTGAGTGATTAGCGATAGGGTACTTTTGCACTTAGAGCAGCCGCTGCCCAATACTTTAATAGTTTTCATTTATTCCTTAATATGTGGGTTATAAAAAAGCTGTGAAGGCATTAAATATCCAGCCAACACAAGTAAAAGCAATCAGTAGCATAGCGAATAAAAGAGCGAGCAAGCGCCACTGCATTACTTGCTTTAGTAAAATAAATTCGGGGAAACTAGCCGCTACGGTACTCATGCAGAATGCCAGAGTGGTTCCAACGGGTAGACCCTTGGTAATCAAGCTTTCCATAACGGGAATGACACCCGTTGCATTGGAATAGAGTGGAATACCTAAGAATACAGCTACGGGTACAGACCACCATTGGCCATCACCTAAGTGAGCCTCTATCCAGCCCTCGGGCACAAAGCCGTGTAAAGCTGCACCTAAACCAACGCCAATAATAACCCACTTCCAAACACGGCTAAAAATATCGATGGCTTCAGTTTTTGCAAAATGGTGTCGCTCTTTTAAGGATAATTTTTTAGCTTCTAAGGGTGTTGATACCTGGTTTTTAAGCTGTTCTTGCCCTCTATTCAAGGCATCGGCGGCAAAAGATAGTAACCAACGCTCTGCTTTTATGGTGTCCAAACACACCCCACCTAATATACCAATGCTCATGCCGACCATTATATATAGTATTGTAAATTTCCAGCCGAGCAACGCCATGAGTAAAAGTATTGCAACTTCGTTAATTAATGGTGAAGTTATTAAGAATGCCATGGTAATGCCGACGGGTATGCCCGCCGATGTAAAACCGAGAAAAACTGGAATGCTTGAGCATGAGCAAAAAGGGGTGATAGCACCAAAGCTTGATCCCATGAAATAGCCAACACCCCGGTGTTTTTTCTGTAGGTAATCTCGTACCTTTTCAACATTGAGGGAGGCGCGCATAAGAGCAATTAGATAAATCATAATGATCAGTAAGAAGAAAATTTTACTGACATCTTCTATAAAAAACTGTGTTGCATCAGCTAGCTTGGTTTCAATGGGTAAACCAAAAACTTGATAGGTTAGCCAATTGGCAAAGTTAGTAAAAATTTGAAACATATTGCTTCTAGAAGTCGGTTCTTATAGAGACTTAATCTTGCTCATTAAAGCATACTTATGCTGCTCGGTACTTTTTACAAACGCATTAATAGTTTCTCCAACCCTTTAAATTAAGGAAAAAAGTGCCCTTTGAATGAATTTTACTAAAGGTATGGTTAGTTTTTTGGCAGACTCTCTATCATTTCATAACGAGAATTGCCCACTATAGGTTTTTTGCAAAGATTTAGATTAGTGCTGGACTTAAACATTATTCCAATTACCTAGAACTTGATCAGGAATAAAACTATTAGTAACTTATCACTACCCTTTGAGCGGGATGCTTTTAGGATAAGAAGCTTCTATTATTTAGTGAACAGGAATTAGCCTTATTGTGAGTAAAGGCTTAGTTGAGATGATGAATGGGAGAGTAGCTTTTGAGAGCACAAAAGGGCAAGTGTCAACTTTTTGGATTGAGTTCCCGTTAGCAGAAAAACAGCCCCTCCTTTTTTTAACGTGAACAAGAAGAAAAACAATGAAGAAAAGAAACCAAATAAACAGGGTTTATATATTAAGGATAAGCCAGTAAATAGACAATTGATGAAAGCTAATTTGATCGAAAGCCACATAATTTAACAATAGCTGAAACGGGCGAATTAGGACTGCAAAGTGGCCTAGAACATAATTTCGATTTGGCCCTAATGGATATTCACTTGCCTAGAATAGATAGTAAAGAAGTTGCTCAAAAGCTAAGAAAGCATGAGTATTATAAAAAATATGCCTATTGTAGCTCTCCTAGCGGCTGCAATGAAGCATGACATTCAATCAGCCGAAGACCTGTTTGGCGATTACCTCAATAAATCCCTTAATGTTCCTCAGTTGCATAAGTTACTGCGGGGATCTTTATAAGTAACTGGGTTTGCCTGTAACAGATTAATATTCAATGCATGGCTGTTAATTCAGGTAGTTTGTTTTGGAATATTTACCAAGAGTAACGCGGCTAGGCACTGTAGTTTAAAAAAAGAGGGTTGTTAATGCCGGTACTATGATAAGGATAATACCTTGTGATCAATATATAGCTGAAAACCAACCAAGGCGTAGAGAAGTACCCCTTGGTTAACCGATTTCATCACCTAACCAAGTGGCATAGTACTTTAATGTTCATTCTAGACGATTATTTTTTATAATACCTAAAGTTTATTGTATTATAACGACTGTTAGGTGGCATATTATGCTGCTCAGAAGTGAGGCTTTAGGCCTCTTTTTTTCAACCATAATATTATGGTTCTTCAATACAGACTAGGAACGAGATGTCGGACAAGCAAGAAAACGAATGGCCACTGAGCGGCATTCGCGTATATGAAATAGGCACAAGCGTAGCGGCTCCATTTGGTACTTGGATTCTCGCTGCATTAGGCGCAGAAGTGATTAAAGTAGAACCGGATGGGCGTGGTGATGATTGCCGTCATTGGGGGCCTCCGTTTTGGAATGGAACCTCAGCAATGTTTCAAGCATTGAATAGGGATAAAAAATCTGTAACGGTCGACCTAAAAGATCCGAAAGACAAGGCTTGGCTGCGTAATGAACTCGTTAGCAAGGCTGATGTTGTATTACAAAATATGCGCCCCGGTAAAGTCGCTAGCCTTGGCCTCGGCGCTGAAGAGATATGTCAAGAAAATAACAAATTGGTGTATTGCAATATTTGGGCATTTGGCGAAACCGGCCCGATGGCAGATAAGGCAGGTTATGACCCACTAATGCAGGCCTATAGTGGCTTAATGAGTTTAAATGGTGAAGAAGGCCGGCCCCCTGTAAGAATAGGGACGTCAGCCATCGATATGGGAACAGGCATGTGGTGCTCTATTGCTATTATTTCTGCCTTGTTTAACCGCCAAAAAACTGGGAAAGGTTGTATCGTTGATACGGCATTGTATGAAACAGCGCTTAGTTGGATGACTTATCATATGGCTGGGTATCACGCGACTGGAAACCTGCCAACACCGCAAGGTTCTGGTGTGCAGGGTATATCACCTTATCAAGCTTATGAGTGTTCAGATGGATACTTGGTTGTTGCCGCTCCCAATAATAAGCTATTTGATTTACTTAAAGGTGTTATGGGTAACCCGGCATGGGCTGATGAGGCTCACTTTGAGACGAACCCAAAGCGCTTTGAAAACAAGGTAGAGCTAAACCGTCGAATGACTGAGATTTTAATACAGCAACCGAGGTCACATTGGCAGGAAAAGCTCGATGTTGTGGGTATTCCTAATTCGCCAATTCAGTTGGTTGATGAGGTATTAAATGACCCACAAACCCAATCACTAGGTATTGTTCAAGAGTCTGTTGAAAATGCGATGAAACTGGTTGGCTTACCGATTAAATTTAATGGTCAACGACCACCGCTACATAATGAAGCACCTGCATTAGGTGCTGATAATGCCACTTATAAAAAATAACCGAGATAAATAATGAAAGAGATTTCTATTCCATTAGGTAATGATTACGCAGATATTCGCGATGCCGTTAATAAAATATGCGAGGATTTTCCTGGCGAGTACTGGCGTAAATTAGATGCAGAAAGCGCTTACCCTGAAGAGTTTGTTAATGCGCTGACAGAGTCGGGTTTTTTATCAGCATTGATTCCTGAAGAATACGGCGGTGTTGGTTTGCCGTTACGTGCAGCCGCAGTGATTATGGAAACCATTCATGCGTCAGGTGGCTCAGCTTCTGCTTGTCATGCACAAATGTATATTATGGGTGCGGTACTAAGGCACGGAAGTGAAGAGCAAAAACAAAAATATTTGCCTAAAATTGCATCGGGTGAGTTAAGGCTACAAGCATTTGGTGTCACAGAGCCAACCTCGGGTTCTGATACTACTAAATTAAGAACAAAGGCCGTTAAACAAGGCGATAAATATATCGTTAACGGCCAAAAAGTATGGACTAGCCGTGCTTTCCAGTCTGATTTAATGCTGCTATTAGCACGAACAACACCGCTTGAAGAAGTATCAAAACCAACCGATGGGATGTCTATTTTCTTGGTTGATATGCGTAAAGTTGTTGGTAATGGCATGGAAATTCGGGCGATAGATGCGATGATTAACCACAATACGACAGAAGTGTTTTTCGATAATATGGAAATCCCTGCCGACTCATTGATTGGTGAAGAAGGTAAAGGCTTTCGTTATGTGATGAGTGGTATGAATGCCGAACGAGTGATTATTGCCGGTGAAAGTATTGGTGATGCGCGTTTCTTTATTCAGCGTGCAAAAGATTATGCCAGTGAGCGGAAAATTTTTGGTGGACCTATTGGCCAAAATCAAGGTGTGCAATTCCCCATTGCTAGGGCATATGCTGAAATTGAGGCGGCTGAACTAATGGCTAGAAAAGCCGCTGCATTGTTTGAGGCAGGAGAACCTTGTGGTGCTGAAGCTAATATGGCAAAAATGCTTTGCGCAGAAGCGGCATGGAATGCAGGTGAGGCTTGTATGCAAACACATGGTGGTTTTGCTTTTGCTAAAGAATACGATATTGAAAGAAAATGGCGCGAAGCACGCTTATATTTAATAGCACCTATTTCAACGAATATGATACTAAGCTATATCGGCCAGCATGTATTAGGAATGCCTAAATCATATTAATGCAATTGAAAACGATATATTTACAGTCAATGCACTCAGTAAGGCAGCTAAATGGAATTTATTATCGTTGTGGTGAGGCTTGTAGCATATGAAAAAACTTAATTTCACTCCCGTATTAACGGGAGATAAAGAAGCTGCTTTAAGAGAAGAAGTGCGCACGTTCTTAACAGAGTATGGTGCATTTAATGTCTCCAATATTATTGATTCATGGTCTATTTGTGACCCTGAATTAAGTCGTGCATTAGCAGCAAAAGGTTGGCTAGGCATGACATGGCCAAGCGAATATGGCGGTGGAGGGCGCAGTTATCTTGAGCGCTATGTGGTGATCGAAGAACTGCTAGCGGCGGGCGCTCCGGTAGGCGCACATTGGGTAGCCGATCGTCAAAGTGGGCCACTTTTATTACGCTTTGGAACCGAAGAGCAGCGCCAACACTTTTTACCTAAAATAGTTAAAGGGGAATGTTTTTTTGCCATTGGAATGAGCGAGCCGAATAGTGGTTCCGATTTAGCCTCTATTAAAACACGTGCTGAAAAAGTAGACGGTGGCTGGCTGATTAATGGCTCTAAAATTTGGACCAGTTGGGCGCATGTCTGTCATCAAATGATTACCTTATGTAGAACAGCCCCTCCGTCAGACAATCGTCATGCGGGGATGAGCCAATTAATCATTGATCTTAGCCAAAAAGGTATTACTGTTCGGCCTATTATTACCTTGGCCGGTGAGGCTCACTTTAATGAAATTTTCTTTGATGATGTTTTTGTACCTGATAACCGGCTAGTTGGTAAAGTTAATGAAGGTTGGAGTCAAGTGGTAGCTGAGCTTGCCTTTGAACGCAGTGGGCCAGAACGTTTTTTAAGTAGTTATCAATTACTTGAAGCGGCTATTAAAGAGTTACGTGATGCGAATTTAACGCAACAAGCAGAACCCGTTATTGGTCAATTTGTAGCGCGGCTAATGGTATTACGGCAAATGTCTTTATCGGTCGCAAATCAATTACAAGAAGGTAAGTTGCCTGTTAACGAAGCGTCTGTTGTTAAAGACTTGGGCACTTCTTTTGAACAAGAACTACCAGAGGCGATGCGTTTAATTCTTGCAACCGAGCCACGTTTATCAGCTAAGGGTGGTGTTGCTCGCTTGCTATCTGACTCGATATTAAAAGCGCCGTCATTTTCACTTCGTGGTGGTACACGAGAGATTTTGCGTGGCATTATTGCCAGAGGCCTAGGTTTACGATGAATGAGGTACAACAACTAATTGAAGAGTCGGCAACTCGCCTATTTGAAGATTTTTCGGCGACTAATGGGCATGAGTTAATGGAATCAGGCCAATTGCCAGCTGAACAATGGGCAGATTTTTTAGCCGATGGCTGGTTAACAACACTGTTATCGGAGGAAGAAGGTGGTTCTGGCCTCGGCCTAGCTGGTGGCTGCATGTTGATGCGATTAGCCGGTTATCACAAAGTGCCGCTACCAGTCGTCGAATCGCTAATGGCCGTTTACTTGGCTGCTAAATCGGGAATTGAGTATACGGATGAGCTCATCGTTCCTATGATCATTAATGAACTTGATAATAATCAGCTTGATATTAAGCTATATGGGGTTCCTTGGGCTAGACATGCCTCATCGTTATTAGTGGTTTTTAGCCGTGATGATAAGACACAGCTTAGCATTATTAAATCTCAAGATATGACTATTAAGCCCGGTCAAAATATGGCAGGTGAGCCACGTGATGATGTGATGTTTGAAGCGGCTCAACTTAACAATTCACGTGACTTGCCAGATATTAGTATTCAACAAATAGAGTCGTGGTTAGCACTCAGCCGTGCTGCACAAATGGCAGGTGCATTACAACGTGTACTAGAAATGACTGTTGAGTTTGCAAATGAGCGCTCTCAATTTGGCCGCCCAGTAGGTAAATTTCAAGCTGTTCAACAACAAATGGCAGTATTAGCCGAAATGACCAGTGCTTCTATTTGTGCTGTTGATGCAGCGATAGATCACCTTGCAACTGAGCAAGAGTGGGAACTGATTGCAGGTGCAAAAATAACCGCGGGTGAGTCTGCTGGCTATGCTGCTAAAACAGCTCATGCGGTTCATGCAGCGATTGGCTTTACGCAAGAGTACCCATTACAACTCAGCACTCGTCGACTCTGGTCTTGGCGTGATGAATATGGCAATGAAGCGCAGTGGTCCGCAAAATTAGGACAGCATTGCTTTGATCTAAAAACAGATGACTTGTGGAGTTGGTTAACAACGCAGACTGGTTAATAATTAAGGAAATAATAGTGATAACAGACGTAATAAGTGAAGTAAACGATGGCATTGCTATTTGGCGAATGAACCGTGTTGATACACGCAACGCGATATCAGACAGTAAAATGATCGATGACTTAGTATCATTAGCCGAACAGGCGCAAAAAGATAGCCAAATAAGGGTGATTATTTTAACCGGTAACGGCCCTGCATTTTCCTCTGGCGGTAATGTTAAAAAGATTCGTGCCGAAATGACCGAGTCAGATAAAACGCCTCACGAGTTAGCTACTTGGTACCGCGAAGGTATTCAGCGAATTCCTCTCGCCTTTCAAGCACTAGATGTTCCCATTATCGCTGCGGTTAATGGCCCGGCTATTGGGGCAGGTTGTGACCTGACTTGCATGTGTGACATACGGATTGCTGCTGAGAGTGCACGCTTTGCTGAAAGCTTTGTTAAATTAGGAATTATTCCAGGTGATGGCGGTTCATGGTTATTACCACGAGCTGTGGGTTTGGCTAAAGCCTCTGAAATGGCTTTTACCGGTGACCCGATTGATGCTCAAGAAGCGCTGACATTCGGGCTTGTTTCCAAGGTCGTTGCTGATGAGCAACTGATGGATGAAGCCATCGCTTTAGCTAAACGAATTGCTGCTAATCCACCAGTATCAGTGCGTATGGCAAAACAATTAATACGTGAAGGGCAACGAACAGATTTACAAACGCATTTACAAACCGCAGCAGTAATGCAAGCGGTATCACACCGAACAGATGATCACCGTGAAGCGATGGATGCTATTTTTGAGAAACGCAAAGGCGATTTTAAAGGTCGATAATTTATTTACTAAGAATACATAGCTGGAGAAAAATATAATGATGATGAAAGATAAAGTAGTGCTGGTAACAGGAGCTGGCCGCGGTATTGGTCGTGCAATGGCGATTATGATGGCTGAAGAAGGCGCAAAAGTAGTTGTTAATGACTTAGGTGCGGGTGTTGGTGGTGAAGAAACCGGCGAAAGCCCAGCTGAAGAAGTGGTAGCAACGATTAAGGCAGCTGGTGGTGAAGCGGTTATTAATGGCGATAACGTTGCGGACCTTGATGGTGCTGAAGCGATGATTCAAGCGGCCATTGATAACTTTGGTCGAATTGATACCGTTGTTAACAATGCGGGCATATTACGCGATCGCATTTTTCATAAAATGTCACCGGAAGAGTGGAATTCCGTCATCAATGTACATTTGAACGGTAGTTTTAATACGGCGCATTTTGCAGCTAAGCACTTTAAACAACAAGAAAGTGGCAGTTTTGTGTTTATGACATCAACCTCTGGTTTGATTGGTAATTTTGGTCAAGCAAATTATTCAGCTGCTAAAGCCGGTATTGCTGCATTATCTAAAAGTATTGCTCTTGATATGCAACGTTATAACGTACGCTCAAATTGTATCTCGCCGTTTGCATGGAGTCGTATGATTGGTGCTATACCTGTCAATACACCTGAGCAACAAGCACGGGTGGATAAATTAAAGGAAATGACCCCTGATAAAATTGCACCAATGGCAGTTTATTTAGCCAGTGATGCGGCAAAAGAAGTGTCTGGGCAAATTTTTGCTGTGCGTAATAATGAAGTATTTTTGATGGGGCAATCACGTCCATTGCGTTCAACACATCGTTCAGAAGGCTGGACCCCACAAACCATTTCAGAGCATGCCATTCCTGCATTAAAAAGTAGCTTTTACCCTCTGGATCGTTCACCTGATGTGTTTTCTTGGGATCCCGTATAAATAAAAACAGGGCTTTTTACATTTGCTTGATGTTGATTAAGTGATAACCGTAGGTAGGAAGCCACTCCATTAAACAAACTGTTTTGTTATAAGTACGTTTGTTTATGGAGGCTTTACGGCTATCACTAGAAACACTGTAAAACTTAAACGCCGATGTAATAATTGAAAAAATATAGAGGCAGAGCACGGCCATATTAATAATAAATAAGGGATTTAAAAAGATGAAATATGAAGATTTTCAACATTTATTGCTAGAGCCGCAAGGAAATGGCGTGTTATTAATGACCATCAATAGACCAGATGTGATGAACGCGACAAACGCACGATTACACTGGGAACTCACAAAAATTTGGGACGTTATTCAACACGATGATAAAACCAAAAATGTTGTGGTAACCGGTGCGGGTGATCGCGCTTTTTCTGCAGGTGGTGATTTGGAATGGGTATCAGGTATGGTGGGTAACCCAAAGCAAATTGAGGCGGTCAGAAAAGAAGCTGCTGACTTGGTTTACAATATTTTAAGTTTTGAAAAACCCATTATTTCAGCGATTAACGGGGTTGCAGTTGGTGCAGGCTTGGTGGTTGCGATGTTGGCTGATATCAGTATTATTTCTAAAGAGCGCGGTAAATTTACCGACGGACATGTGAAATTAGGGGTCGCAGCGGGTGACCATGCTGCTATTATTTGGCCGTTGCTCTGTGGTATGGCTAAAGCTAAATACTACCTAATGACCGCTGAGTTCATTAATGGTGAACAAGCCGAAAAAATGGGCATGGTGAGTTTATGTGTAGCGCACGATGAACTGATGGATGAAGCGTTTAAGGTTGCCAATAAATTAGCAAAAGGCAGTCAATCTGCCATTAATGGCACTAAAAATACATTAAATGGTTGGATGAAAATGGCATCGCCTATTTTTGATGCGTCTTTACGTGAAGAAATGCTCAACTTTTTAAGTGATGATGCAAAAGAAGGGGTGGCTGCAGTGCGTGAAAAAAGAGAGCCTAACTTTCCATCTGCACAATAACGTTTAGTTTTTTTACTCAAGGGAGGGGTTATATCTTTTGGCTAAGAACTCTTCATTGACTAAAAACAGTATAGAAAGGGCCTAATAGGCCCTTTTTTTTCAAGCGAGAGAAGAGCCTGTTGATGCTAGAATTATTATTTAGGTTTATACAGAGGATTTAAGATGAAAATTGACCCAAAAACGCATGATAAATTTTTTAATATTTTAAAAGCAGTGGTGGCCCCTAGGCCAATTGCATTTATATCATCACAATCAAAAGAGGGTGTTTTAAACCTAGCGCCCTTTTCATTTTTTAATGGTGTTTGTTATGTGCCGCCTACTATTAGCGTATCAATTGCGCGTTTTGCCGGAGCAAAGTCAAAAGATAGCTTGGTGAATATTGAAGAAACAGGTGAATTTGTTG
>OJDD01000111.1_pt1 | contig 26414 bp, 26 predicted proteins | sample 1592591 | NCBI WGS metagenome assembly OJDD01 (sample SAMN05416809, study PRJEB24817) | seawater metagenome | isolation source: Sea water | place: Canada:Atlantic | collected 2013-07 | reverse complement strand
CCAAGAGTTAATTAAATCTGTATACAGTGTTGGCTATAAGTATGAAGAATTGGGTTAATTTAAATTGTATTCCATGAAGCTGGGTTTACTGTTGATATTTTTGGTACTGATTTAGATGAGCAAAGTTGAAATAAAAATATTCAGCGGGTTACCAAAATCGCCAAGTTCGTTAAAAGCACAACTAGCTGTCAGATTATGTAGAGGTTGCTAAAGACAGATGTCTATTCTAATTACACTAATTATCCCTATTGTTTGCATCATTTGGTTCAGTATTAATGAGTCAAAAAAATCTAATGTTATCAGCTTCCTTAGCACAGAACTTATTGCATTTATTAGTGGATGGATTGCTTCAGTCGCTTTGGCTTCAATAGGTTTTAGGTTTGCAGATAGTATAGAGTTAGGGCTAGGGAATATTTTTTACTTTTTCTTTATTGTTTTACCGACAGTTGTTTTTTACCCAGGAGTTTATTATTTCGCGAGAGTATACAATAAAAATAAAATCATTATAGTGACCGCCTCAGCATTCATAACCCCGGTATTTGTTGTAGGCTTGTGGTGGGCAGTGCTTTATTTTGGCTAGTTTTTAAGCAACAAAACTAATGCTTTTAAAGCATGGGTTGTGTCAGCTTAGTATTTTGTTCTTATATTTGTGTGGCATAGTAAATTCAAAAAACGACTCCGTGATAACCCTACTAGTCGCTCAAATTGGCCTGCCTTAGTAGACGTTATTATTGACGTTTCAATTTAGCTTTAGTTGTGCTTACAATGGAGTATAAAATAAATAATGAGTGCCGCTTTTGTGTGGCGAGCAGTTTAAAAACGACATAAGGAGATATCGTGAATAAACAAAGACTAATCGTTCTCTTCGACGGTACGTGGAATGACCCGGAAGATCAAACCAATGTTTATCGTCTGTCACGTCGAATTCATGATGACGATGGGGACATTCGTCAACGCTTTTTCTATGACCCTGGTGTTGGCACGTCTAAATGGTCTCGTTTTCGAGGTGGAGCATTTGGCATGGGTCTTAGCGAAAATTTAAAACAGGGCTATGAGTGGTTAGCTAAACGCTATTCACAAGGCGATGAAATTTGGGTGTTTGGTTTTAGCCGGGGCGCCTATACCGCTAGAAGCTTGGTTGGCATGATTCGAAAATGTGGCCTTTTGCATACCTCTACACCAAAACTGTTACAAGAAGCTGAAGAGATATACCGGAATAAGCAGCTCGCGCCAGATTCCGCTCCATGTATGGCATTTCGTAAGGCGTATAGCCGGGAAGTTAAAATTCACTTTGTAGGTGTCTGGGATACAGTTGGCGCGCTGGGTATTCCGGGTACGCAACTCTCTGAATTTGGCAAGTATTCTTGGCACGATACTGAACTATCAAGTATTGTTGAACGGGCGTATCAGGCGGCTGCACTAGATGAATATAGAGCAGCTTACGATATTTCTCTTTGGACCCATCCCGAGGGTATGGAAAAACCCGGGCAAATAGCAGTAGAGCAACGATGGTTTGCTGGAGCACATGCTAATGTTGGTGGTGGCTATGGCGTTGACCCGTTGGCTGATCTGGCTTTTGAGTGGATGCTCATTCATGCTGAAAAGGCAGGACTTAAGATCGACGCTTTTAAGGCAGACGAAGAGGCGTGGAAATCTAATCCGCGCGACTCGTTTAAAGAGTTCTTGGGTGGCATTTATGCATTTTTTAGGCGACTAAAAACAAAGGGAGATGGTAAACACTATCGACAATTTTCTATTGGAAACAATGGAAGTGCGGCGGTGAATGTTTCGGTTGATGGAAGTGTTTGGCAGCGCTGGAATGATGCTAATACTTCCTACCGGCCAAAAACATTAACACAGGCAGGGCAAGAACCACCGCAATGAAATGGTAGCGCTACAATCGTTACGGTTGATGTACGACTCGTCTCTAATTTTAAATTGGGAAGTAGGTAAGTGAAAATAACGAAGAAAAATTTGGAGGCAGCTGCAAAAGAGGGGGATTCTGTCTAGTCATCAAGCCACGCTTCTTGTTGAGTTCCTACTTGGCCAAGCAGATGTTGGAGCAAGTTTTAACTTCACGCACCTCTTGTATTATCTTGGCGGGTGGCAAGCTTAATTGCTAAGCAGTAGTGATTTAGCAGCCTTTTATAGGGTGAAAGGTGAAGGTGGTATAAATACAAGGCAATAAAAACCCCCTTGGGTAAAGGGGTTTAAGTATGTTCTGGGACTTCTTAGAACTTAAATTTGGTACGAGGGCCGGAACCGCTAAATTGCTTACAAGTCTTTATATACATGGCTTTACTTAATTCGCGTTTCTAACATACCCCCATAAATACCCCCAGAATATTCGTCTTTAAGCCTGCTTTATTGGTGCATTTAATAACATAAAGTTCGCTATTTGCGAACTTTATGTTATTATGTAATCACTATTAACGATAGAGCGAGTTCCCGTCTGTAGTAAATGAATATGTAAATATTCGTGGAAACAGTTAGTTGTTTCTAATTTGTCCCAAGCTCAAGTTTAGCCGTCATAACGTAACAGTTTAGCTAGCCATAATTGCTTCGGACCGAACCATGTGACGAACATGGTTCGGAATACTAGGATTTACAGCCAAAAACGCTCTTCCTTTATTTTGACGGACTGGATTACATTTTGTAATTCAGCGAATAGAGGACAATATATGAAGTTTAAAGTTAATAGGTTTTGGCTGGCACTTGTGGGTTTTTGTCAAAAAAATCTTAGGTGGTCTATATGGAAAACGTTAGTTCGTTTTTGTGATCTAGTCTATAGGCTGGTTAAGTTTTTGGAAAACATGGATTCATAAGTGTTTCCCTAGTTTTTTAATAAGGAAAAGATATGATTAACAAAGCATTGAAACTCATAAGACAATTCCATAAATTAACTCAAGCTGATTTAGCTACTCGGTTTGAAATGTCAAAGTCTTATTTATCGGAGATAGAGTCTGGAAAAAAAACAGTTAGTCTTGATTTGTTAAACAAATACTCAACTCAATTCGATATTCCAGTTTCTTCATTAATCTTTTTTTCCGAAACTTTGAATTCAAAAAAACAAGTTTCGGGTACCATTAAAAAAACAATGTCTACAAAGTTACTTGAACTTATGGAATGGTTTATTAAAAGGAGTAACGATAATGAGGCACAAATTAAAAATTAAGACCTTGAACAAGTCTTATCGATATAGCGACTCTATTTTTTATTTACTCACTACTAAAAAGAAACTTTCAAACATTTTAGGCATTGAGCTAAAATGTTTGAAACAACTTAAACATGACTCTAATTATAATGTTTTCACTGTTGCGGATAGAGCAATACATGAGCCTACCGGCCTTTTAAATAAGGCACATACACATATTGCAAGTTTACTTTGCAGAATAAAACAACCTGATTACGTTCATTCAGGAATCAAAGGCAAGTCTCATATTACTAATGCGAGGACTCACCTCGGTGATCATAAGTTACTAACTATTGATTTAAAAAATTTTTTTTCATCAACCACAAGACATATGGTTTTTGATTTTTTTTATAAAAAAATGCGTTGCTCAGCCGATGTATCAGACCTTCTTTCATATATATGTACATATGATGGTTTTGTGCCAACAGGGAGTAGGTTGAGTATGCCTATCGCGTATTGGGCTAACGAGCGAATGTTTAATGCTCTATATTCATTGTCTTGTAGTAAAAATATTGAAATGACATTGTTTGTGGATGACATCGCTTTTTCAGGTGATTCAATAGATAAAAACTTTATATATAAGTTGAATAAAATCATAACCAGCTACGGACAGAAGATGCACCCAAATAAAACCAAAACATATCATGCTAATCAACCAAAGTTGGTAACAGGGGTTATGCTGGTTGGTGATAAAACCAAAGCTCGCAATGCTAATCTTAAGAAGATTCACCAGGATATGGTTTTGTGGTTAGCGTTATCTACGGATAATCAAAGCTCTAGCTTAAATAAACGTTTAATTGGAAGGTTGAATTCTCAGTCAAAGATTGATGAAAAATTCAAAGGGAAGGCAATATCATTAAAACAAAAGATGAATGCCTTGTAGTTGGAAGTTGGGCACCGGCCCTAGATATCATTTTTTTAATAGCAGAATATAGGTAGGGCTGCATTGCCTTATTAAGTATTACTTTTAGTTGTGACTATTTGAAATAAGTACCACTTGAGAGTTTCCTCTCAAGTTAGTAAATATCATCAATCCCTACAGAGCATATATATCAAGGGTTACAGGTAATTTGAAAACATTAGTAGTTGAGAGTTATAGAGTGCTAGAAACTCAACAAAAACGGGGTGCCAATTACCCGTTTCTGCATAATCGGCTGGGAGTACCTTTTTATTAAAATGAGCCACTTAAAACACCTAGATAATTTCTTTAGCGGACCCCCCTATGAAATTTGGTGGCTGTGAAAAAAGTGCGCCTCTTTGCCCGCATATACTGAAGTGCTAGGGAGTACCTTTTTAATACCCCCGTCCAAAACTCCCGCCACTGAATAAAGATAGTAGACAGCGGTCACCAATGTGCTGATTTATGGAGAATTTATCCCCCCCCTATCTTTTTTTGCCATCGTATAAATAAAGTTATAACGTCGGTCGTTGGTCTTCACGGTCTAGAGATTTACACCCCCTTACCCCATTATTTATTTATCTATAAGAGCAGAACTTAGGTAACTTAGGGAACATAGAGCAATGACGGGGCTTGCGAGCCTAGTAACTTAGGTAACTTAGCAGGAACTTAGGTTTTCACTCTTAAAATAATAAAGCTAAGTTACTGCAAAGTTTCTCCTAAGTTCTGCTCTGTAGGTACTGTAAACACTCTAACTTACCTAAATTCCTAAGTTCTTTACGTAGGTTTAGTTAGTTAGGGCTTCCAAAATATCATGGTTCCTTTACCGGCTTTGCCATCTGCCCTTGGTTTCATTTCTTGCTTTATCAATGGTGGGGCTGCATTCATTAAATAATTAAGCCCTTGTGTTATCTCTGAACTGTTCAGCTTATTCTTAAAATGGCTGGTTAACTCTGTTCGAGTACATTTAGGGCTTGAGCTAATAAACTCATAAACACTTTTGGCCGTATCATTCATTTTGCTGGCTTCAGCTTTAGCGGCTAATGTTTGGAATATGTACCTCACTGAATCGCGCCAATACTTAATCCATGCCAATGCTGCTTTAATATGTTCCACTTCAATGATTGCTGATTTATCCAATAGGGCGAATATCATGGCAAACATTCGACAATAGATTTCTGTCCTTACTAATAACACCCCGGCAAGGCCGTTATCTTCTTTGGTTAATGCTTTATAACGACCACACCAATAATTTATGGCATCCGGTGATAACTCCATCTCTAGCCCGTCATTGGCTTGTTCATCGTTACCCCTTGCGAATATCACAGCTTCTGCAAAAAGTGCTGCTATGCGCTGCACGTCTGCATCTGGTGTACGTTTAGGTAAGGGAACGAGCTTAGGCCGTACAATGTGCAAAATAACAAAGCGATTCATAAAGCCGCTTTGCGCGTCGACATCAGTCATTCGGTCGAGTAGTTCCGCTGAAGTAATATGCCCGGTAATAATGATATGTGGGTTCGTGGTGCACCATTTGGCATTTTTCACGAGTGGGCTTATTGTCTTTCCGTCCCACGCTGTTCTAATAGTTGCGCTTAGGTTGTTCTTTTCGCGACTAGCTGCAGCCATAGTGGCTGCGAATTCGGCTTCTGATATATAAAGCCGTTTATCTTTTACGCCTGCTTCAGTCACTTCTCCATCTTCATCAAGCGTATCATCTCGAATAGTCCAGCCTAGCCCTTCACCTGTACTTAAACCGCCCTCATGTCGCTTTGCCGGGGTGTAATCATCGCCTAGCATGGTTTCAACGGCATCAAATAACCGTTTAGGTGTATATTCACTCGTTCCCTTACGTGCCTTACCCGTTTTTCCCGTTAAAAGGAAGAACGGCCGGGCATGGCATACCCCATCGCCTATATGTTGGTAGGCGGTACGCCCTACAATGGCGCTAAAGGTTGAAATAATATTGGCTGCAACGGCTACCTTTGAAGCTTCACTAAATCGAGTCGATACTTCGCAGGCTTCTTTTAAAACCCCATGTAGGGCTAACGGGTCAAGTTCAGGCGGTGGGTTTAATAATTCGCTATCCACCTCAGTGAGTGCGGGTGATTGATCGTTTGCGGTTTGGCCTGTTATATAAGCCTCAATAGGTGGTTCATCCTGTCGAGTAGGCTCAGGCGGTACCCATCCATTATTTTTAGCTAAGGCGAACAAGCTACCCAATGATACGCCACCGGGTTTAATTGAATCCCATACGCGCCGCTGATCTGCAATATCAAACTTATCTGATTGATCAGCCCACTCATTCCATAGGCCGTAAGCTTGATCGCCTGATTCAGTGGAATGTAAAGCCATGCCCACTTTTAACCACGTGTCGCGGTCATCGGTTGGTATGTAGCCAAGTGCCTGACGAATACGCTTAATTTCATTTGCAGGTAAGAGCGTGATATTTTCAGGTGGCTTTGCTAGAGTCTTTCCTTGCCCTAGTTTTTTAATCAGCCATTGAGGAACCGCTTTAGGCGTTGCACCGTTTAATGGGTCGGCCTCAGCATCCCAAAAATATTCCTTACCGCTGGCATGGTTAGATGGAGGCACGACGATATAGCCACCATCACCACGGGTATCTATTCCCGGCCATAAATTAGTCGTGCTTCGCCCTATATTGCCCGGGTGTTTAAAAACATAATGGCGGCCACCTGAACCCGTTACTGAAAAAACATCATCCGGTACTTTTCCATAATGCTCTTCAACTTTATCAAAAGAGGTTTCACCATCGTTTTTAGGGTCAATATCTAAAACAAAAATACCGGACTCTTTACCCGTCCTAACACCTATATTAGCGTTAGGGTGCAGAGTCCACCACTTTTCAATCATATCTTTTCTAAGTGTTGCGGCTTTAAAGCCAGCACTTAAAATAGGGTGTTTGCCGGGTGATTTACACGACTTCCCGCAACTGCATTTTCCCTCAGTAATAAAGTGAAGCGGGAACACTTGCCAGCCTATGGAGGCGTATTTTAGGGCGTGGTTTAGGTTGCTGTTAATCTCACATAGGGGATTCATTTATATAGCTCCCCAATGCTTAAGACGTGCTCAGTGTTTTTTCTAAGCATAGAACAAGCAGCCTCTAATTCAGTTTGTGAAAGCTGCTTGTTTTTCAGTTTCCCCTCTAAAATATCCAAAGTATCTATGTTCGAATGGGATTTATGTTTGATAGAATGCAGGTGCCTTTTTTCTATGCTTGTACGTGATTTAAAAGGCGTGACGTTATTGTGATTAGCAAGCGTTTCTTTAAGGCTTTGAGGTTGCACCCTCAAGGCCTTTATTTTTGGAGGCTCCATTATTGAACCTCGCTAGGGCGTGATGCTTTAATACGTTCATCAATCCATCCATTAACCTCATCCTCAATAAAGCCTATAGACCTTTCGGACAAAGAAATTTGTTTTGGGAATTCCCCTTTTGATATTTTAAGATAAATACTCGAGCGACTCAGACTAGTACGCTTAATGACTTCTGGCAGTTTTATTATACTCTTTTGCATCTTGGTAGCCTCCTTAGGCTTTGTCTAGATGCTTACCTACTATCCACAAATAAAACCTGTTTGCACTACCTTTTTTTTGCTTTTCAGGAAGACTCTCAAATGCAACGTGAGGCAACGTGAGGCAACATGTTTAAAGAGAAAATAGCAAAAAATAGCAAAAAATAATTATGTAATTTAAAATTTTAACGGCAATGGTTGCCGAATACTCACGAAAGGTTGCAGAGTATTAGGCGGTTTTATCGGCTTGATTAATAGAAACAACATCAGCACCCTTAGCCAATCCATCCAAATAATCGGCCCAGTGTTGCATCATGCGTATTCTTTCTGGCATGTGTTCAGCATAATTATAAGCGGCTCTTATACTGTTGCGTTCTGCATGGGCTAGTTGTCTTTCTATTGCATCCCAGTTCCAGCCTTGTTCGTTAAGTAGGGTAGAGGCCATACTTCTGAAGCCGTGGCCTGTCATTTCTTCTTTGGTATAACCTAAACGCCTTAGCCCGGCATTAATGGTATTTTCTGACATAGGGCGGCTGGCTGTTCTAGCACCGGGGAAAATGTATTTACCTTGCCCAGTAACGGGCCTTATTTCTTCCAGTAGTTCTAGAGCTTGTTTAGACAGTGGCACAATATGTATGGCCTTCATTTTCATTTTGTTAGCGGGTATTCGCCACTCTGCTTTATCTATGTCTATTTCTTGCCATTCGGCATGCCTTAATTCTGTTGGTCTAACGAATACAAGCGGCGCAAATTTTAAAGCGCATTGGGTGGTAAAGGTGCCGTCATACCCATTAATGGCACGTAGTAGGGTGCCTATTTCTTTTGGATCGGTAATGCTTGCATGGTGTTTTGGTTGAATGGCTGGTAATGCACCTTTTAAGGCGGTTGTTGGGTCGGTATTAGTACGAGCGGTTGCAATGGCAAACCTAAAAACCTGTCCGCAATTTTGCAAAACTTTATGTGCTGAATATAAAGCGCCTCTTTTTTCTATTCGTTTAACACAGTTTAATAATTGTGGTGCGGTAATGCTGGCTATGCCATATTTCCCAATAACTGGGAATACATCACGTTTAAAACGGCTCATAACGTGGGTGGTATTACTCTTAGACCATTTGTTTCTGTTCGTATGGATCCATTCACGTGTTACCGCTTCAAAGTTGTTTTGTGCATCGGCTAGCTTGTTTTGTTTTAATTCCTTTTTAAGTTCGCTTGGGTCAATGTCGTTAGCCAGTTGCTTTTTTGCTTCGTCTTTAAGTGTACGTGCTTGCTTCAATGAAATATCTGGGAAGGTACCTAATGAGAGAAGCTTCTCTTTGCCTGCATACCGATACTTTAAACGCCACAACTTACCCCCTTTAGGCGTTACTTCTAAGTACAAACCGTTCGTATCATAAAGCCTATATCGTTTTTCTTTAGGCTTGGATCCCTTTACTGTCAATGCATCTAGAGCCATGTGGGGGTATTTCCTGTTTTTTAGTGAAAAAAGTGGGGGTATTTGGGATCCTAGGATAAAAAACACCCCCAAAAGTACCCCCAAAAGTGGGGGTATTTCTTAAAACGTCTTGGGATTGTATAGGAATTCAAGGCAATAAAAAACCCCTTGGATAAAGGGGTTTGAGTATGTTCTGGGACTTCTTGAAATGTTTATTTGGTACCGAGGGCCGGAATCGAACCGGCACTTCCGAAGAAACCGGATTTTGAATCCGGCGCGTCTACCAGTTCCGCCACCCCGGCCAAATAAGTGTGGGCATTATAGACAGTTTCATATTTAAACTCTATCAAATTATTAATTTAATAGCCTCTTTTACGCTCGCTGATGTAAGTCGTTCCTGTTAATATCCTTCGCCATGAAAAAAAGTGACTTTAACTACGAATTACCCAATGAATTAATTGCTCGCTATCCGTTAGAGAAGCGTGTTGATAGTCGTTTACTGGTGGTCGGTGATGATGACTTTTCCGATAAGGTTTTTGCTGATTTACCGTCGTTATTGAGAGAAGGGGATTTATTAGTTTTTAATAATACCCGCGTTATTGCTGCACGCTTATTCGGCCATAAAGAAACAGGTGGCAAGCTGGAGATTTTGCTGGAGCGGGTTATCGATGATACGACTGCGTTGGCGCATATACGTTGCAGTAAATCGCCTAAAGCGGGCGCTAACATTATTCTAAACGGTGGCTACCAATGTGTTGTTGAGGGCCGTGAGGGTGATTTGTTTAAGCTTACGTTTAAAGACTCGATAGATACTGTGTTGAACGATATTGGTCATATGCCGTTGCCACCTTATATAGATAGGGATGATGAAACGCTCGATATAGAACGTTATCAAACGGTGTTTAGTCGTATGCCGGGGGCGGTAGCCGCACCGACAGCAGGCTTGCACTTTGATGAACGTCTGCTTGAAGACATACAGTCGATAGGAGTGAACTTTGCCTATGTTACCTTGCACGTTGGCAGTGGCACGTTTCAACCCGTTAGGGAGGAAAACCTTGCTGACCATATTATGCATAAGGAATGGTTAACGGTTGATGAGGCTACGGTTCGACAAATTGAAGCGACTCAAAAAAGTGGTGGCCGAGTTATTGCGGTGGGGACAACGGCGATGCGTTCGTTAGAATCAGCGGCGAAAGAGGGGATTACTAAGCCTTATACTGGGGATACCGATTTATTTATTACGCCGGGTTACCACTTTAATGTGGTGGATGCGATGGTGACGAACTTTCACTTACCCGAATCGACACTATTAATGCTGGTGAGTGCGTTTTCTGGCTATCAACGTATGAAATTGGCGTATGAATATGCAATAGCCCAACGCTATCGCTTTTTTAGCTATGGTGATGCTATGTTTTTAACAAAAATGTTTTTAACAAAAATGTCAGATAAGACTGAATAATATGAAATTTGATTTATTAAATACCGACGCTAAGGCTCGCCGTGCGCGCTTAACGTTTGATCGTGGAACGATTGAAACTCCCGCTTTTATGCCGGTTGGTACTTATGGAACCGTTAAAGCGATGGCGCCAGAAGAGTTATTAGACACTGGCGCTGAGATTGTTCTTGGTAATACGTTTCACTTGATGTTGCGCCCGGGTGTGGAAGTTATTGAAGCACATGGTGATTTGCATGACTTTATGAACTGGCAAAAGCCTATTCTGACTGATTCCGGTGGCTTTCAAGTATTTAGCTTGGATGAGATGCGTAAAATTACCGAAAAAGGGGTTCATTTTCGTTCGCCGGTGGATGGCCGAAAAGTGTTTATGGGGCCTGAAGAGTCGATGCAAGTGCAACGGCAATTAGGTTCGGATATTGTAATGATTTTTGACGAATGCACACCTTATCCAGCTACCGAAGAAGAAGCGCGTATATCTATGGAGTTGTCGCTACGTTGGGCTAAGCGAAGTAAGGATGCACATGCGGATAACCCATCGGCCTTGTTTGGTATTGTTCAAGGTGGCATGTATGAAAATTTACGTGACATATCATTAGAGGCGCTAAAAAATATAAATTTTGATGGCTTTGCTATTGGTGGCCTGTCTGTTGGTGAGCCCAAAGACGATCGTGAACGAATTTTGGAACATATTGTTCCCGCTATGCCGAGTGATAAGCCACGGTATCTAATGGGTGTGGGTAAGCCTGAGGATATTGTTGAGGCGGTATTAAAAGGTATTGATATGTTTGATTGTGTTATGCCAACACGTAATGCGCGAAATGGCTATTTGTTTACCCGCAAAGGCTTAGTGAAAATAAGAAATGAAAAGTATCAATTTGATACCAAGCCGGTTGATGAGGCGTGTGAGTGCTATACCTGTAAGAATTATTCGCGCTCCTACTTGCGACATTTAGATAAGTGCAAAGAAATTTTAGGCTCGCGCTTAAACACGATTCATAACCTTCATTATTATCAAGACTTGATGCGTGGCTTACGCAAATCCATTGAACAAGGGACGCTGCCTGAATTTGTTGATGATTTCTATGAGCAGCAAGGTAAAAAGCGAAACGCTGTGGCATAATAAGCGACTGACTTAACACAATAAATAGGAAAGAATATGTTAGATTTTTTAGTATCAAACGCAATGGCGGCAGATGAAGCAGCGGCAGTGGTAGAAACGGCAACAGCAGCACCAGCTATGGGTGCCGCAGGCTTTGAAGGCTTACTGTTTCCGGTGGCTCTAATTATCATTTTTTACTTTCTTTTGATTCGACCACAGCAAAAACGTAATAAGGAACACAAAGAGTTGGTTGCAGGTTCAAAAAAAGGCGATGAAATTGTGACCAATGGTGGCTTGCTAGGCAAAATCACAGAGGTTGACGATCATTTTGTTACGCTTGAAATTGGCCCAAATATGTCTGTTCAAGTAATGAAAACCTCCATTTCTTCTGTGATGCCAAAAGGCACCTATGGAGCAACTGGAAAAGCAAAAAAATAAACTATTAAACGAGCTGTTGTTATGATAAATCACTTTCCTGCTTGGAAGAACTTAATGATAGTAATAACGTTGGTTATTGCTTCTATTTACGCCTTACCAAATATCTATGGTGAAGATCCTTCTGTGCAAATTTCACCATTACGTGGTGCGGCGATTAACAACAGCTTATTAAGCCAGGTTAAAACTCAACTAGAGGCTAACGAGGTGGCCTTGTTAAAAGCTGAGTTGAGCGATAGCCAAGTTTTATTACGCTTTAATAATACCAACGATCAGCTTAAATCAGCCGATATTATTAAAGCAACATTAGGTAATAATTACGTTGTTGCCTTAAATTTAGCGCCAACAACTCCGCAATGGTTGCGCTCGTTGAATGCTGCGCCGATGTATTTAGGCTTGGATTTACGTGGTGGTGTACATTTCTTACTTGAAGTTGATATGCAGGCCGCTGAAAAGCAAGCCGTTTCTCGTGGAGCTGCAGATATGCGTCAGTTTCTACGTGAAAAGAAACTTCGTTATCTGAGTGTTATTATTAAAAACAGCGATATTCTTATTAAGTTCAGAAACCCAGAGATTCATGACTCTGCGGTGAGTCAGCTAGAGTCTCAATTTCGTGATTGGGAGTTTAAGCAGGATTCAAATGCCTCATCTACACCTACCTTAACGGCAAAGATGTCTGATGAAGAATTAAAAAATATTAGAGATTATGCCGTTCAGCAAAATATTATTACCCTAAAAAACCGGGTGAATGAATTAGGTGTTGCTGAGCCGGTTATTCAACGGCAAGGCGAGAGCCGTATTGTGGTTGAATTGCCGGGTGTACAGGATACGGCACGTGCTAAAGAAATTTTAGGCGCAACGGCCACCCTTGAATACCATATGGTAGACACTAAACACACTGTCGCGTCAGCTTCTGCAGGGCGAGTTCCGGTTGGTTCAAAGTTGTATAACAGGCGAGATGGTGGCCAAATACTGTTGAAAAAACAGGTTATTGTGACCGGTAATGAAATTGTTGATGCCTCATCAGGTATTGAAGGTGATACTGGGTCAGCAATGGTATCGGTATCGTTAGACGGCCCCGGTGGCAAGAAAATGAGTAAAACAACGCGTGAAAACATTGGTAAACCGATGGCCGTTGTATTTATTGAAAATAGAACCGATATCAAAATGATCGATGGTGAGCCAGTCCGCTACAAAACAGTCGTCGAGGAAGTGATTAATGTAGCAACAATACGTGGCCACTTTAGTAACCGTTTCCAAACAACGGGCTTAGATAATTCAGCCGAAGCGCGTGACCTAGCCTTACTATTACGAGCAGGCGCCTTAGCCGCACCGATTGATATTGTTGAAGAACGAACTGTTGGCCCAAGTTTGGGGCAGGACAATATTGATAAAGGTTTTAACTCAGTGATGATTGGTTTTGTATTGGTGCTGATTTTTATGGCCATTTACTACAAAACATTCGGCTTGTTTGCTGATATAGCCTTGGCGGTTAATTTAGTATTCATTATTGCTGTTTTATCGCTCTTGCAAGCCACTCTTACCTTACCGGGTATTGCAGGGATTGTGCTAACAGTGGGTATGGCGGTAGATGCCAATGTGCTTATTTTTGAACGTATTAAAGAAGAGCTTAAAAATGGCAACTCGCCGCAAGCCAGCATACATGCGGGTTACGAAAAGGCCTTTTCTACCATTGCCGATGCCAATATAACCACTCTAATCGCTGCCATTATCCTATTTGGATTTGGTACAGGGCCTATCAAAGGCTTTGCCATTACGCTTAGTATCGGTATTTTAACCTCTATGTTTACCGCTATTATTGGTACCCGCGCCTTGGTTAATTTGACCTACGGTAATAGCCAAATAGAAAAACTGAAGATTTAAATTATGAGCAATCAAAATACAATCAAAATTGACTTCCTAAGTAAACGAAAAATTGCCCTCGTTTTTTCTGTGTTACTGATTATTATTTCTATTGCCTCTTTGGCAACCGCTGGGTTGAAAAAAGGCATAGACTTTACCGGTGGTACATTAGTCGAGTTAAGTTTCGCCGGGCCGGTTGAGTTAGAAGATCTGCGGGGGCTTTTAAACCAAGAAGGTTTTAATGGTGCAGTGGTTCAGCACTTTGGTTCATCTAAAGAGGTATTGATTCGTTTATTACCCAATGACGCACTTAATACCGCAGCGTTAAGTAATAAAGTACTAAAAGCGGTGAATAATGGTTTTGCACAACAAGGTGAGTTAAGGCGAGCTGAATTTGTTGGTCCACAAGTGGGTGAGGAACTGCAAGAAGATGGCGGCTTAGCGCTGTTATATGCGCTTATTTGTATTCTTATTTATGTCGCTATTCGGTTTGAATATCGTTTTGCACTAGGGTCTGTTGCCGCGTTAGCACATGACGTTATTATTACCTTGGGTTTCTTTTCTGTTTTTCAGTTTGAGTTCGATCTAACAGTTTTAGCGGCTATATTAGCGGTTATTGGTTATTCACTAAACGATACGATTGTTGTGTTTGATCGAGTTAGAGAAAACTTTAGAACCATTCGGAAAGGCTCACCGGTTGAGGTGGTTAATATTTCGTTAAATCAAAGTTTAACCAGAACGATTATGACCTCTATGACAACATTGCTGGTGTTACTTGCTTTATTTGTATTAGGTGGGGAAATTATCCATGATTTTGCACTGGCTTTAATTGTGGGTGTATTGGTGGGAACTTATTCATCGATTTATGTCGCTAGCCCAATAACGCTTGCCCTGGGTATTACCAAAGCTGATTTAATTGTTGTTAAGGTTGATCAAGAAGAGTTAGATAAAATTCCTTAATGATCAGGTTTTAAACAAACATAAAAAAAGCCGCTATTACGCGGCTTTTTTTATGTTTGTTTATTAACGGTATTAACTTTCAATGACCTTGTCAGCATGAGGGCTTATTTTATCCAGCAAGGCGCGGTGTATTTTAGGGTTGCCACAAACAATATTACCGCTGCTATGGTAATCATGATTATTTGCAAAATCAGTCACAACACCACCAGCTTCTTGAATAAGTAGTACACCGGCTGCAAAGTCCCACGGCTTTAAACCAATTTCAAAAAAACCATCTAACTTACCAGCGGCAACATAGGCTAAATCTAAAGAAGCAGCTCCAGCACGTCTAACGCCAGAGGTTATCGAAAAGATATCACGGAATATATCTAGATAAGGTTCAATATCTTTATCATTTTTAAATGGAAAGCCAGTGCCAAGAAAGGAGCCTTCAATTTTTCTCTGACGACCTACACGTAGGCGTCTATTGTTTAGCATTGCACCTTTGCCACGAGTGGCAGTAAAGAGGTCTTGACGAACAGGGTCATAAATAACGGCTTGTTCAATGGTATTGCCTCTCTTCAAGGCAATGGACACAGCATAGTGCGGAAAACCATGCATAAAATTAGTGGTGCCATCAAGAGGGTCTATAATCCATATATATTCAGCATCTTGGTTTAGATGCCCAGACTCTTCTGCTAAGACACCGTGATCGGGGTAAGCAGTGAGTAGAATATTGATGATTTCTTCTTCAGCACGCTTATCAATTTCTGTTGCGAAGTCATTTTGATTCTTAATAGTGATCTTAAGAGTATCAACTGAGTCAGCCGAACGTATTATAATATCGCCTGCTTGTCTTGCTGCTCTAATAGCAATATTTAACATTGGGTGCATGATTTTGCCTTGCCTTTAAAATGGCGAAAGGATAACAGATACAGCCGGAGTATGTCTTTTGAATGTCGATGAAAATAGAAAAATACTGTCAAATATTAGGATTGTGTTGGTAGAAACCTCACATCCAGGCAATATTGGCGCAACTGCACGCGCGATGAAGAATATGGGTTTGAGTGATTTAGCCCTGGTGAACCCTAAAATATTTCCCAGTTCGGAGGCCACCTCAAGAGCCTCTGGTGCGGATGATATATTGGTGCAAGCAAATGTATACAGTAGCCTAAAAGAAGCCCTTGAACCGTGTGAATTAATACTCGGAGCCAGCGCTAGAATTAGGCACTTAGGGTGGTCTGAAGTAGGCCCTAAAAAAGGCTCTGAATTAGCCATTGCATCTGCTAAGAAGGCAAAGGCTGCTATAGTATTTGGCCGTGAAAACTCGGGTTTAACCAATGAAGAGTTAGAACTTTGTCAGCATTTATTACATATTCCAACCAACCCAGATTTTAGTTCATTAAATGTCGCATCAGCCGTTCAAGTGCTTTGCTACGAAGTGTATTCAGCAGTGATTGGCGAGCAGGTAATTGACTCACCAGATGTTGAAGATAGACCAGCCACTAGCCAAGAGTTTGAAGGATTTTTTGATCACCTTTTGAAGACGCTTGAGAAAACAGACTTTTTACAACTCTACAAAACAAAAAGACTGCAACAAAGGATTAGGCGTATCTTTTATCGATCTGACCTTAATCGAACAGAGGTGAATATCCTACGTGGCGTGTTAACGGCGATTAATAATAAGATTGATGGCATAAAGAAGGCTTAAAAACGAAAAAAAAGTCGCCGATAAAATGACGCACGTTAGAATAGAGTAACCATTTAAATAAAAAGCATTATGTTTAAGCAATTAAAAGAAGATATTAATATAGTATTTGACAGGGACCCAGCCGCACGTAATAAGCTTGAAGTAGTAACAACTTACCCTGGGTTTCATGCCGTTTTACTTCATCGGTTAAACCATTGGTTGTGGAAATCAAATCTAAAGTTTATTTCTCGTTTTCTCGCGTATTTTTCACGCTGGCTGACCGGTGTGGAAATACACCCTGGTGCGGTGATAGGGAAGCGCTTTTTTATTGATCATGGTATGGGTGTAGTGGTTGGTGAAACGGCCGTGATTGGAGATGATTGTACGCTTTACCATGGGGTAACATTGGGTGGCACTAGCTGGCAAAAAGGTAAGCGCCATCCAACTCTTGGTAATGGTGTAGTGGTAGGTGCAGGGGCTAAAGTACTCGGGCCGATTGAAATAGGTGATAACGCCAGAATTGGTTCAAATGCAGTGGTGGTCAGGTCGGTGACAGCTGATACCACCATTGTTGGTATACCAGGGCGTGTTGCGAGCAGCGAAGCCACCAAGCCAAGCCCTGAACAAGAAGCAATAGCTAAGAAGATCGGCTTTGATGCTTATGGAGCCTCTCAAGAGCTACCTGATCCGGTTGCGGTGGCTATCAATAGTATGTTGGAGCACATTCATACCATGGATAAAGAAATAGAGCGCATGTGCCATGAGATAAAGTCATTAGGCGGTGGAATAGATGAAAGGTCGGTTGAAGAAATTAGCAGTGCGCCCATTGACGATGGAACCGGCTCGACCTGTCGAGGTGGAGAAGCTAAAAATAACTAAGGTTTAAAGCGCTAATGATTTACTTTGATAATAATGCAACTACGCCAATAGACCCTGCTGTTTTTGAGGCGATGCAACCCTTCTTGACCACTTTTTATGGCAACCCGTCCAGCTTACATAGGCATGGACGGGTTGTGAAGACAGCGATTGAGCAAGCAAGGCAACAGGTGGGCAAGCTTGTTAATGTTGAGGCTGAGCAGGTGGTGTTTACTAGTGGAGGGACAGAGGCAAATAATCTGTGTATTTCGGCAGCAGTGTGCTCAGGCAAAAAACATATTTTAATGGCTGCCACTGAACATCCATCGGTGATCGAGCAGGTGCGCGACTTATCTACACATGGTTTTATGTTTGATGAGTTATCGGTTGATCACGATGGTGTGATCTTTGAGGATGATTTGGAAGCCTCTGTGAGAACTGAAACGGGCTTGATTAGCATTATGCATTCAAATAACGAAACAGGGGTTATTCAGAATATTTCAAAACTCGCAGAGTGGGCTAATAAAAAAGGCATTGTATTTCATACTGATGCGGTTCAATCAGTTGGCAAAATAGCCATTGATTTTAATGCGCTGAAGGTTAACTTGATGTCTTTATCGGGACATAAAATAAATGCTCCAAAAGGTATTGGTGCGGTTATACACGATAAAAAAACATCTCTGAGTCCTCTGTTACATGGTGGTGGGCAAGAGAAAGGCTTAAGGCCTGGAACAGAAAATGTTGCAGCGATAGTTGGGTTTGGCAAAGCTGCTGAGTTGGCGCAACAAGGGCTTGAGCAGCGTTCTGAGCATCTAGTACAGCTTCAGGCCACTCTGGAAGAGGGTCTACGAGGGGTTAATGGCTTAACTGTCGTGGGTGCAAATACGGATCGTTTGCCCAATACAAGCCAGATTCTGACCGAAAATGTTGATGGCGAAATGCTATTGATGCAACTTGATCAAAAAGGCGTGGCGATTTCGAGTGGTTCTGCTTGTTCAAGTAATAGTAAAAAATCCAGTGCGGTGCTAAAAGCAATGGGTTTTTCAGATGCCTTAGCGCTGAGTGCGATTCGTGTGAGTTTGGGTCATCAAAATACTCAGCAAGAAGTATTGGATTTTATTTCAGCGCTAAAAAGTATTCTGAATCAGTCTACCTGATGTGAAAAACACTGCCCAGATTCTTTGCTAAGAATGGCGCTTAACAAGCTATTTGCAAGTTCTGATGAAGTGCTCAAATTTGTTTCTTCTTCGCCTGGGTGGGTTTTTTTTCTAATCGGAAGGATGCAAGGGCCGGGGATGAAAACATTACTCACAACAGTGCTGGCTTCCAACTCATCAGCTAATATACTTGAGAAGCTTTCAAGGGCTACTTTAGAGACACCATAAGCTCCCCAGTAAGCTTTACTGTGGCGAGCTGAAGAGTCTGAAATAAACGTGATAGAGGCGTGTTTAGATTGCTGCAAAAGAGGTAGGCATGCTTTGCTAAGCATAGCAGCCGAGTTGACGTTTACTTGTTGTGTTTTTTGCCACTCGGAACCATCTTGGCTACCAATGGGGCCAATAACACCAAGGTGGCAAGCGGAATTAACTATGCCATCTAACCGTTTGAATTCATTATAAATAGATTGAATTAATTGCTTGTAATTTTCATCCTCTTTTTGCTCTAAATCAAAGGGGATAATGGCCGGTTTTGGGTAGCCCAGTTGTTCAATCTCGTCGTAGAGTGCATCTAATTTATGTTCGTTTCTAGCTGTTAAAATAACGGTTGCACCAAGTTTTGCTAAAGCAAGCGATGTTTCACGCCCCAAACCACCTGTTGCTCCGGTAACTAGGTATACGTGATCTTGAAGTTGGTTGTTTGCGTGCTTGAGTGAGCTTATGGGTTTATTCATCTTTTCTGTTTAATAAGGTTGTGTGTTGGCGAGTTGATTTATCAATGGGTTCTATTTCTGGCATTGATTTACGTGCTTCTATGCCGAGGTCTTTAAACTTACGAGTATTGGGGAAAACTTGCCGTTCTAGTGAACCAACGGCCTTATTGTAATGCTCGACGCTTTTATCTAAGGAGCTACCGACCCTAGCCATGTGCTCTACAAACGTAGCAAGGCGAGAGTACATTTGCTCTCCTAGTTTTCTGATGACCTCGGCATTGTCACTGCTAGCCTGTTGACGCCAACCAAATGCAATGGCTCGTAAAAGGGCGACTAAACTGGTGGGCGTTGCTAATATAACCTGCTGGGCAAGTGCGTCCTCGAGTAAAGAATGGTCGTGCTCAAGCGCGGCGCTTAAAAATTGATCACCAGGGATAAAAAGTACAACAAAGTCTGGGGTGTTTTTAAACTGCGACCAATAAGCTTTTTTAGACAGCTCCTTTACGCGCTCTCTAACTTGTTTAGCATGCCTTATCAAGTGAGCTTTACGATCAGTATTATTACTTTGCTCAGTAGCGCTTAAGTAAGCATCCAAGGGTGTTTTAGCATCCACTACAATGTCGCGCTGATCTGGCATCCGAATAATCATATCGGGTCGCATGGCGCCTTCAGTGGTATTTAAATTTTCTTGTTCAAAGAAATCACAATGTTCGATCAGCCCAGCCAACTCTGCTAGGCGTTTAAGGGTGAGTTCACCCCATTGACCACGAACTTCCGGTCGTCTTAAGGCCTGAACCAGATTACGGGTTTCACTTTGCAGTTGATTTTGCGTTTCAGTCATATTTTGTAAAAATTGACTGATGGATCCATAGGTTTGCTGCCGGTCAGCTTCTAGCTTTTTAAGTTGTTCGTCAGTTTGTTTAAGGATGTCTTTAATGGGCGAAACGATCTCACCAAATGCTTTTTCTTTTTCATTTAATCGTTGTTCGGCGGTGCTGTGCTGTTTGTTGAAGTTTTCTCTGGCGAGTTTTAAAAACTCCTCATTATTCTCTCTTAACGCTTGGCTGGAGAGGGCGGAAAAACTATCACGAAAACGCTGCATAAGCTCGGCTTCATTGCTTTTTGATTTTTCGTTTAATTCGTTTTCTATCGATTGGCGTGTTTGGTAGGCTATTAAGCTATTTTTAAGTTTAGAATTTGCTCGTAACATAATGAAATAACAGCATAAAAAACCAATAAATATACCGCCAGTTATCAGTAAAATATCCTTTATTTCAATCATGGTCTACGCGTGTTAGGTCAACAATTGCAGGTATTTTAACAGTTCGCGAGGTTCGCTCACTTGCTTATCTGCTTGCCAATCGTTAATGTCATCACTGTCTTGAATATAGCCAAATGCGCAGGCAATAGTTTTTAAACCGGCTAATTTGCCTGCACGAATATCGCGTTCAGCATCTCCTATGTACACAGCGTTGTTAGGTTGTATGTTCATTTGTTTGCAGGCCAGATAAATAGATTCTGGGTGCGGTTTTGGCCGAGCAACTTGGTCACCAGACACGATACTGCTAGCTCTATTGATTAGGTGTAATTCTTTAAGCAAAGGGCGTGTTAGGTAGTCTGGTTTGTTCGTTACAACTCCCCAGGGAATATCGTGTTTTTCTAGGTGCTCTAATGCTTCGTCTAAGCCGTCAAATAAGGCAGACTTTTTAGCAATATTTTGCTGGTAATGACTAATTAAGTAGGACTTGATCTCTGTGTGTTCAGCAGTACTTAGCTGATCACCAAAGCCTAATGTTATCAGGCCGTTAGCACCGTTAGAAACAATAGGTCGAATAACATCATAGGGTAGCAGGGGTTGTTGATGTCGTAGTAATGTTGCATTAAGTGCATCTGCTAGATCAGGTGCGGTATCAACTAAGGTGCCGTCTAAATCAAATAAGACAGCGTCTATTGGCCAATCATGCATCGCTGACAACTTGATTTATTGGTTTTTATCAATTTTTCTAAACACACAAATGTAATTCACACTTATGTCGGCTGTCATAGAAAATGATTGGCTGATCGGGTTGTATTCAATGCCACGGCTGTCAACGAGTTCAAGTTCCGACTGTCTGGCCCATGCTGCCAGCTCAGATGGTTTAATAAAGCTGGCATAGTCATGCGTCCCTTTGGGCAGCATTCCTAGGATGTATTCGGCACCAATAATGGATAATAAGTAGGACTTTGGGTTTCTGTTTAAAGTAGAAAGGAATACATAACCACCGGGTTTAACAAGGCTTGAGCAAGCTTCAATAATAGAGACAGGGTCGGGAACATGTTCCAGCATTTCCATGCAGGCCACACAGTCAAAACTAGCAGGCTTTTGGGCCGCTAATTCTTCCACACTAATATGTTGATAATTAACAGACACACCAGTATCTAAACCGTGTAGGTCCGCTACTTCCAATAAGTCCTTGCCTAAATCAATCCCAGTCACGTTAGCGCCTTTACGGGCCATTGATTCAGATAAAATCCCGCCGCCGCAGCCAACATCTAAAACATCTTTACCCGCAAGAGAGACTATTTTATTTACAAGATTTAAACGCAGTGGGTTGATTTGATGCAGTGTTTTAAAGTTTCCTTCTGGGTCCCACCACTGAGAGGCCATTGCGCTAAATTTTTCAATTTCGTTCGGGTTTACATTTTTTTGAGCTTGATTCATGCCGTTATTTTACACCGCTTTATGTGGTTGATGATGAAACGGGCTGATTTTTCCTTGCCACTGTTGTGCCTTTTTAATTAGCCCGGGTTCATCTATGGTGGTTAGTGTGTGGTTTTTCATCAATTGTTTGCCAGCGACCCAAACATCACTGATTTGAGCACGGCTTGCAGAATAAACAAGTGTCGAAATAACATCGTAAATGGGCTGAGTTTGAAGCTGGTTTAAATTAATCGCGAACAAGTCAGCTTGCTTGCCTATTTCTAACGAGCCCGTTTTATCATCGATACCGAGAGCTTTAGCGCCATTTAGGGTAGCCATGCGTAAGGCTTGGTGAGCGGACAGAGCATTTGCTTTTTTTGTAACACCTTTCGCTAATAGTGCAGCAGTACGTGTTTCGCCTAACATATCCAGGTCATTGTTACTGGCGGAACCATCGGTACCTATCGCTACATTAATACCTAACTGAAGCAATTGAGCGCTGGGACAAAACCCACTGGCCAATTTTAAATTGGATTCAGGGCAATGAACAATGTTCACTTGGTTTTTGGTCAGCAGTTGAATATCAGTCTCACTTAAGGCGGTCATATGTACGGCCATCAGGTCAGGGTTTAATAAGCCGAGTTTATTTAATCGTTCTATCGGGCTTACACCATATTTAGTAATAGATTCCTCAACTTCTGCACTTGTTTCGTGGGCATGTATGTGCATGGCTAAGCCCAGCTCATCCATAATAGGCTGAAGGGTGTTAAGAGAGGCATCACAAACAGTATATGGCGCGTGAGGAGCAAAGGTGAAGCTAATCAGTTCATGGCTGTTGAAACGTTCATGCACAGCAAGGCCCTTGCTGATATATTCATCAAGGTCTTTTGCCCAACGCGTGGGGAAATCTATCACAGGAATACCAATGCACGCGCGAATACCGGCTTGTGTGGCAGCTAAGACTGTTTGGTCAATGAAAAAGTACATATCATTGAAGCAAGTGGTACCGCCCTTGATCATCTCGGCAATGGCCAGTTCCGAGCCATCTCTAACAAAACTAGCGTCGGCTAACTCGGTTTCGGCAGGCCAGATATGCTCATTCAGCCACTCATCTAAGGGTAAGTCATCAGCAAGGCCTTTCAATAAACTCATGGCAGCATGAGTGTGGGCATTGATAAAACCGGGTGCTAGCGCATGGTCGTTTAAATGAATGATAGTAGAGGGCGAGTACTTGCAGGCGTCTTGCTGCGGCAAAATATCTATGATGACATCGTCTTGAATGATGACGGCATGGTGTTCCAATACGGTATCATTAGGGTCTACCGTTATAATCCAACGGGCATTAATTTGAAGGTTTACTTGCATAAAATGATTGAAATAGACGCGTTTTTATATGACACCATTCGCCCAGTGACGTGGCACGATAACGGCTTGCGCTTACTGGATCAGCGGCAATTACCTGAACAAGAAGTATATCTATATATAAACAGCACGCAAGCCTTGCATGAGGCAATAAAGAACATGCTGGTGCGTGGTGCACCAGCGATAGGGATTGCTGCCGCTTATGGGGCTGTATTAGCCGCAAAAGAGGCAAGCGCCGATGATTCTATGCCCTTTACCGAGGGCTTCCATCATAGGCTTGAATTGTTAGCTTCATCTCGCCCGACGGCGGTTAATTTATTTAATGCGTTAAAGGCGGCGAAACAAGTTTCAGACCCTGTGAATAACTTATTAAGTTGGGCGAATAGCTGGTTTGAAGCCGATATTATTGCGAATAAAAAAATGAGCTTACAGGCAGCACAATATTTAAAGGGCCAAGTAAACGTGTTAACCCACTGTAACGCAGGGGCTTTGGCAACAGGTGGTTATGGTACGGCATTAGGTGTTATTAAAACGGGGGTTCAGCTGGGCTTGATCGGGCAAATATATGCCGGAGAAACGCGACCTTGGAACCAAGGTGCTCGGTTAACGTTATGGGAGTTTCAACAGGATAATATTCCCGTTTCGCTTGTCGCAGATAGTGCTGCGGCATCTTTGATGAATAAAGGGCTAATAGATTGGGTTATTGTTGGAGCAGACAGTATCTGCATGAACGGTGATATTGCCAATAAAATTGGCACGTATTCATTAGCGGTATTAGCAAAACATCACGGGGTTAAATTTATGGTGGTAGCACCTACAACGACGTTTGATCTAAACGCAGCATCAGCCGATGATATTATTGTAGAGCAGCGCTCTACCGATGAAATTTTGCCAACTGCTTATAAGCAAGACTCGATTAGTGCCTTAAATCCGGCATTTGATTTGACGCCAGCAGAATTAATATCTGTCATTGTCACCGAAAAAGGGGTGATTGAATCACCAGATGCCAGTAAAATACAGGCTTTGATTAATCAGCATTAATGGTAATTTAATGGCTCAACTTCTGGCAATAGCGGCAGGTGGATCAGTCGGTGCAGTAATGCGCTTTATGGTGTCGACGGGAGTTTATAGCTGGCTTGGTCGCGGCTTTCCTTACGGTACATTAGTGGTGAACGTTGTCGGTTCGTTGTTAATGGGCCTATTGTACGAACTTTTTTTACAGCGTTTGTCGGTTTCACCTGAAGTGAGGGCGGTATTGCTGGTTGGGTTTTTAGGTGCATTTACAACGTTTTCAACCTTCTCAATAGAAACGATTAATTTAATTGAGCAAGGTCATTTAATGAAGGCCATCGTTAATATTTTAGCCAGCGTTATTTTATGTGTATTAGCGGCCTGGGTTGGTCTTCAAATAGCGAGGCAATTATGAAAACAGAAGCAGTGAGAATTGCGCGAGTATATTTAACCGAGGCGGATCATCAACTCAATGATATTATGCAATACCTTCATGATCATGAGAGTATCCGCGGTGCAACGGCTTATAGAGGCGTTGAGGGCTATGGCTCATCGGGAAAGATGCATGACTCATCGTTAATGAGCTTATCGTTTGATTTACCAATAACTGTCGAATTTTTTGATGAATCAGATAAGGTGCTAATGGTTATTGAGCACTTAAAAGAACACTTCGATGTCAGTCAAGCCATTAGTTGGTTAGCTGAACAACACCACTAAACTAAATTTAAAGGAAAGCTATATGCTTGACCCACAGCTTTTAAGAAACAATCCTGAAGAAGTAAAAACAGCCATGCAACGTCATGGTGCTGATTTGGATCTAGAGATATTTAATGCGCTTGAAACGCAGCGTAAAGATATTCAAGTGAAGACTCAAAACTTACAAAACGAACGTAATAAACGCTCTAAGTCGATAGGCATGGCGAAGGCGAAAGGTGAAGATATTCAGCCTTTATTAGATAGCGTTTCTCAGTTAGGGGATGAGTTAAAAGCCGCTGAAACTGAGTTGCAAGGTATTCAATCCAAATTACAGGCGATTCAACTCTCATTACCAAACATTCTTGCTGATGATGTGCCACTCGGCAAAGATGAAGAGAATAACGTTGAGCTTCGCAAATGGGGAGCGATACCGCAGTACGATTTCGATGTTAAAGACCATGTGGATTTGGGGCAATCATTAGCGGGAATAGATTTTGAAGCCGGTGCTAAAATAGCGGGTTCACGTTTTGTTACCTTATCAGGTCCATTAGCAAGGCTTCAACGCGCATTGACTCAGTTTATGCTAGATATGCATGTTGATCAGCATGGCTATAGAGAAACGTATGTGCCATACCTTGTTAATAAAGACAGTTTGTTAGGGACCGGGCAGTTACCTAAGTTTGAAGAAGATTTATTTAAAATCTCAGATGACTCGCCGTATTATTTAATTCCAACTGCGGAAGTTCCAGTAACTAACTTGGTACGAGATGAAATTATTGCTGTAGGTGATATGCCATTAAAGTTTGTTGCCCATACGCCTTGTTTTAGAAGTGAGGCGGGTGCCTACGGTAGGGATGTAAGAGGCATGATTCGCCAACATCAGTTTGAAAAAGTTGAGTTAGTTCAAGTGGTCAAGGCGTCTGATTCGGAACAGGCGCATGAACAGTTAACTCAACATGCCGAGAGTATCCTACAAGCGTTAAACTTGCCTTATCGCCTCATGTTGTTATGTTCAGGTGATACCGGCTTTTCGGCAACAAAAACCTATGATCTTGAGGTTTGGTTACCGGGTCAAGAGGCGTATCGCGAAATTTCATCGTGCAGTAATTTTAATGACTTCCAAGCACGCCGGTTAAAAGCGCGCTGGCGTAACCCAGAAACAGGTAAGCCAGAGTTGGTGCATACGATTAATGGTTCAGGCTTAGCGGTGGGTCGAACATTAATTGCCGTGATGGAGAATTATCAACAAGCCGATGGGTCTATTAAAGTCCCGGATGCCTTGCAACCTTATATGGGAAAAATCACCTCGATAACATTGTAAAAAACAGAAGCATAAAAAAAGCCCCTAAAAAGGGGCTTTTTTTATGGGTAAAGCTAAAGACTACTCACGACCACTTACTGCA
>OJDD01000110.1_pt1 | contig 26435 bp, 19 predicted proteins | sample 1592591 | NCBI WGS metagenome assembly OJDD01 (sample SAMN05416809, study PRJEB24817) | seawater metagenome | isolation source: Sea water | place: Canada:Atlantic | collected 2013-07 | reverse complement strand
TCTACACGTAAGGAGTCGTCGGCAGCGTCAGATGTGTATAAGAGACAGCTTCTACTGTGCGCAAGTTCGCTTCATACATCGCTTTTGCGATATCTACACCGTCGTCTGCGTTATTGACTTGGATAATAGGTAAAAGCTTCTGCTCTCCCATAATTGAAGATATAGAATTCATAGTTTTCTCTGTGTAATTTTGCGTAAGGATCAGGTTAAATTTTTACTAAAGAGGCTATAAGCGGTGGCATCCACAATGGCGCCTTTGTGCTGGATGACAAAGCCCGCACTTTTTGATGCTTTCTCGACCGCTTCTTTTTGTGACGAATCATCTAGTCGTGCCCCAAGGTAAACGCCGTTGAAGGCATCGCCTGCAGAGGTTGTATCTACCACATTCTTAACTGGCGTAAGCGGGACTTGAGAGATATCGCCCTGTTGGTTAATAACGGTAACGGCATCACTGCCATTTTTTATAATCACTTCGTCGAAGGTGTAATCACTCAAAAATTTCAGTGTTTCGTCGATAGTGTCTATGCCATATAAGAAGTTAAAATCTTCAATACCGGGAAGAATAATATCTGCTAGCTCATAAGCTTTTGCGTAAAGGCGCTTAGCATCGTCTTTACTTTTCCACAACGAAGGGCGGTGGTTGATATCAAAAACTAACTTAACGCCAGCTGATTTTAATCGGGTTAATAAAGAGAAATACGTCGAAAGGTCTTCTTCGTTTATTATCGCTAGGCTAATACCACTAAACAACACCATGTCGAAGGCAGTCATTGCGGCAATATCGTTGCTATCTAGCGTTTGCATCATGCTTTTTGCTGCAGAATCCGAACGCCAATAAACAAATGAGCGTTCACCCGTATCATCTGTGTATATACGGTAAAGGCCTAGGTGCTTCTCTTCATGCCTGCCAATAAATCGTGGATTTATCCCCTCATTGACAGCATGCATGACCATTTCATCACTTAGCGCATCTTTGCCGACTGCACTGATGTAATAAACATCATGTTGGGGAAACGTACGTTTCATATAAACTGCTGAATTATATGTGTCACCTGCGAAACCTTGAGAGAGTAAGCCGTTCTCGGCTTCCCTAAGCTCTGACATACATTCGCCAATAAAACCAACTCTCATGCTACACAGACTCCAATTTAATATGCACTGTCTACTTAACGTAGTAGCCGTTTAATCCGAAGGCCAGCTAAATATTGATTCCAGATAGACTTCGCTTACCTAATCCCCTTTTTTATGGGATTATCGTTGCTATCTAGCCTAATCACAGTGAACCTATACTGATTTCACTTTTTTGCTCGCCAACTATGGCCATATAAGCCATTTACGATGTTCATTTTGTGTAAAAGAAATGTCACACGAAAAAAAACAATCTAACCAATCGGACGACCAAATACAACCAATTTATTTTACCAGATAGCAACTCAGTTATTACCAAGCGTAAATATCTCGACATTTATTCGTACTTTTAACTGTGATTAGCACAACGATATTTGTCGCACTTTGCGAATAGACGCATTTTCAGGCTACAATCTGTGTAACAGCGACGTTACCAATATATGTAAATAAGGTTAAAACATGAAATCTCGCCGGCTTTTCTGGAGTATTGTAGAAAAACTCGAAGACTTAATCGATCAAGGTATATGCCCAGCTGGGAGTCGACTGCCAGCGGAACGAGAACTAGCACAGACCTATAATGTGAGCCGTCCTACTATTCGTGAGGCGATAATCGCATTAGAGGTTCGCGAACGAGTGGAAGTGAAAACCGGGTCAGGAGTCTATGTATTAGCGCAAAAGAATGCCCAACATTCAGCAAAAACTATTAGTGCTTTCGAGCTTACTCAAGCCAGAGCATTGATTGAAGGGGAAGCCGCCGCGCTGGCTGCATCCACTATAAGCGATGAAGAGGTTTCTGCGCTTAAGAAAGCCCTATCAGATATGGCCTCTCCAGATATTGCGGATGAAGCTGATCAGCGTTTTCACCATATTATTTCCCAGGCTACACATAACCATGCAGTGCAACTTTCGGTTGAAAATCTATGGGAACTTCGTCGTTCAACGCCCGAAATAGTAGCGGCCTATAACGATGTCTGCTCTCAAGGTATTGAACAACGAATAAAAGAACATACGGAAATTTTCAACGCCATCGCCAACAAAGACACTGCTGCCGCTCGTAAAGCAATGCACAGCCATTTTAATCGTCTAATAAACGCGTTATTTGATGCTAGTGAAGCGAGAGAGTTAGAAGAGATTAAACGGAAAACGGATAAGACAAGAGGCTTATATTCGATTTCTCATCTAAGTAAATAAATCACCTGCCTTGGTGAAAACCGTTTTTACGTATAGCACAAACAAAACAGGCTTCTTTCGAAGCCTGTTACTTAGTAGGATACTCAGAGTATTTTTGCTTTTCTTGTATGAGTTTGTATTTGAGTAAATCTGTTTTTACTAATACGGGTGTCTAAAAGTAGCGCGTCATCATTAGTCGCGTTAGCTTCAACTCAAAATATATAAACATCACGCCACTTTGTCAACCACAAACAAGAAAAGATATTACCAATAACCATTACCAATGAGCATTGAGAGGCTATAACGTTACCTTCTTCAACTTAGCTGCTTTTATTTAAATACGCATTTTGCGTACAAAATTACTTTACGGCATGCAAAATTCAGTTTAAAAAGCGCGCTATTGTTTAGTCTATAATTTCGAGTATTCTGCTCGTCATGGTTTTGCGAATTACAATCAAATGATCCTAAATACGTTTTTCGACTTCATACAAGAAAAATGGACGCTGATACAAGCATCGGTGTATACCACGACGTTTCTCATTCAAGTTTTGCTCATCGCAGTGATATACGCACTGGCCTTTATTCTGGCAAGACAAGTTAGAAGGCCTTTCAAGTTCACACGGGAAGCACCACAAAGCGGGGCACATACAATACACAACATGCTATTCAAACTTGGCGGCACACTGTTCCCCGTCATTACCATTAGCATACTCAAATTGACTACGGTTTTAGGTGAACAATTTCAATTCGATGCTTGGGTACTAGAAATAGCGGTTGTTGTGGCAGTTATGCTATTTGTTGCTTCCTTGATTAGAGGGTTTATAGATAACCCCGTTTTCGCCGGTTTCATGCGGTGGGTAGGCTTGCCTATTTTATTCTTACATTTAGTGGGCGTATTACCTGTTGTTACTAGTGCGCTGGAATCGATGTCGTTATCGATTGGCAATGTCGATATTTCAGCCTATGGAATAACACGCGTATTTCTTTTTGGCGGCTTGTTGTTTTGGTTAGGTCGAGCATCTAACACCCTTGGAAAAGACATTATTCGCAGCCACACCACGCTAGATGTGTCTACTAAAGAAGTGTTCGCAAAACTCTTTGAAGTTGCGTTATTTTGTATTGTATTCCTGCTGCTACTAAACGTGATGGGAATAAATCTAACCGCCTTAGCGGTATTCGGCGGTGCACTGGGCGTAGGGTTGGGCCTTGGGCTGCAATCTATCGCTTCAAACTTTATATCCGGCATTATTATATTGCTTGATAGGTCGTTAACCGTAGGTGATTTCGTAGAACTTGAAGACGGCCAAAAAGGTATCGTGCGGGAATTTAAAATGCGTTATGCGGTTCTCGAAACCTTCGACGGTAAAGACATACTCGTGCCTAACGAAAAGTTCATTAGCTCGTTATTAATCAACTGGACTCACAAAGATCCTAAACAGCGCTACCGTATCGATTTTTCAGTCGCTTATAAAACTGATATTCGAGCAATGGTAGAAATTATAAAAGATGCAGTAGCTCAACATCCTCAGGTTATTAGTGGTGAAGACATCCCCTTTGAAGAACTGCCAGATTGCGAAATAGACAGTTTTGGTGACTCGGGCGTGAATATGTTTGTTGAGTTTTGGATGGATGGTGTTGATGATGGAAAAAACCGTGTTGGCGGAGACCTTTTATTAACCGTGTTCGAAACCCTGAGAGAACATCAGATTGAAATCCCCTTCCCTCAACGTGAAGTACGCGTGGTTAACGAAAACGGTATTGGTATTCGAAATACCACCCCTTAGTAGCGAGAAAGTAATACATTCCACTGCCATTGGGCATCGCGTAGATTTAGCAGGTCGATAAACTTCTGATAATCGGCCTGCCCCATGGCATGGGCCACCGTTTTTAGCTGAGCTTTGGCTCTTATAGCTTTCACCTGTAGTAACTCTAAGCGTTTGTCGGCACTTTCACCAAAGTTAGTGTCTAGAATTTCATTGGCTTTTTTATTTGCATCCCAAAAGGTTAGCACATAGCCAATGAGTTTCAGATGTACACCTATCATCTGTTTACTTTCCAGAACGTGAGCCAAAGTAGATGTAGTCAGCCTTTTTTTAAAGCCACTCTCCGTTTCTGGTTTTGCGCTAACTGATAAGTGCTCAAGTGCTTCTTTGTATTCTTCAATTAGCCTAATATGCTGCTCGCCCTCATACTGCTCACTTGAAAGTGAATTCAAATCCTCTGCCAGTATTTCTAGGTTCACAAGCTGTCGCTGTATCGTTGCCATGATTAGTTATTAAATACTTAGGTATGCTAGATGGTTTTATGGGTTATTGACTGATGCATCGCTAGCATTCAATCATTGCCTTATCATCACTACTTTGCAGGTATTTTCTGCCATTGCTACTCTGCATTCAGTCTTTACGCTTTGACTGTCATTTATTCATCGCCACTTCTATGCATTTACAACGAGATAATTTAAAACGAGATAATTTGCAACATGACTAAAGCGCGTATTAATTTTTATCTAAGCTGTTCAGTGTATAGAAAGTTTGCGGGAGGTGCAGCGTTAATCTTGGGTATCTTTCTAACGCCTTTCAGTGTTTCCTTTTATTTCTTCAATGTAAAAAACGCGGGCACTTCAATAATGCCCGCGTTTCTATTAAGTAAATGAGCCTTTAACTTTACTGATTTAAAGGGCTGCTTAAGTCATGACGTAAATCGAAGCGATCAAGGGTCATCACTTTTGTCCACGCATCTACAAAATCCTCTACAAATTTAGTTTTCGCGTTGTCGTAAGCGTAAACTTCAGACACTGCACGCAATTCACTATTTGAACCAAATACTAAATCAACAGGTGTAGCCGAGTAGAGTACCTCACCCGTTTTACGGTTTATGCCCTCATAAACAGCGGCGTCGTCTGTTTTTCTCCACTTCACATTCATATCAAGCAATGTGGTAAAGAAATCATTGTTGAGCGTACCTACCTTATTAGTGAAAACACCGTGAGTGCTATTGCCGTTATTCGCACCTAACGAACGCATACCACCAATTAGTACCGTCATTTCTGGAACGGTTAAGTTAAGTTGGTCTGCTTTATCTACCAGCATTTCTGCAGGTGAACGATAGCTAGTATCTGCATTGTAGTAGTTGCGGAATGCATCAGCCGTTGGCTCTAACAGTGAGAACGAGTTCACATCAGTTTGCGCTTGGGTTGCATCACCTCGCCCTGGTACGAACGGTACCGAAATTTCAACGCCTGCATCGGCAGCCGCTTTTTCAATAGCCGCCCCACCTGCTAATACAATGAGGTCAGCCAACGAAATTTTAGGGCTAGATGACTTACCGCCATTATAGTCTTTTTGAATCTCTTTTAATTTAGCGATCACAGCTTTAACGGTTTCAGGTTCATTTACCGACCAATCCATTTGTGGTGCAAGTGCAATACGAGCACCATTTGCGCCACCTCGGTAGTCAGATGCTCTAAAGCTTGCCGCCGAGCCCCAGGCTGTCTTAACTAACTGTTGTACGCTAAGCCCCGAATCTAAAATAGTTGCTTTTAACTTTTTCGCGTCGCCATCACCAACTAGCTTGTGATCAGTAATGGTTACTGGGTCTTGCCATACAAAATTTTCTTCAGGAATATCGTTACCAAGATAACGTGCTTTAGGGCCCATATCGCGGTGGGTTAGCTTGAACCAAGCCTTAGCAAAGGCGGTTTGATATTCTTTTGGATCAGCAAGGAAGCGTTCTGCTATCTTACGATATTCTGGGTCATATTTAAGCGCGAGATCGGCCGTTGTCATAACCGGAGCATGTCGCTTCCCTTCTACATGAGCGTCTGGCACTGCTGTTTGCGCAGACTCATCAGTAGGTATCCATTGAATAGCGCCTGCCGGGCTGCGAGTTTGTTTCCACTCAAAACCAAGCAAGTTTTGCAGATATAAACTGGTCCAACGGGTAGGAAGTTGGGTCCAAGCACCTTCTAAACCACTAGTCACTGTGTCTTCAGAATGTCCTTTGCCACAGTTGTTCTTCCAACCAAGGCCTTGTTCTTCCACACCTGCACCACCAGGTTCTGCTTCTAAACAGTCTGCAGGCTTGTGAGCGCCATGCATTTTGCCAAATGTATGACCGCCAGCGATAAGCGCCACTGTTTCTTCATCATTCATGGCCATGCGATTAAATGCGGTGCGAATGTTCTTCGCTGAACCCAAAGGATCAGGCACACCTTTAGGCCCTTCCGGATTAACGTAAATTAAACCCATGTGCGTCGCGCCTAATGGGCGTTGCAACTCTCCGCCCTTTTCTTCTCGATCGCTAGCCAGCATTTCTACTTCAGGTCCCCAATAAACCATATCAGGTTCCCAGTCGTCGGTACGACCACCCGCATAACCATAGGTATCAAAACCCATGTTTTCCATACCTACCGTGCCGGCAAGTATCATAAGGTCACCCCAAGATAATGCTTTCCCGTACTTTTGCTTTATTGGCCAAAGCAATCGGCGCGCTTTATCTAGGCTTGCATTATCAGGCCAGCTATTGAGCGGGTCGAAACGCATTTGGCCACCATCGCCCCCGCCTCGACCATCTAACGTACGATATGTCCCCGCACTATGCCATGAAAGTCGGATAAAGAATGGACCATAGTTTCCATAATCTGCAGGCCACCAATCTTGAGAGGTCGTCAGCAATTCATTCACATCCGCTTTAACTTGGTCTAAATCGAGTGAAGAGAATGCTTTTGCGTAGTCAAAGTCATCGCCTAGCGGGTTTGAGCGGCTGTCGTGATCACGAAGTTGAGATAGGTTTAATTGTTCTGGCCACCAAAAATTATTCGTTCTAGCCTGAAAAGGCTGAACCATGCCAGACCCTTTTGCGCCGGCTGGTTTGCTAATTTCATTGTTAGCAAATGAATGCGACGTACCTAGTGCCAATGAAATCAAGCCTGCTAATGTAGCCTTGCGTACCCTGGTAATTTTCATATTGTTGTTCCATTTATTATGTGTATACATCTGCAAATGTATGCGTTTTGTAGTTCGCCCACCCGCCACAATTTGCAGTTAACAATTAATTCACATAGTTAATGTAGTTATCGGTTCGCTTAAAGGACAGTTAAAAAATTGAATTAACCCGATAGGAAATACTGATTAAGGCATTCGTTCTAAAAACAGATATTTAAAAACGTTGACTCAATCAACCTGAAAAACGTGTTTACGCATTTCAGAAGCCGTGTACTCTTTTCATACCCCAAGAAAGTTATGCCGTACAACTTTTAATCGGCGGCTAAAACTTACTCAACTTGAACATAAAACTGAGTAAGACCGTGAAACTCTTTCCCAATATTTCCCTCGTTTAAGACAATTTTACGCTGGCACGCCGATTGAATAGTCAGTGTTATCAAACGTGAAGCATTTCATCTTCACGTGGATCTTCCTTTATCGGAAGCTAATGGAACGTTGGAAATTAAAACGAGGATGTCATTATGAAAAACACACTTACAGCACTTGCAGGTATTGCAGCACTTACATCATTCGGTAGTTTTGCTCAGTCAAACGACTACTCTCTCGACGAAAGTGGTTTCTATGTTGGTGGTAACTACGGATACCTTCGCGTAGAAGGTGAAGACGATTTTGATGACGACAAAGATGTATGGCAAGGACTTGTCGGTTATAAGTTCAACGAATGGGTTGCGGTAGAAGGTAGTTTTATCGACTTCGGTGACTATGGCAACGACATTGCTGGCGGAGATACCGATGGGTACACGGCGGCGATTAAAGGAATTCTTCCAATAACAGACCGTTTTTCACTGTACGCTAAAGCGGGACAGTTGTGGTCAGAAACAGAATATAACCTAGGCGGTGTTTCTAGTGACTATGACGACGAAAGTCTTTTCGTTGGCGCAGGCTTAAGTTATGCCATCACAAAAAACTTTTTGGTTAACGCCGAATACACAGTGTATGACGCCGAGCTAGATGCAGAAGAAGCCGTAGATGATATCGACGATACTAACTTTGAGACAGATTTAAAGCAGGCAAGCATCGGTGTTGAATATCGATTCTAAATACCAAAGTTAATTGAGTTCCCCCTAAATGCGGCGCTTTACAGCGCCGCATTTTTATTTACATCCCTTACTAAAAACAGTTACCTCCAAAACAGGTTAATGAATGTCAAGCTAACGACATGTTTTTGAGATAGCATAATTCATTCCTACAAACGAAAAGACGGCAGTAGACCTCATGCTAACACTTGCTCTTATCTACCTTGGTGCTGCGCTAATCGCTGTACCTATTGCTAAACGATTGGGTTTGGGCTCAGTGCTAGGCTATCTCATTGCTGGGATTTTAATTGGTCCATTTGTTTTATCGCTAGTGGGCGACCAAACCGAAGTGATGCACTTCGCTGAGTTTGGGGTAGTGATGATGCTGTTTCTTATTGGGCTTGAGTTGCAACCTTCCCGATTATGGACCTTAAGGCATTCAATCGTGGGGCTAGGAGGACTACAAGTGTTGCTCTCGACCGGGGCTATTTTTGCCATCACCTATTATGGATTGGGGCTTGCTTGGCAAAGCGCATTGGCAATTGGCTTGATGCTAGCGCTCTCTTCAACCGCTATTGTTATCCAATCTCTGGAAGAAAAAGGCTGGTTAAAATTAGACGCCGGCCAAAATAGTTTCTCGGTTCTTTTATTTCAAGACATCGCCGTTATTCCTATATTGGCACTTATGCCGCTACTTTCATTCCTTCCCGCTAGTGCCGTTGATGGGTCTAACCACTCACTGGTATCGGATTGGTCTGCCATGGGTAAAGTGGGTATTTCTATTGCCGTGATTGTTACCATTATTCTGGCGGGCAAATACATTTCCACCCCCATATTCAGGTACATCTCCCAAACTCATATGCGAGAAATATTCACGGTTTTCGCGCTATTCTTAGTGATTGCAATAGCACTACTGATGCAGACCGTCGGCCTTTCCCCAGCATTAGGCACCTTCTTGGCGGGCGTGGTGCTTGCAGAGAGTGAATTTAGACATGAACTTGAAGCTGATATTGAGCCCTTCAAAGGGCTGTTACTAGGGCTATTTTTCGTTACCGTTGGCGCATCGATTGATTTCGGATTATTAGCTGAGAACAGTTTACTTATATTACTGCTGGTTGTTGGTCTTGTGGCTATTAAAGGTTTAGTGCTTTATGGCTTAGCCCATCTCTTTTCGATTAATTCTCGTCAGCGACTATTGTTCACTTTAGCCCTAGCACAAGGTGGGGAATTTGCCTTCGTGCTACTTTCACTATCTCGAGAGTTGAGTATTTTAAGTTCTCAGGAAGCCAATATTGTTACCTTAGTCGTGGCACTTTCCATGGTTATTACCCCATTACTATTAATGGTTTACGACCGTGCACAGAAATTTCAAAAGTCATCAGCACCTGCATTTGATAAGCCTGAGGAAATAGAGGCTTCTCGACATGTGATTATTGCGGGCTACGGTAGATTTGGGCAAGTTATTGGACGACTGTTAAAGGCCCAAGGTTATGAAGTAAGCGTACTTGATCACAGCCCTAGCCAAATCGACTTGTTGAGACGCTTCGGTAACAAAGTCTTCTACGGCGACGCCGCCAGAAAAGAATTATTAGAAGCGGCAGGGGCAAATTCTGCCGACCTGCTTGTTATTGCCATAGATGACCCGCACAAAACAATCGAAATTATCGACATTGCTCGTAAGCATTACCCAAATTTGAAGTTAGCGGTACGGGCTAGGGACAGGCGCCATGCTTATGAACTTATTCGTATGAAAGTCGGCACCTTTAACCGAGAAACTTTCGACTCTGCATTGGTACTCGCGGTTGAATCATTAAAATTATTGGGGAACGATGATATCGATGCCGAACGCGCAGGAAGGCTATTTAGAGAACATGATGTTGAATCCATGAACCTACTTGCCGAATTGTGGGGTGATGACCACTCTTATGGCGTCGCAATTAAACAGCGGATGGATGACCTCACCCAAGTATTAGCACAAGATACTGAAGCACAAGATATGTTTAATACCTGTGATAGTACTCGAGACCCTAATAAAGCTAACGAGGCGAAAGAAGGATGAAAGTGAATAAAGGCAAAACTGCAACGATAGAATAGCCATAATAAAGTATATATTTTAATAACTTTATCTAATTTACGATACCAGCCTTAGGATGAGTGCCCTATTGCACTCTTTATACTTTGGTATAATCCTGCCTCGAATTAATCTTAAGGGCTGAGTGTTGTACTTTTTTCTAGCCACCTGCATTATTGTTTCTATCGCGGTATGTGCGGCACTTTGCGGCTACTTCACGATAAAAACGGTTTATCAGAAAAAAACAATATTTCGCTACTGGTCAATTGCCAGTGGCTTGCTTTGCGGTAGTTTAATTTCACGTCTTAGCGATACCCTATATGCACTCCCTTCTTCATATTTCATTTTGGGGCTTATAGCTCTTGTAGTCGGTTTCTATCAGGTCTTTTTGGGGTTGGAATCGCTACAAAAACACAAAGACTACAAACTTAACCGCCATGCACTTCCTGTCCTAGGGGTAGGAGTTAGTGGAATTTGTGTATTGTGGTCAATGCCTGCGCTGGCCGAATCTGTGGCTATGTTTTTTTGTGCTGCACTTGTGCTGTTAAGTGAGGGCGTGCTTTACAATGATAATAGAGTAAAAGAGGAAAAGCGTGCCTTGCTCCGCCATTTGCTGCTTATTTCGTCTTTTTCACTTTTCTTACATGGCACGGTATCGGTGGTAAATTCAATTACCGGTGGTATGGATGACTTGTCGTTGCTGTACAAGCTCACCTCTGTGCTGATGGTGATAACCGCTGCATTAATCGTTTTATCGTTGACGCGATGTAGCACAGAGCCAAAATCTCAATCACTTTATCATCGTCCGCTTAGAGGCTCTGGTGCGGTTTTACTAAAACGTGACGACTTTATTCAACAATCCATTAAAAAGCTTCAACAAACTAACAAACATGAAAATGTACTGTTGCTAGTTGAAATAGATGGCTACCAAGACGTGATAGATAACTACGGCGCGAGTGCCGGTGAAAGCGCCAGTTCTCAAGTGGGGCAGTCTCTTATTCATTTTACCCGTTCAAATGATATAGCGGGGCAAATAAGCGAAAGTAAGTTTGCGATTATGCTAAGCGGTGTCACTATTGACTCGGTTCATGTGGTTGCTGATAGATTGGTAAAACAAGTATTTTCCAAAAATGTCCAAACGCTAGACAGCGCGCCCATGTTTACTGCCAGTATCGGTATTGCACCTTCCTCTGACATCGTATTCGCGTGGCAAAAAGGAGCGCCGCTTGATGAAGCCAGCATTGTACGGCAAGATGGAACCAGTTTGGTTTACATGCTGCCATCGCTTATAGTGGCCACACTGTAAGTTAAATGTGTTAACACCTCAATTTGAGTTCATCTATTCATTACGCCTCAATTACTCTATTTCTGTGAAAAAGTTACATTCTCCAATTCTAGCTAATTGAAAAATATTCACTCGCAAAGTGTTAAAACCAAGAAATATTAGTAAGTTAGCATTTTAGCCTAGCACTGCTGTGATCCGGAACGTTTCCTGCAACTTCTCTCGTATATTTACTTTATTACACGGAAGCGATGTCGGGAGACAACATGGTTGATAACAATAATATATTCAAACCAGGTGAAAATTGTTGGGTTAGCAGCAAAGCTAATTTTGTAGCGCCACTTATAGACTGTGGTAATTATTACAAAGCGCTACACAGCGCTATTGTAAAAGCCAAGCACAGTATTTTTATCATAGGATGGGACATTGATAGTCGCATACGCCTTTTAAGAGGCGATGATGAAGCAAACAGTGCAGCCCCGAGTGTTGTCAGCGATTTACTTGCATGGAAAGCAGAAAGTAACCCCGACTTAAACATTTACCTTTTACGTTGGGACTCTTCTCTCGCGTTTTTCTCTAAACGAGAAATGTGGGCAAAAGAGGTGTGGGAAGAAAAAACCCCAGATAACGTACAAACCGAGCTTGATGACACCATCCCTATGGGCGGCAGTCAGCACCAAAAAATTATCGTGATTGATGATGAGCTGGTTTTCTCTGGTGGCATGGATATTTCAACGAACCGTTGGGACACCCGTGACCACCCCGTAGTATCTGAAGAACGAGATGGGCCCGACGGTGAGTACCCTCCGCTACACGATGTGCAAATGGTATCTTCCGGTCCAGTAGTGGCTGATTTTTCTAAACTGGTTCGTTGGAGGTGGTTGCGGGTTGCCGAAAGTGAACCGGTAGAGATTCGCGCCCAAGCCGATACGTCTGTAGATGGTCCTATTCCCGACACGTGGCCTGAAGGTTTTCCGCCCATCTTTGAAGAAGTCGACTGTGCGCTAGCTAGAACAATTCCGTTTATGGACGAAGTTGAGCCAGCGCAAGAAGTACGCACCATGCTACTTGATTTAATCGGTCAAGCCGAGTCGCTTATCTACATTGAGAATCAATTTACTACTCGTCAGGAAATTGCCGAAGCGTTGAACAAACGTATGAAGGCACGTCCTGACTTACACGTCATTATTGTCAGTTCTTACGAGCCTAAAGGTAAATTCGAATGTGAAGCCTTTTGGGCAAGTCGCATAGAATTTAAATCTATTCTTGAAAAAGACATCGACCCTAAAAGAGTAAAGTTGACTTACTCGTCGTGCGAAGACTTACAAGGCAGAAAAGCCTACAAGCGCATACATTCTAAGGTAATGACCGTTGACGACAAATACTTAGTGATAGGATCGTCTAACCTAAGTAACCGTTCTATGACACTAGATACAGAAATTGACGTTGTGCTTAGCGGCAACAGCGAGCTAAACCGAGCGGCAATTTTGAATGTTCGTAACGATTTACTTGCTGAGCATACCGGTAGAGATATCTCAGATATGCCTGCACTGTTTGCAGAAGAATATCCTGTTGAAGCATTAATCCATGGGCAAATTGCACACGGGTATGTACTAACAGAAGTCCGTGATGAAGTTTTCACTACGCAGTCAGTGAATAATGTATTTCGTTCTTTATCAGATCCAGAGGAGCCTTTAATTTCTATGCCTTCTTTTGATGGTGGGGCGCTACCCGCGCGTAACCCAAGACGTAGAACTATTATGATCATGTTGGGGCTAGCCGTTATTGCTGTGCTCGGTGGCCTGATGTTCTGGGCGAGCCAATCCATTTCGTGGTTAAGTGGTGAGAGTATTAATGCGTTCCTTGAAAAGAGCAGAGGCACTTACTTTGCACTGCCTACGGTATTATTGGTTTATGTAGTGGGAGGCATACTCTTCTTCCCCGTTACCGTATTGTCATTAGCGGTTGCCGCTATCTTCGGCCCTATTTGGGGGCCAATATACGGCATCATGGGTGCCCTGCTAAGCTCTGCTATTTTATTTGCTATCGGTAAACTTTCTGGTGACGCTGGCCTTCGAAAGGTGGGTGGACCGAAAGTAGAAGCATTGGATGAGAAACTGAAACAAAGTGGAATAGTGGGTGTTGCTGCCATTAGAATGTTGCCTATTGCCCCCTTTAGCTTAGTAAACTTAGTTGCAGGTATTTCATCAATTGGTTTATTACAGTTTCTGATCGGTACTTTCTTTGGCATGTTCCCCCCAATGATTGCGAAAGGATTGGTAGGTGACTCTATAACTCAAATCTTCCGCAACCCGTCGGTTGAAACCATTAGCTATTTAGTAGGCGGTATTGTGCTTTGGGGCTTAATGATTTGGGGCTCTCAAAAGTTCGCTCGCTATTATCAAGAATCTCGTCAAAAACGTGCATCGGAAAGTAAAGAATGTGCCGCATAATTAGTTACAACATTCATAGTGGGCTAGGCAGGGACAAGTTACAAAATTATCACCGAATTGGGCAATTTCTAGCTGAATCGGGTGCCGATATTGTACTTTTACAAGAGATGGATACACGCCCATCCGAGCGTGCGATTGAGCGAGATATTGAAGATATTTGTGCTAAAAATGTCTACAACTTGGTGTCTGCCCCTGCCCTGCATGAGCCAAGCGGATGGTATGGCAACGCTATATTGTCGCGCTTCAACGTTATTGAACAAGAAACCTTTGACGTAAGCCAGCAGGGACGACAACCCAGAAATGTACAAGTGGTAGTGTTACAAACTGACAAAGGACCCCTTACTGTCGTTAACACCCATAAAGGACTTAAGCGATTAGAGCGCCGCTCGCAATTCGCATTGTTGCATGATTATCTTGAGCAAAGGATGCAAGCCCATCCCATGCCATTGGTATTGGCGGGAGACTTCAATGAGTGGCAATTCTTTTCACGGGCATTCACCTCGTTGAACAAGCTTTTGAATCAACATAAGGTAGGCGCTACCTTCCCGAGTCAATTTCCAATTTTCTCTTTAGATCGTGTGTGGGTAAGTGACGACATCACGGTTTCAGAATGCAAAAAGCTGACATCAAAAAAGGCGAGCGTCTTTTCTGACCACCTGCCAGTTCAACTCGACATTAGACTTCCAGAAGCCAATACGCCTTTCATTTCTGACTGATCAGTAAACGCTAAGGAGCCTCGCCAGTGTTGCAGCGCCTGCTCACTGGCGACAACTTGTTTTATCACTTTAAGCATTTTTAAGACGGCTTCGTTTAACGGGCTCGTTTTGTTAGTCGCAGCTAGCACCAATCGCTGCATTTCCGGCTCAACTATTTTTAACGTAGAAACCAAGCCCGATTCTTCAAGATGAAAAATGGCCGATGTTGGTAGTATCATTACCCCTTCTCCTTGCATAACTTGTCGCAACCCTGTCATCAACTGCCCCGAATAGGCTAAATTATGCTGCAAATTGACACCCGTCGCTTTTTCATAATGTTCGATAAGCTTGCCCAATGCGTCTTTATTGCCAGGCGATAATAGAGGGAATTGGCTCAACGCCCAAAACGGGATACTTTCTCTGCCCGCAAGGTGGCTGTACTCACTGGATGTTGCTTGATTAGCCATTACCAAGTGCAAGTTTTCACGAATAAGCGGTGAAACCGTCATAAACCTTGGGTCAACGTCTTGCTCGTAGGTTAATGCAATATCGACTTGCCGCCCTTCTAACCACCCCTTTACTGAATACGAAGGGCCAGTACTTATTTCCAATTTTAGTTTTGGATGGTTTTGCTTTACTTCTGCAATAAGCGGCATGGAAAGTACATTACCGATAGACGGAAGCATACCCACTTTTACAGTACCCGCCGTTTTCCCCACTAACTCTCGCAGTTCAGATTTAGCGTTATTAATATCATCCATGAGCCTAGTGGCATGAGTGAGAAACAAGTCGCCCGCTGGGGTTAACGTTACCCCAGAAAAGGTTCGGCTTAGCAACTGCGCCCCCATCTCTCTTTCAAGGCTTGCTAACTGCTGACTAATGGCAGGCTGGGCGATATCAAGCTCACGTGCTGCACCTGCAATACTGCCTTTGAGTACCGTGGTTAAAAAATACTGAAGTTGCTTAGAGTTCAATGTCTAGTTTCCCGAATATGACAGTTTTGTAACACAACGCCATAAAGCACAGGTCGCTTTATTGAGATTAAAATCAGCAAGTTACATGCCACAGACCAGTAAAGCCCAACTAACACTTGTTAATATAAGGTTAAACCCAAAGCTGCTTTTATTTTTTTATCTTCAATCTGAAACAATTAAGAGCTTAAGAATCAAACAGTTAAGTAGGCCCTCAATACTTTTCTTATACCCCTCAACATTCTTTTTTCTTTCGCGATTTTAAAAGAATTTTTAGCCTGAGTGTTAATACAGGTAACCACACAAAACATTTATAAGATGCAGGATGCATCAAGGTGGTGCTTGTTATGCCAAACGTGGGCGGCATTAGTCCCTGCTCCAAGTGAAGAATAACAACTCATAACGGCTCGTTTTAGGGAACACACATGAGAAAAAACAAAATACATAATTCAATTGCACTAGCGTTCACTGGAATCACTTTATCTTTGGCAGCACCACTCGCGCTAGCGCAAGAAGCTGAAGAAACCGCAGTAGATACTCAAAATGTTGAAAAAATTGCTGTTGTTGGTGCACGTGGTGCACCTCGCTCAGTAACTAGCTCTCCTGTACCTGTTGATGTATTAAGTGCTGAAGATATTGAAGCAGTAGCCTTCACCGACATGAACAACGTACTAATGACTTTGGTTCCATCTTATTCAGTAGGCCGACAGCCCATTTCTGATGGTGGTACTTTCATTCGTCCTGCAACGCTACGTGGTATGCCCACAGATAAAACTTTGGTGCTAGTTAACTCAAAACGCCGTCACAGAGCAGCGTTGGTATCTATTGGGGGTTCTGGTACACAAGGCCCTGATATCGCGACTATTCCTACCGCTGCGATTGGCAGTGTAGAAGTATTACGCGATGGTGCAGCCGCCCAGTATGGCTCTGACGCTATTGCTGGTGTTATTAACTTTCAGTTAAAAGAGAACACTGAAGGTGGGTCTTTCACCGCTGACTACGGTAGCTATTTTGAAGGTGACGGCGACCAAATTACCATTACAGGTAACAAAGGTTTTGCGTTAGGTGATGATGGTTTTTTAAGTATTTCAGCAGAATATTCAGACAGCGAAGCCACCTTTCGCGGCGAGCAATACTGTGAATCTTGGTTCTGTGTGGATGAACAATCAGAACAATACATTGCAGATGCCGCCGCAATGGCTAGCTCAGTGCATGATTCTGATGTAGTTCAGCCTTGGGGACAGCCAGATACTAGTGGTACTCGCATCTTTTTCAATGCCGGCTATGCATTAACGGCTGAAATGGAGCTTTACGCGTTTGGTAACTACTCTGAAAGTGAAGGTAGCGGTAACTTCTATTATCGTTACCCAGGTAACGGCACTATAGAAGATATTCGGCTAGAAGATGGTTCTATATGGAGCCCTACTGAGTTTTTCCCTGGTGGCTTTACGCCGCGATTTTCAGGCGATGTGACCGACTACTCTTTTGTTGGTGGTATTAAAGGAATGTCTGGCGACTTAGGCTATGACATAAGTGGTCGTTACGGGTATAACGATATTTCATACACCCTTGCCAACACAATTAACCCCTCTATGGGTAATGAGTCACCTACCTCATTTAAGCCCGGTGACCTAACTAACGAAGAAACGCAAATTCAGGCTGATTTCACTTACGACTTCGACGAATATATTTTGGCCTTCGGGGCAAGCTATCTTGACGAGTCTTATGAAATTTCAGAAGGCGGAGTAGATTCTTACTTTGCAGGGCCTTACGCAACCTCTGATCCTTGGGGCTTCTGTGACGGAGATGCAGCTAGTGCAGCTGGTTTAGCCGTCATTGGTACCGGTTCAACGCTAAATTGTGCTGACAGTGATGATGCGGTTTATACCGTGGTGGGTGTAGGCTCAAATGGTTTCCCTGGTTATTCACCTGACTACTCAGGTACGTATAGCCGTGACTCTTATGCGGTATATACTGATATTTCTGGTGACATTACCGACGAATTGTTCGCACAAGCCGCTATACGTTATGAAGACTATTCAGACTTTGGTTCTGAGGTGGTTTATAAGGTTGCGGGTATTTACCAAATTAATGACGAAATTGCAGTAAGAAGTTCATACGGTACGGGCTTTAGAGCACCGACGCCAGGTCAACAAGGTACAACAAACGTATCTACTCGTTTACCTGATGGTTTTCCAGTAGCAACGGGCTTGTTCCCTGCTGGTGGCGATGTAGCCCAAGCATTAGGAGCTGAAGAATTACTTCCTGAAAAATCAACTAACTTTACACTTGGTTTAACCGCTAGTTTTGGTGATTTAACGCTTACTGCCGATTACTACAACATTAAACTAGAAGACAGACTGTACTCAGTATCTACACGAGATGTATCTACTACGGTAGTCACTGACCCAGACGCTGATGGTTATGATGCCTACCAGAACTACTTGGCGCTATCAGGTGCGGGCGTTTCTGGTGCAGAATCAATTGGTGGTGTGTTCTTCTTCCAAAATGCGTTCGATACAGTCACTGAAGGTGTTGATCTCGTTGCCACTTATAAAATGGAAACGACCTACGGTTCAACTATGATTACAGGGTCTATTAACTATAACGATACATCGTTCGACTCAGATCCTAGCGAATTCCTAGACCCCGAAGACATATTCGATTTTGAAAATGGAACGCCAGAAATGCGCGGTGTGTTCTCTGTGACACATAGTTATGATGTGTGGTCTGCGGTAGCACGATTGAGTTACTACGGTGAATACGAAAATGTAGGCAGCGATGATGGTACCGTAATCGATGCCGAAACAATTCAAACCTACGGCTCTGAATTTATGTTTGATATTGAAGGGTCATACCTTATCAATGAAAACCTAACGTTATCAGTAGGTGTACGTAACCTATTTGATAGCTATCCAGACCCTTCAACAAATGGTGACGCCTGCTGTGGTCAAGTCTATGACTCAGGATCAGTCGTCGACTGGCAGGGTGGTTACTACTACACCCGCTTAGCGGCAAGGTTCTAAAAACAACTAATACTAAACACCGGCAAATGCCGGTGTTTATGTTTTCACCCCTCGTTTTATAAGTAAAATTTAAAGGTCTATTCATGTTATTAGAAGTATTTGCTGGAGATGTAGTTTCATGGAAATAGAGCTTCTCTGGTTCGTTGTTACTCTTTGTATTACAGGTGCTATTGCTGGCATTACTGCTGGTCTTTTTGGTAATGGCGGTGGGTTTGTTGTTGTTCCCGCTCTATTAGCCGTTTTTCCATTTTTTACGCCCCCATCCCAAGAGCTAGTGAAAGTTGCAATAGGCACTTCTTTAGCTTCTATTGTGGTATCGAGTACCCGCTCAGTTATGGCTCACCATAAAAAAGGCGCTGTAGATTTTGATATTCTAAAATCATGGAGCATCTGGATAGTATTGGGCGTAATAGGCGGTATTTATATTGCCAGTAGCACAAGTAGCGATGGTCTAACGGTCGTTTTTGCGGCAGGTGTTTTACTTTATTCTATTTACTTCTTGTTCCCAGAATTTGTCATTCGCCCTGGTGTGGCATTGTCTATGCCTGAAGGTGTGGCTAAATCAGTACTCGCTTTTGTACTAGGGGGCTTTTCGGCCCTTCTGGGGATTGGCGGAGGCACGCCCATGGTAATTACTATGGTTATCTGTCAACGCACAATCCAGCAAGCAGTAGCCACTGCTGCTGGCGTTGGTTTCCTAATAGGTCTTCCAGGCGCTATCGGCTTTCTGTTTATGAAACATCCTGAAACCGCCATTTTGCCCGTAGGAACTATAGGCTATATCAACATTCCCGCATTAGTTGCCATTAGCATTGGTGCCATTATCACTGCCCCAATGGGAGCAAAAATGGCGCATAACTTCAGCGAGAAAAAATTAAAACGAATGTTTGGTATTTACTTAGTAATTGTTTCTAGCGCTATGTTTTACAAGGCCCTATAAACACTTACGATGTTTGAGATAAGGAATTAACAATGTCACATAATGTTTCAAGACGCCTATTTTTGGGTGGTAGTGCTGCCGCTACTGCCATTGGTGCCTCAGGCTTGATTACGTCTGCGGGGCTTCAAGCTGCAACACCCGCTATGTCCAAAGTACTCTATGGCCCTAAGCCAGGTATCGCAAAACTGAATGCTAATGAAAACCCATTTGGACCAAGTAAGGCTGCATTGAAAGCGATTGCTACTGCTTCTGCAGAGGGTGGCGCATACTATGCCTACCCCGCTGCAATGACGTTGCTAGACATGATTGCGGAACGCCACGGAATTACACCTAAAAATATTTCGTTAAGTGCAGGCTCTAGCCCAATCCTATCTTATGCAGCCCTTGCGGCAAGCAAAAAAGGAAAAATATTAGGCCCCGATCTTTTCTGGGATACCACTTCAAAAGCACCGGAAAAACAAGGTGCTCCTGAGATTGTTCGGGTACCTAACACGAAAGATTTGTCAATCGATTTGGATGCCATGTATGCAGCCATTGATGACAGCGTTGGTATGGTGCATATCACCAACCCTAACAACCCAACCGGACGCCTTCTAGACCCTGCCAAGCTTCGAGAGTTTTGTATCAAGGCTTCGAAAAAGACGTTAGTACTTGTTGATGAAGCGTATAATGAACTCACCGACGATCCGCCCGCAAACTCAATGATTCCGTTAGTAAAAGCCGGACACAATATTATTGTTGCACGAACCTTTTCTAAAATTTACGGGTTAGCGGGCATGCGTGTTGGTTACATGATTGCCTCTGAAGAAAATACTGAGTGGATAAATCGCTACGGCATGGGTGGCTACACGCTGAACCAAGCAGGTTTAGCCGCAGCAATTGCGTCTTACAATGATGAAGCTTTTCTAACGTTTGTTAAAGATAAAGTTATAGAAGCAAAAGGCTTAGTGATGGATGGCCTCAAGGCCAATGGCCTAACCGCACTTCCTTCTAGTACTAACTTTATTTTTGTGGACCTTGGTAAAGGAGATGCTGAATTATTTAGAGCCGCGATGGCGGAGAAAGATATTCACATCCGCGGTATTTATCGTACCTATACTAATTGGTCGAGAGTAAGTATGGGTAAAATCGCAGATGTGCAGCGGTATGTTGATGCCATTCCACAAGCACTTGAAACGATGACTAAAAAACAAAACGCTTAACTGAGTTAAAACATCGTAATATTATGCGTGCAGCCACGTTAGGCTGTACGCCTCTCTTATTCCCCCCCTTATCAACTAGTATTTACACGTAAAGTATAATGCTCATAAATGCCCTCTTTGTCATATACTCTTAAAGTATCTTGCGCAAATACACCAACCTAGGTTTTAGAATCTCAGTATGTCTACTAAGCTTCTTTCAGGCGCTAAGAAATTGCACACACTGTATTAACAGACGTTAAAGGAGGCTGTTGATGGCACTATCTGTTTTAGTTACTGACGACTCTAAATTGTCACGCCGTAGCGTAAAAAAGTCGTTACCGCCGGAGTTAGACTACGATATTTCAGAAGCAACTAATGGCCAAGAAGCCATAGACTTGTTAGCGGAAAACACCTTCGACCTTGTGTTGCTTGATTTAACCATGCCAGACGTAGATGGCGTGGATGTGTTGGAATACTTATCTAAGCGTGAACAATGCTTTCCTAACGTTATTGTAATCAGTGCAGATTTTCAGCCTGAAAAACAGCGCATCGTACTGTCCTTAGGGGCGAAACGATTTATTAGAAAACCGTTAGATAAAGAAGAACTGGCAATGACTATGTTTGAGTTGGGGTATTTATGAGCGCTGTAATACCATTAGAAGAGGAACAACGCGATGCGCTGCAAGAATTGCTTAATATTTCAATGGGCCAAGCAGCAAATTCACTCGCGCAACTCATTGAAACCAAAATTGATATTTCAATCCCTAAAATAACCTCAGTGACCCCCACTCAGCTATATACCTTGCTGTTTGGTTCTGACGATACTTTTCATACCCGCCAGTCTTTTTTAGGTGATATTCAAGGTGAAGTGATGTCAGTACTTTCTCGTTCTGGACTGAGCGAGATGGCAAAACTGATGGAGTACAGTGAACCGCTCAGTAAAGAAGATGTAGAAGAAATTATACTTGAGCTGTCTAATATTCTCGCCGGCGCGTGTTTGGCAGGCTTATCAAGCCAATTAGAACTGACCACCAATTTGAATATGCCAACGTTGTTTACCCCTAACAAAGAAAACTTCGATGAGCTAAAGTGGCAACATAGTTTGGTCATGGAAGTACAATTCACTGTCGCTGTTTCATCCTTTTCTATGCGCGTTGTTTTCTGCTTAGATGACGATTCACTGACAAGAATGAAAGATACCTTAGATGAACTACTAGAATAATGTTTGAGCAACTGGTTGAAAAACTTCCGGTTGGAATTGGCATCGTTGATGAAAACTTTTTGGTGGTTTATTTAAACGACTTTTTTAAAGACCGCCTTCCTCACGAGAATCGCGCTTCGTACAAAGATACACCGGTTACCGAAATTTTTAGCGACCAAGGTAAGTTTCTAAAGCGAAGACTAAAATCGGTTTTTGTTCTGCAGCATCCAAGCTTCAGCTACTGGGAGCAGCGCCCTCATATATTTCCGTTTAAAAGCAGTAGGCCGATTACTGGCGAAGAAACACAGATGTATCAAAACATGGAGATATTGCCGGTAAAGGACAAAAGTACTGGGAAAAAATATGCGTGCATTTTTTTACAAGATGTTACCGCGCAGGCCAGTTATTTTCGTACCCAACAAAAGCTATCTGCCGCACTAAAAGAAGAGCACGAAGCTCAACGTAAACTAATTCGTAAACTTGATACCGCCCAATCTCAACTCATTCAAGCGGAAAAGATGGCATCAACGGGTCAATTAGCGGCGGGCATTGCGCATGAAATAAATAACCCTATTGGTTTTATCAACGCAAACCTAGACACCTTGTCACAATATGCCAATAACTTAATATCCATCTGCGATGGGGTAGAAAATCACGTTGCTGATTTCAACGATGAACTAAAAGAACAAATCAAAAACCTTTTCGAAGCACAACACTATGATTTGATAAAAGACGACATTGAAGAGTTGCTTGAAGAATCAAAAGCTGGCTTAAATCGAGTTAAAGATATTGTCGATAATCTAAAACAATTTTCCCTCGACAGCACACAAGGCAGTCAGGTTGTAGATTTAAACGACGTCGCCACGCAAACCATCAAGTTGGTATCTACCCAATATGCTTCTCACCACTATAAGGTGGAATCTCCCGACGAAAAGATAGAAATAACGGCAAACCCAGGGATGATAAAACAAGCCTTAATGAACATATTACTCAATGCCGCCCAGGCTATTCCAGACAAAGGCTACGTTAAGTTAACACTATTAAAAAATAACGAGAACGTCACAATTAAGGTACTCGACAGCGGTGAAGGTATTGAGCAAAAAAATATGAAAAGAGTCTTCGAACCTTTTTTTACTACCCGCCCTGAAGGTCAAGGCCAAGGGTTAGGCTTGTCCACCGCCTATACCATTGTAGAAAAGCACAAAGGAAAAATTTCAGTCAATAGCAAAGTGGGCAAAGGTACAGTGGTTACAATAGCGCTACCTATCATCTCAGAAGCCGAGTCAACTACAGCCCCTGAGTAACATCTATTGTTGCACCCCATACAGATAAAGTCCTTCATCAGATAAATGGCGTGTTATCTTTCCATGAGACAAGAGGTAGTTTAAATGGGACACACATTCGGCTACGGCAAATACGATATTTCTACCACTCAGTTCCCGTTTAAATAAAACAGGTAACAACTCGACAACGGTCTGAGGCTTATTACAAGCCTCTACGAGTGCATTTAAATGGCGATGGTGATGTTCAATAAGCTCATTCACTCGGTCTTTTACCCCAATAAAAGGTTGTCTGTGTGCGGGTAACACCAAGGTTTTTTCCGGTAAGTCAGTGAAAGGCAGTAGCGTAGACAAATAATCTTGTAGCGTATTGCCCTCAGGCTCCGTTGAATATACCCCTATATTGGGCGTGATCTGCGGTAAAATATGATCGCCCGCTAGCAGTATTCCAAGCTCTTTAGAATATAAACATACGTGCTCTGGTGAATGCCCCCTCCCTATCATCACTTCCCATGAGTTACCTTTTAACGTAAGCACATCACTTTGCTTTAATCGTCGATAACTGATTGGAATTGGCGATACAACGTTGCTGTAACCTTTATTCCCAGACATGAGCGACATCACGTCATCGGATTGTAAACCTGCACGGTGATAGTATTGCTCATCCCGCCAAGCAGAGGTGTCGCTTTTCCCCCCAGTGAACGCGCGCGCAGTAAAATACTCAACCTGCGACATGTACAGTGGCACTTTGAATTGGTCGGCTATCCATCCGGCTAAACCAACGTGATCAGGATGCAAATGAGTAACTAAAACCGCTGAAACGGGTTTATCCAATGCGGCAAAAATTTCATTCCACAAGGCTTTAGTTGTATTCGTACCAAGCCCAGTATCAATAACCACCCAGCCATCATCATCTTCAACAAGATAAAGATTAATGTGGTCAAGTTCGAAAGGCAGTGGCATACGAAGCCAAAGTACGCCTTTCGCTATCTCTGTCCATTGACCTGGAGACGGTTGCTCAATTGCTGGGTAATGCATACATCTTCACCTTTTCGCTGGTATACTTACTTCTATAACGATAGGTAGGCAAAAACAAACGTATCTGTTTGATAATCAACTATAGCGTTAAGTAATAGCACTGCTATACCGAGAGTTATTAAGACCTAGCGAGCATTGGTAAACCATTGACCTCTCTCATTTCGAGTAAAGAAAATCGATTGCCCTGTACTATGAGTCCTTCATTATCTCACCAACGAAAATTAACTTGCCGTGATTAGAAAAGGTTACATTCTCAGTAAACACACTATTGCTAAACAAGCGCGCAGTAAGCATAAAGGCGCTTGCGTTGAAGTGTGGGTATCTACCGACGATGGTCCTGTGTGTCTTCAAAGCGCTTTGCAGAAACCCTCATGTTTTGTTGCTACTGAAAACACAAAAAGCATAATAGAAAAAGCCAAGCGGGAAGGTATTGAGGTTGAAGTTTCCTCTGACAGCTTCTTTACCCTAGAGCAAGTGGAAGTAGACACCCTTAAAACCACGTCTGATTCCCACATGCATCAATTAAGGCAGCTTGCTAAAAGCTTACATATCACTTTGTATGAAGCTGATATACGGCTTGCTGATAGGTATTTGATGGAGCGGTTTATTTACGGTTCATTGGAGTTTATTGCGGCTGACGAAACCGCCACATTAATACCTGAGGCGCGAATTAGACCCGCAATCTACACGCCAAGCCTTTACTCGATTAGTATAGATATTGAGTGCGATGAAAATGAAAATCTATTCAGTATAGCGCTAGCGTCTAACGACGTTAATGAAGTGATGTTAGTTTCTGCTTCCACTCATCCCAAGACGTTAGATGTTCCAGACACATTTTCACTTAGCCAGTTTTCTACTGAATCAGCACTGCTCACTGCGTTTATAACGCGTATATGTGAAATCGATCCAGACGTTATCTTAGGCTGGAATGTCAAACAGTTCGATATGGCCGTGCTTGCTAGGCGAGCCAAAAAACAAGGCGTGAAATTTACAATAGGCCGAGACAAACGAGAAGCGTTCGTAAGGGATTGGGATGGTCAAACTATTGTGGATATACCTGGCCGCAGTATTGTAGATGGGATTGAAGCACTAAAAACGATGACCTATCAATTTGATTCTTTCTCTTTAGACAATGTTGCACAGCAGTTATTGGGTGATAAAAAGCTCATACAGAGTGAAGACAAGCTTGGGGCAATAAAGGCCTTGTATTACGAAGACCCCTCTTCGCTTGCGAGCTATAACCACAAAGACTGTGTATTGGTAAATGAGATTGCTACAAAAACTCGATTTATAGAGTTTCTTATCTTGAGAGGCACCTTAACTGGGCTCGATTTGGGAAGACCCGGTGGGTCGGTAGCGGCATTTCTAAATGTATATTTACCAAAGTTGCACAGACAACGTTATGTAAGTGGTGTACGCCCCGAACACGGCGGGTTAGCTAGCCCTGGTGGCTACGTGATGAATTCACAGCCAGGCCTGTACTCTGATGTACTTGTGCTCGACTTTAAGAGCCTATACCCGTCAATTATTCGCACGTTTAAGATTGACCCAATGGGACTTGCTGAGGGCCTTAAATACCCAGAACGCGCCATTGAGGGCTTCAAAGGGGCGATGTTTAGTCGTGACAATCATTTTTTGCCCGATATTATTGACAATCTATGGCGCCAAAGAGACGAGGCTAAAAAGCAAAACGATGCTCCCCGCTCGCAAGCAATAAAGATTTTAATGAATTCATTTTATGGCGTATTAGGCAGTGGCGGATGCCCTTTTTACGACCCAAGACTAGCAAGCTCTATTACTCTGCGTGGGCATGAAATAATGCAAACTACCGCAAAGTGGATAGAAGAAGCAGGGTTCTCAGTTATCTATGGCGATACAGACTCTACCTTTGTACATGTAAATAACAACACATCGTTGGGCACGCCTAATGACTGTCTCTTATACACATCTCCGAGCCCACGAGACGCTACGCTATCTCGT